>Ga0302325_10006417_pt1 | contig 26459 bp, 26 predicted proteins | sample Palsa_T0_2_FD_201948 | JGI IMG/M metagenome (GOLD analysis project Ga0302325, IMG submission 201948) | Peat permafrost microbial communities from Stordalen Mire near Abisko, Sweden - Palsa_T0_2 | ecosystem: Environmental > Terrestrial > Soil > Palsa > Peat permafrost | place: Sweden: Abisko... | reverse complement strand
GCGCAGGCTCGGCCGCAACCCGGCCCGCTGCGCCAGCCGCATTATCTCCGCGCCTCGCCTGGGATGCCTCGGAGCTATGATGAGCAGGGCCGAGTTCGGCGGCCGGCCTCGGATGGCGGCGCGCCAGGCCTCGAGGACCATCGCTTCTTCGCCGGGATGGGTGCTGGCGGCCAGCACGACGGCACGATCTCCGATCTCGGCGCGAAGCCGCTTCAGCGCATCCTCGTCGGCGGGCAGGGGCTCGCCGGCCGATTTCATGTCGGCGACCGCAGCGACCTCGCCACCGAGTTTGGCGAAGCGCTGGGCCTGCTCCTCGTCGCGGGCGACGATGAGATCGAAGGCGCCCACGAGTGTCCTTGCCGTCTGCGGCGCCCAGAGCCAACGCCGAAAACTCGCCCGCGACATCCGCGCCGAGACCAGGGCCAGGGCCGCTCCCCGGTTCTTGGCCCCCACCAGCAGATTGGGCCAGAGTTCGCTCTCGGTGAAAATCACGAGTTCAGGGCGCCAGTGGTCGAGAAACCTCGCGGCAGCGGCGGGCGTATCCATCGGCGCGTATTGATGAATGATACCGGACGGCAGCCTGCTGGCGAGCAAATTGGCGGAAGTCCGCGTGCCGCTGGTCACCAGGAGCGCCTGTTCAGGCGCCGCCTGGGCGATCGCCTCGATGAGCGGCAGAAGAGAGAGCGTTTCGCCGACGCTCGCGCCGTGCAGCCAGACCAGTCTTCCGACAGGCCGACCACGGCTCGCTCTTCCTAGCCGCTCACCGCGCCTCTCCTTGTCCTCCCTGCCGGACAAGGCGCGAAGCGCGAGCAGCGCCGGCGCCAGAGGCGAGACCATCCGGGTGGCCAGCCTGTAGAGGCTCAGCCCAAGAGCCAGATTCCCGCGCGGTGGTCCGCCGTCCCGGCCATCGTCTTCTGTCTCGGCGCGGATCTGCGCCTGGGTCATCCGCCCCTGCCAGTCGGCGCGTAGCCGTTCCAAGCCGGCGGCGTCGCCGGAGCTTGGCGCGGCCAAGGGTCCGTCGACGACCAGTCGCCCCCTGGCGAAAGGCAGCGGCAATTCGCCGCCGTCCCAACTACGGAGAGGAATCGATGGCCGGGCCGCCAGTCCAACCAGAAAAACCGGTACACCTGCCGCCGCCGCCAATCGGACCGCGCCGGGAGAAAGGGTGCCACAGGGGCCTCTGGGCCCGTCCGGTGTCAGCAGCAGCGCTCCGCCGCCGCGCAGGAACGCCACCGCCTGGCGGAAGGCCGCCCCGCCGCCCTTGGCGGCCACCAAGGGCCCCTTCCCGGTCGAGCCTCTGATCACCGGAACGCCCAGGCGTTCGGCCGCCATGCTGATGAAGTCGCCGTCGCGAGAAAGCGAGATCATCACCCGGCGAGCCTTGTCTCCAAGCAGGTCGGCGCAGACCGCGGCCATGCTGATCCGGCCATGCCAGAAGAGCGCGACAGCGCCGGAGGTCGACGACACGGCCGCGTCCACCGTTTCGCGGTTCTCCACTTCCCAGCGCATGGTCGCGATGAGAATCCTGACATAGGCGACGACCACGCTCGCCAGCAGCCATTGCACGGCCGCCAGCCGAAGAAGCCGCTTCACTCGGCCGCCACCGGGGCGTGATCGAGGTCCTGGGCGTTGGCAAGCCTGGCGTAGAGGCCCCCCTTAGCCACCAGGCGGCGGTGCACGCCGCTCTCGGCGATCCGGCCCTCGTCGAGAACGTAGATCCGATGAGCGCCACGCACCGTCGCCAGGCGATGGGCGATCATGATGGTGACGCGCCCGGCCATGAGGCGATCCAGCGCGACGCGCACCAGAGCCTCGTTCTCGCTGTCGAGGGCGCTCGTCGCCTCGTCAAGCAGCAGGATGGGCGCATTCTTGAGGAAGGCCCGGGCGATGGCGATCCTCTGCCGCTGTCCGCCGGAGAGGCGGGTTCCGCCTTCTCCGACCACCGTCTGGTAACCGAGAGGAAGCTGAACGATGAAATCGTGCGCGGCTGCGGCCCTGGCCGCCGCTTCGATCTCCGCCTGAGTTGCGCTCTGCCGACTGTAGGCGATGTTGGCGCTGACGGTGTCGTCGAACAGGAACGGCTCCTGGGTCACGAGAGCGATTTTTCCCCTCAGGGAGTCGATGGTGATCTCGCGCGTGTCGCGCCCGTCTATGGTCAGCCTTCCGCCTGTCACGTCGTAGAACCGGGGAATGAGATTCAGCACCGTGCTCTTGCCCGCGCCGGAAGGTCCCACCAGGGCCACGATTTCCCCCCGCCGGGCCTCGAGTGACACCCGATCGAGCACGGACTGCTGGGAGTCATAAGCGAAGGAGACCTCTTCGAGGCGCACCGTCATCTCGCCGTCAGGCAACGCTATCGCGTCCGGCCCGTCGACGACTTCGGGCGCCACATCCAGACTGGCGAAAAGTCGCGCGCCGGCGACCGCGCCTTGGCCGAGAAGGCTCGAAAGATTGGCGAGCTGCCGCAGGGTTTGGCCGGACGTGAGCAAGGCGGCGAAGAAGGCGACAAAAGCGCCCGTGTCGGGGTGGGTGTGCAATGCTCGCCATCCCTCGTAGGCGAGCACTGCGGCCACCACGCAGGTCATCAAGGTCTCGGTTACAGGGGCGGCCAGGCCTCGGGCGTTGTCGCCGCTGAGGATGTGACTCTGACGCCGGGCGATGACATCGGCGACGCGTTGCTCCTCGTAGTCCTCGCGGTTCTCCATCTTGATCACCCGCACTCCATCGAGGCTCTCCATGAGCGCTGCGGCGAGTGCGGAGGTAGCGGCCATGGCCCCAGTGGCGGCGCCTCTGGTCAGGCGAGAGAATCGACGAAACACCAGAAGCACGAGGGGCGCGCCGAGCAGAACGAAGGCGCCCAACTTCCAGTCGGTAATGGCCATCACGTAGCCGGCCGCGACCAGGGTGAGGGACTGTTGGATGAAATTCACCAGGCCGCTAGTCGCAGCTTCCCGGATGAGACCGGCGTCATAGAGGACTGACGATACGAAGCTTCCGGTATGGGAAGCTTGCAGGCGAGCCAGGTCCGCCCGAACCAGCTTGCGAAAGAGATCGAGCTGAATGTCGCCGACGATCCCATTGCCGATGCGATTGACGAGAAGCGTCTGCAGGGCCTGAGCCAGGCCTCGTCCCAGGGCCAGGGCGACGATGAGAAAAGGTATTCTGCCGAATGCATCGGCGCTCGGATGCACGACGAGGTCGTTCACCGCCGGCTGGAGGACCTTGAGCAGCAAGCCCGAGAACACGGCGAAAGCGACGGCGCAGAGGATTGAACAGGTCAGGCCCCTCCACCGCGGCCGAAGATAGGTCGCAGCGATGCGAGCGAACATGACGCTGGCCGGTCGGGCAAGGAGGGCGGAGAGGCGTGTCATTGACCGTCGAGCGGTCCGCCGCTTGATGCGGCCTGTCAAGCCGCGCTCGAGACCAGGCGGCGCGCGGGGTTTGCGCTCAGGTTTTCAAGAACCCGCCATACTTGGCTGCGAAGCGCGAGACTCGGCCGCCGCGATCAACCAAGTGCTGGTTGCCGCCCGTCCATGCCGGGTGGGTCTTCGGATCGATGTCGAGCTGGAGAGTCGCGCCTTCCTTGCCGTAAGTAGAACGGGTCTGATAGGTCGTCCCGTCGGTCATGGTGACCGTGATGAAGTGATAGCTGGGGTGCGTGTCTTGCTTCATGGGATGCTCGCATCGACTTGACCGCCGGCAGGAGCGGAGATCTGCCCTCGAGGCGTTGCCGAACGCGCGCCTATACATGAGCGTAGGCGGCGAAGGCAAGGCTCGCCAATGAACGGCGCGGGCCTCGCCGATGGCGGAGGGCGGCGGACGGTCTCGACCGCGGCCGGCGCGCCGACGGCCGAAATGACCCAGCGGTCGCGCGGGCGAGACCTAAGACCCCTAGCGTTGCTCTGGCCGCTGCTCAGGGCGCACTGGACCGACGCGGCTCTGGCCGGGCTATTTCTGGTAGGCTCGACCGCTGCCTCGTTGAGCTTCACTTTCGCAGCCCGTGCGGTCGCTGACCGTGGCCTGGCTTCGCATTCGGCCGCCGCGATCGACCGGTATTTCCTGGTCATCGCCGCGGTCGTGATCGTCTTGGCGCTGTCGACAGCCGGCCGGTTCTTTTTTGCCAGCAAGCTCGGCGAGCGTGTCACCGCTGATCTGCGCACCGTTGTCTACGCGAAGGTCATGCGGCTCGATCAGGCCTATTTCCTCGAGGTCAGGACCGGTGAGGTTCTCTCGCGCCTGACGACGGATCTCGCCATCGTCGAGACCATGCTCGGGACATCCGTCTCGGTGGCGCTTCGCAACCTGTTGATGGGTCTGGGCGCTCTCACCGTGCTCGTTGTCGTGAACCCAGGATTGACCAGCCTGGTGGCGGCCTTGGCCGCGTTCACGCTGGCCCCCCTCATCGTCGGAGGGCGCCGCGTCCGTCGCCTTTCCGCTCAGGCCCAGCAGCGCTTCGCCCTGGCCGTCGCCTATGCCGGCGAGACGCTGGACGGACTAGACACGGTTCAAGCCTTCGGGCGCGAAGCGGCCGTTACACTCAGGTTCAAAGATGCTGTCGAGGCCGCCTTCGAGGGTTCGATGGCGCGCGTCCGCGCTCGCGCCGTGCTCACAGCCCTCGTCATGCTTCTTATCGCAGGCGCCGTCGGAGTCGTGCTCTGGCGCGCTTCGTTGGCCGCCTACGTGCGCCATACCATGACGCCGGGGGCACTGCTTCAGTTCGTCCTGCTCTCGGTGCTGGGGGCGGGGGCCGTCGGCTCGTTGGGGGAGACTTGGGGCGATGTCCAGAAGACCTCCGGCGCCATGGATCGCATCGGCGAACTGCTGACGGCGCGGCCGGGCGTGAGCGCTCCCGCGGAGCCCACGCCGCTCCCGACGCCGCCTCGAGGCGAGATCATCCTCGAGAACGTCGTATTTGCTTATCCCGGGCGGCCAGACCTGCCGGCTCTCGATGGTTTCGACCTCACGGTGAAACCTGGCGAACGCGTCGCCTTGGTGGGGCCCTCGGGGGCCGGGAAGAGCACGGTCTTCCGCCTGCTGCTGCGTTTCTATGATCCTCAGGGCGGCACGGTGCGCATTGACGGAGTCGATCTTCGGACCGCCGATCCGCGCGAGGTTCGGACGCGACTGGCTCTCGTCGCCCAGGACGCGCCGCTGTTTTCGGGCTCCGCGCTGGACAATCTGCAATTCGGCGCGGAACAGGCGACGAGGGAGGAACTCCTCGCGGCCGCCAGATCGGCGCAGGCCGCCGACTTCGTCGCCGCCCTGCCGCAGGGCTTCGACACACCCTTGGGCGAGCGTGGCAAGACGCTGTCCGGGGGTGAGCGGCAACGACTGGCCATAGGGCGGGCGTTGGTGAGGGGCGCCTCGATCCTGCTCCTCGATGAAGCAACTAGCGCCCTCGACGCCGAGAACGAGCAGCTGGTTCAGCGCGCACTCGCCGAGGCCCTCAGCGGGCGCACGAGCATCATCATCGCTCATCGGTTGGCCACGGTCCTGAAGGCGAATCGAATCGTCGTGATGGATCGGGGCAGAGTGGTTGATTCAGGCACACACGCTGAGCTCCTGGCGCGGGAAGGTCTCTACGCTCGTCTCGCGGACCTTCAATTCGGAAGCCTTCCGGGCTAAGTCTGGGGGTGCGCTCCAGTCCGGCGATGGAGCTGATTTGAAGCATCGTTGCGCGCCTTGACCGCTTCGGCGGTGGCCCTGCAAACGACTCCGTCGCATCCGGCGAGGAAGAGGGTCCGCAGCAGACCTCGCTGGTTGGCAGCGTCGCCGGCGAGAAGTCTCACCCGAGGGTAGACGGCAAGTCCGGCGCCATGGGCGTCGTCAGCGAGCGACCCTGCCTTAGCGGCAGCGGCATCCCGCGACGCGGTGGGGGTCCAGTCGTCATCGGACGAGATCGCGTTTGCGTACGAGCGAATCTCTGCGAGCCTCCGCAGGTGAGTGTCGTCTACGTTTTGCTCGGCTGGGTGGTCCGAGGGAGGGGTGTCCTTATCGAGCCGCTGCACGAGTCGAGCCTTGGTCAGACTGGCGAGCGCCTTCAGCGCCCCTGGTTCCGATGCGCCCACGAACATCGCCGCCGCCGGTGAGTTGTATCCGTTGAATCGGACCGCCTCGGCGACCCGAGGCTCGAGCGGCAGATCGATGCCGCCGAAGTAGGCCGGGTGGCGCAGACCGGCCCAGACACCAATGACACGCGCGGTCCGCACGCTTCCGGCGCGGGCGATATCTATTACCTCCTGGAAAGTCAGGATGTCGGCGAGGCCCTGCGTCGGGCGGTTCTTCGAGCCCACGACTTCCCCCAGGCAGCGGAGAGACTTCAACTCCGCGAGAGTGAAGTCCTCGGTAAACCAGCCGGCGACCGACGCGCCGTCGACGATCTTGGTGGTCCGCCTTGCTGCGAACTCCGGGTGGTCAGCGACGTCGGTCGATTCGCTCAGTTCGTTGGCGGGGCGGGCGATCAACGCTCCGTCTGAGGTTGCAACCAGTTCGACGCCGAGGAAGTCCGCGCCTTGGGCGATGGCGAGTTCGAAGGCGGCGCGACTTGCAGCGGGCGCGCCGACCGAACCTTGGTCGGCGATGACGAGGGGACTCTTTGTCTGGGCGCGCAGGTTGCCGGGCGCCAGGCCCGCAGCCGCCAGGGTCAACGCTAGGGTACGGCGTGTCAGCGCCATTCGAGGAGATTAAGAGATTTTCTCGGTCCAAAGAATGCGGACTGCGCTGTCGGTGTTCGCATCTTCGGGGACTATTGCGCCGCGCGCAGCCTCTCGAGCAATCGCGGGTGGATCTCCGGACTGGCGGCGCACACCGAGCCGTTCGCCAGGGGATCCACACCGCCGTCAGCGTCGGTAATCAAACCGCCAGCCTCCGCGACCATCAGCAGGCCGGCGGCCATGTCCCAGGCGCCTAGATCGCGCTCCCAGAAGCCGTCGAATCGCCCCGCCGCCACCCAAGCGAGATCGAGAGCCGCGGCGCCAAACCGGCGCACGCCGGAGACTCTCTGGCTGATCTGGTGGAGCTCCTTGAGAAAGCGGCCATGCTGGCCATGGCCCATGAACGGTATCCCGGTGGCGATCACCGCCTCATCGAGGCTTTTCCGCGCTGCCACACGCAGACGGCGGTCGCCCATGAAGGCGCCCCGCCCGCGCTCGGTCCAAAAGAGGTCGGCGTTGGCCGGGTTGTAGGTGACGCCGGCGACGATCTGGCCATCGCGCTGAAGCGCGATGTTGATGGCGAAATGCGGCATGGCGTGTAAGAAATTGGTCGTTCCATCAAGGGGATCGACAATCCAGGTGTGGGTTTTGTCGGTTCCTCCCACCAATCCTCGTTCCTCTCCGAGGAATCCGTAACCGGGCCGCGCGCGCTCCAACTCCTGAAAGATTGTCTCTTCCGCCTGGAGGTCGGCCGCCGACACGTAGTCTGCGACGCCTTTTCGGGAAACCTGCAATTCCGTGACCTCGCCGAAGTCTCGGGCCAAGGCCCTCCCGGCCTTGCGGGCGGCGCCGATCATCACTTTGACGAGCGCGCTTGGAGTGGACACCTGCGCTAGTCAGCCCGGCGCAGGTACTCGCCCGTTTCGGTCGAGACTAGAATGCGTTCGCCTTCGCCCATGTACGGCGGGATCATTATCCTCATGCCGTTGGACGCGGTCGCCGGTTTGTACGACGAGGAAGCGGTCTGACCCTTCACGGTGGGTTCGGTTTCGATCACCTGGAGCACCACGCTCTCGGGAAGCTCGATCCCGATGGCCCGCTCGTCGTGAAATTCGACGCTGACCACCATTCCGTCGCTCAGAAAACGAACCTGGTCCTCACCGACGAAATCCTTGGCAAGTTCGATCTGATCGTAAGTTGCCTGGTTCATGAAGACGAGCGCGTCACCCTGCTCGTAGAGATACTGGAATGCTTTCTGTTCCAGAGTCACTCGCTCGACGGTGTCGGAAGAGCGGAATCGCTCGTTGAGCTTCCGCCCGTCGATCAAGTTCTTCAATTCGACCTGGGCAAAGGCGCCACCCTTTCCAGGCTTTACATGAGCGGTCCTGACCGCCAGCCACAGGCTGCCATCGTGCTCGATCACGTTGCCGACCCGAATGGCATTGCCATTTATCTTCATGGAGTCTCGAAAACCCCCCAAGTTCAAGGCGGCGGAACCTAGTGGAGGGCCCAGGCCAAGGCAAGCCAACCTCACGTCCCGCACGGTTCAGGGAAGCTCTTGCCGGACCTTCCCAATCTCCTGAGTGAATAATTCCACGGCTGCGGCAGGCCCTCGGGGGAAGTTCCAGATGCCTCCCGATACCGCGAGGAAATCGGCCCCCGCAGCGACCAACTGGCCGCAGTTCGAGGTCTCGATGCCGCCGATCGCCACACTCGGTGTCGCCATGGCGTTTCGCCATTCGGTCAGAATTTCCGGATCGGCCCTCGTCGGCGCGGGTTTTGTCGTCGTTGGGAAGAAGGCGCCGAACGCGACATAATCGGCACCGGCCGCCGCGGCATCCATGGCGAGTCGCCGACTGGCATGGCAAGTGACCCCGACGATGCGAAGATCGCCCACGAGGCGGCGGGCCTCGTCATACGTCGCGTCACTCTGGCCTACGTGAACCCCGTCGCATCCCAGGCTTGCGGCGAGATCCGGCCGATCGTTGAGAATGAGCGGCACACCCTTCGCGCGAACTATCGGCGCCAGGAACTGGACCACCTGGGCGATTTCGGCGTCCGATGCGCCCTTCAGGCGCACCTGAAGGGCTGCGGCAGGCCCCGCTTCGAGTGCGTCGGACAAGGCAATGGCGAATGACGCAGGATCCGGAATGACAGGCGGCGTAAGGACATAGAGGCGACACTCCCGAGGCATGCGAGAACGATTGGTCCCAGGATTTGATCGGCGGAGCGCCCAATCCTTTCGGCACCCAGGCCCTTCAGTAAGCAACATGGCCAGTCTGCACCGTGGTTCTTCTTCGTCAGGCTTGCAACGCGGCCACTCCGGGCAACGTCTTGCCCTCGAGCCACTCGAGGAACGCGCCCCCCGCGGTCGACAGGTAGGTGAAATCCGTCGCCACGCCGGCCTGCCTGAGGGCGGCGAGGGTGTCTCCGCCGCCGGCAATGGCGATGAGCTTGCCTTCGCGAGCCAGTTTCGCCGCATGCTGGGCCGAAGCGAAGGTTCCACGACCGAAAGGGGGTGTCTCGAAGACCCCAAGCGGACCGTTCCATACCAGGGTGCTGACCTGCTCCATGGCCGAGTTCAGGCGCGCGATCGTAGCGGGGCCAGCATCCAGAATGCGTTCATCGTCGTCGATCTCACCAAGGCCGCGCGTCCATACGGGCACGCCGTACGTCGCCCTCTCCGCCACCACGACATCAATCGGCAACAGCAGTTCGCACGCTTCGGCGCGTGCCAGATCGATCACTTGGCGCGCCTCGTCGGCTAGGTGCTTCTCGCAGTACGAACCGCCGACTTCCCATCCCTGGGCGAAGAGAAATGTATTCGCCATCCCACCTCCGATCGCCAGCTTGTCGAGCTTGACGACGAGGTGGCGCAAGAGAGCGAGCTTCGTGGAGACCTTCGAGCCGCCGACGATGCCGAGAATGGGCCGTCTGGGACTGCCAAGCACCGCTTCGAGCGCCTCCAGTTCGCCGCGCATCGCGTCTCCGGTGAACGACGGCAAGAGATGGGTTATCGCTTCGGTCGAGGCGTGGGCGCGGTGCGCCACCGAAAAGGCGTCGTTGACATAGATATCGCCATTCTTGGCCAGAGCGCCTGCAAATGTCGGATCGTTGGCCTCCTCGCCGGAGTGAAAGCGCAGGTTCTCCAGCAGCAGCACGTCGCCTGGGCGCATCTTGGCGACCGCCTCGGCCGCAACTGGCCCCACGCAATCCTGAGCAAAGGCGATCGGAGTCCCTATCACGCGGGAGAGAGGCTCCACTAGCGGCCTAAGGCTCATTGACTCCACCCGCCTTCCCTTGGGTCGGTCGAAATGGCTGAGAAGAATCACCTTGGCACCCCTCGCGCGCAGCTTGGCGATAGTGGGGGCGATGGTGCGCAATCGCGCATCGTCCGCGACCTCTCCGTTTTCCATGGGGACGTTGCAGTCCACGCGAAGGAGGACGCGCTGTGCGGTCGGGTCAGCCAGATCCAGGGTGCGGATGCTCAAACGCGTTCCGTCAATGGGCCACCTTAGCCATGGCTATGGCGGTATCCGCCATCCTCGTCGAAAAAGCCCACTCGTTGTCGTACCAGGCTAGCACGCGGGCCAGCTTGCCATCCATCACATGCGTTTGCGGCAACGCCACCGTGGCCGAAGCGGCGGTATGGTTCAAATCAATTGAAACCAGGGGATCGTTGGTGACAGCCAGGACGCCTCGCAACGGGCCCTTGGCGGCGGCGCTGGACATGGCTTCGTTGATTTCCTCTCTCGAAACCACACGATCGGGGACGAACTTGAGATCTATGACCGAGACGTTGGCCGTTGGCACTCGAATGGCGGACCCATCCAGCTTTCCAGCCAGCTCCGGCAGAACCAGACCAAGAGCCCTCGCGGCGCCGGTCGAAGTGGGGATCATGGACAATGACGCCGCGCGCGCTCGGTAGCGATCCTCATGAAGCGTGTCGTGCGTCGGCTGATCGCCAGTGATGGAATGCACGGTGGTCACGTAGCCTTGACGCACGCCGCAGAGGTCCAGGAGCACCCGCGCGACGACGCCGAGACAGTTGGTCGTGCATGAGCCATTGGAAACGACCAAGTCCCGGCCGCTCAAGCTCTCGTGGTTGACCCCGAAGACGACAGTTCTGTCCGCTCCTTCGCATGGCGCCGAGACAAGAACCTTCCGGGCGCCAGCTTCGAGATGCGCGCTTGCCGCATCTTTGCGGGTAAACAAGCCGGTGCATTCCAGCGCAACGTCGACACCGAGGGCCTTGTGTGGGAGTTGGGCGGGATCGCGGAGCGCGGTGACCCGGATCGGACCCAGCCCCACGTCTATTGTCTCTGGCCCGATCGACACCATTCCAGGGAACCGTCCGTGAACGGAATCGTACCTCAACAAGTGAGCGTTGATTTCGACTGAGCCCAGGTCGTTGATCGCGACGATCTCGATGTCACGTCGCGCGTATTCGACAATGGAGCGCAGAACGAGCCGCCCAATCCGGCCAAATCCATTGATTGAAACTCGGACGGCCATCAAATCTGTCTCCTGTGGCGGACTGGCGGTTTTGCGGTCGGTTAGCCTGAAGTCAAGGGCGACCGCGTTGAACGTGCGGGGCCTTTCCCAAGTAAGGGCTTCAACCGGCGGCTGCGCTCTTTCATCCCGCGGCGACTTCGTTGACGGGCGTCGAACATGATGATCAGGAAGCCGGCACCCTGGGCCGCGCGACGGGCGCCCAAGGGATCCGCTTTGCCGGATCTATGCGACCCGGTCTATAAACAGAGTCGTGGAGAATCGGAGCGACCTGATGGCGGCCGCCACCGTCGGAACCAGTCGGATCGATGTCGCGGTCAAGCGCATGGAGCGCGCGATGGCGCTGCTCGAGCAGCGGCTCGAGCAAAGGCTGGCCGAGGCCAGCGCACAGGCCGGGGACCTTCTTGCCCAAGATCGGGCGCGCCTGGCTACAGACCTCGACTATGCGCGCGGGCGCCAGCGTGAGTTGGAGGAAGCCGGCGCACAGGCCTCTCAGGCGCTGGAACGCGCGATTGTAGATATCAAGGCGACACTCGCGGTCGTGAGGCACTAGGCATGGCGCAGCTAGCCATAGAAGTGAACGGAAAGCCGTACATCGTAGGTTGTGAGGATGGTCAGGAACCTCGGCTCAGGGAGCTGGCGGGCCTGATCGACGCTCAAGTCAGGCAGGTCGGTCGGGACGTGGGTCAACTGGGCGATACGCGGCTCATTCTCATGGGCGCTCTGATGATCGCCGACGAGCTCACCGAGGCCCGAGCGCGGCTCGCGACCGCAGAAGGCGACGTGTCGCGGATACGCGCGGAGCTTGATCGCACCGAATCGGAGGTCGCCGCCATGTTGGAGTCTGCTGCTCAGAGGATCGAGACCATCGCAAGCGCCTAGACGGTTGAGATCGATCGTCCGGGGGACTACATTGTGAGTTGGCGGGACTTGCTGCGGTTCGCGTCGAAGATACTCAATCCCGGGGACCTTAATCACCCTCCTAGGGAGCTGTCCCTGGTCAGGATCGTGGTCCTGGACACACGGCGCCCACCTGGTCTTCCAGGTCCGAGGGGATTGAAAACGTCTTCACGGTCTCCGCGGCGCCGCCACCTATCGTGATGGAGAGGCTTTGGCCTCCAGACGTTCCTCCAAAGACAAGCTTCGATGGTCGATGCGCGGGCGCCGCCTCGCACTGGCTGCGGCGAGTCCGAGCGCGGCGGCCCAAGCCGCCCGTGCCGCGCCTCTCGGTCAACTGCGCTCGTTCCGGATCGTAAGCGGCTACCACCCTATAGGGAGCGAAATGGATCCGGGACCACTCATGAGCCGGCTCGCCGAGGCGGGATGCAAGCTGGCGCTGCCGGTCGCCATCGGTAAGGATTCGCCTCTCCAGTTCCGCTCGGCGGTCGATGCGCCCGAGCTTGTCTGCGATGTTTTCGGCATCCCGTCGCCCCCCGAGGTAGCGACGATGGTGATCCCGGATCTCGTCATCGCGCCGGTGCTGGCTTTTGATCGGAGTGGAGCGCGGCTCGGACAGGGCGGCGGTCTCTTCGATCGCACGTTGGCTTTGTTGCGATCGTCCGGAAACGTATTCGTCCTGGGCCTGGCTTACGAGGGTCAACGGGTCGACAGCGTGCCGGCGGAGCCGCACGATGAGCCGCTCGACGCCATCCTCACCGAGCGCGGATATACGGAGTTCCTGAAGGCGAGCCGATGCGGATAGCGTTCTTTGGAGACGTCGTCGGCCGTGCGGGCCGGATCGGACTCGCTGCACGACTCCCGGGCCTTCGCCGTCGGCTGGGCCTGGAGTTTGTCGTGGTGAACGCCGAGAACGCCGCCGCGGGTTTTGGGATCACGGAGGCCACCGCGGGAGAATTATTTCAGGCCGGCGCGGATTGCCTGACGCTCGGCAACCATTCGTGGGATCAAAGGGAGGCCCTCACCTATATCGTGCGTGAATCCCGAATGATTCGCCCCCTGAACTATCCGGCTCTATCCGATGCCCCAGGACGGGGCGCCCAGATGTTCGAAACCGAACTCGGCAAGAGTGTTCTAGTCATCAATCTCCTTGGCCGGGTCCATATGGATTCGCTCGACGACCCGTTCTCCGCTGTGGATCGTGAACTTGGCGCCTGCATCCTTGGCGAGGCCGCGGACGCCATAGTTGTCGATATTCATGCCGAGGCGACGTCGGAGAAGATGGCCATGGGCCACTTCTGCGATGGCCGCGCCACGCTCGTCGTTGGAACCCACACCCACGTGCCCACGGCTGATTGCCAAATCCTTCCCGGCGGCACGGCCTATCAGACCGACGCCGGCGCTTGCGCCGATTACGACAGCGTCATCGGCAATCACAAGGACGAACCCTTGCGTCGATTCACCACGAGAATCTCCGGTGGACGGCTGAGACCCGCGGACGGCGAGGCGACCGTCTGCGGGCTCTATGTCGAAACCGATGACGCGACCGGCCTGGCGCGTCGCATCGATCCCATTCGCGTGGGGGGCCGGCTGACGCAAGCCGTGCCGAGCACCGCGCTCGGCTAGGAAGAGCGCCTTGGCTACCCGCGGCGTCAAAGCTGGCGCTCCCACGGTCATCAAAGCTAGGAACCGCTCACCTCAACTCGAGATGTAATGACATGGCTGGCCACTCCAAGTTCAAGAACATCCAGTTCAGGAAGGACCGACAGGACAAGATCCGGTCCAAACTGTTCTCGAAATTCTCCCGCGACATCACTCTGGCGGCCAAGCAGGGATTGCCGGATCCAGCTGCAAATTCGCGGCTTCGCCTGGCGATCGCCAACGCCAAGGCCGAGTCCATGCCGAAGGAAAACATCGACCGCGCGATAAAGAAGGCGATGGGCGGAGACGCCGACACCTATGAAGAGATCCGCTACGAAGGCTTTGGCCCCGGGGGCGCGGGCCTGATCGTCGAGGTGCTCACAGACAATCGCAACCGCGCAGCGGCCAACATCCGGGCGTTGTTTGGCAAGCATGGGGGCAACCTCGCCGAGACCGGATCGGTGGCGTTCATGTTCGACCGCCTGGGCCAGATTTCTTATCCGACGGCCGTCGCCTCGGAGGACGCGATGGTGGAGGCCGCCATTGAAGGTGGCGCAGTCGACGTGGAGAACGACGGCGACGAGCATCTCGTCTTCACCGCGTTCGAGGATCTAGCTCAGGTCGCCGAGGCGCTCGAAGCCACGATCGGGCCAGCGCGAACAACCGCAGTGGTGTGGAGGGCCAAGACGCTCGTTCCAATGTCGGCGGAGGGCGAAATAGCCGTCGTGAAGCTCATGGAAGTCCTGGAAGAAGAGGAAGACGTCCAAAACGTGTGGACGAATGTCGACTTTGGCGCACAGCAACCGCCGAATTCATGATGTCGGCGGCGTCGAGGCGTCGGTAAGACTTCGTTAACCCCATGGTCGCTTCCCCTGGGGAGCGCAGAGCGCGATGGTGGGCGGAACGCATGACGAACGCGATTCGCATTCTGGGGCTTGATCCGGGGCTACGTCGGACCGGCTGGGGCATTGTCGGTGTCGAGGGGTCGCGCCTGCGTCACATCGCCCACGGCGTGATCACCCCACCCGAAACCCTGCCTCTCGCCAGCCGCCTTCTGATCCTCTTCGAGGCCATCGAGCAGATCATACTGCTGCATTCGCCAGATGAAGCGGCCGTGGAAGAGATCTTCATGATCGCCAACGGCTCCTCGACGCTGAAGCTTGGTCACGCCCGAGCCGCGGCCCTCATCGCGCCGGCGCGAGCGAAGTTGCCGGTGGCGGAATACGCCGCCAAGGTGGTCAAGAAGGCTTTGGTAGGCGCCGGTTCAGCGGACAAATCGCAGGTCGCCTTCATGATCGCCCGCCTGCTGCCTACCGCCGGCGCGCCAACCGGCGACGCCGCCGACGCCTTGGCTGTCGCCATCACCCATGCTCACGCCAGAACCGCCCTGCGATAGGTGAACGCGGCATGATCGGAAGGCTTCGCGGTGTCGTCGCCGAAATCGCCGATGAGGATGCTTTGATCGACGTGGGCGGGGTCGGCTACGTCGTCCGCTGCGGGGGTCGGACGCTCTCGCGTCTCCCGGGACCCGGCGGCGAGGCGATTCTCCACGTCGAGACCCAATGGAGTGAGTCCACGGGAATTAGGCTCTACGGATTCACAGGGCGCGATGAGCGCCGAGCTTTCGTTCTGCTGCAAGCCATTCAGGGCGTCGGTCCGAAGGCGGCTCTGGCGGTTCTCGACATCCTCTCGCCGGCCGAGTTGGCGGCCGCCGCCGCGCGGCAGGATAAGATCGCGGTCGGCCGGGCCAACGGAATTGGTCCCAAGCTGGCCGAGAGGATTGTCGTGGAGTTGAAGGATAAGCCGATCGTCGATGGCCCGGTCGCAACGCAACGGGGCCCCAACTCGATCGACTCCGCGGCCGCCTCCGCGATCGGCGAAGCCGTGTCGGCCCTCATGGGCCTCGGATGGCCTGAACTGACGGCCCGGCGGGCGGTGGACCAGGCAACGTTGCGATTGGGCGAGGGCGCGTCCGAAGCTCTGCTCATCAGAGCCGCCCTGCAGGACCTCGACAAGTGAATCGGCTCATCTCAGGCGAGACCGCGCCTTCGGAAAGCGTTGACCGGGCGATGCGACCTCAGACTCTCGACGAGTTCGTAGGTCAGGAACAGACAAAGGCGAACCTTAGAGTGTTCATCGACGCGGCCCGCGTACGGGGCGAGGCGCTGGACCACGTGCTGCTCTTCGGACCCCCTGGTCTTGGCAAGACAACCTTAGCCCAGATCATCGCCCGCGAGCTTGGGGTCAACTTTCGCGCCACATCCGGCCCGGTCCTCGCCAAGGCCGGCGACCTGGCGGCGATTCTCACCAACCTGGAGGCGCGCGACGTCCTCTTTATCGACGAAATCCACCGACTGGCGCCGAACATCGAAGAGATTCTCTATCCGGCCATGGAGGACCACGCGCTCGATCTGGTGATTGGTGACGGACCATCAGCCCGGTCCATTCGCATCGACTTGGCGCCGTTTACGCTCGTCGCGGCGACCACCCGCGCGGGTCTTCTGGCCAACCCTCTGAGGGATCGCTTCGGCATTCCTCTGAGATTGGACTTCTACACAGCCGAGGAGCTCGAGAAGGTTCTTGGCCAGGTCGCCAGGAAGATGGGCGCGGTCCTGACTTCCGACGGGGCCGCAGAAATAGCGGCGCGTGCGCGAGGAACGCCTCGGGTGGCGGGCCGGCTTCTTCGCCGGGTGCGCGATTTTGCAGACGCAGAGAAGGCGAAGGCGATCGATAGACCCTGCGCGGCTCGCGGCCTGGCGCGTCTCGAGGTGGACGCCCGCGGTCTGGACTCGCTTGATCGCCGGTACCTGAGCGCGCTGATCGAAAACTACGGCGGCGGCCCGGCTGGGGTGGAGACGCTGGCTTACGCCATCGCCGAAGCGCGCGACGCGGTGGAGGACGTCATTGAACCGTTCCTGCTCCAGCAAGGCTTCATCCAACGAACGCCCCGAGGCAGAGTGGCCTGCGCCAAAGCCTATGCGCATCTTGGTTTGACGGCGCCCGCGGAGGCCAACGGCCAGCCCTCGCTGTTCGAGCGGGAGGCTTAGGTGGGCGCGGTTCCGCTTGGCCGGAGCGTGGAGGCGATACTCGAGCCATTGGTCGTGGGTGCAAGCAGGCGGCTGCGGCGCGCCTCGGACGCCATAGTTTGACCATCCGTCGGCGCGAATGCGCGCAGGGTGAATAGACAGAGAATCTGAATGGATCCGTCGAGCACGATCACGCCCGAGAGCTTCTCCCTCATCAATCTCTTCTTGAGGGCGGACTGGGTCGTCAAGGGCGTGCTCCTGGGTTTGGGAATGGCCTCGCTTTGGTCCTGGGCTGTCATTATCGACAAACTGTTCCGCTTCGGTGCGCTGAACCGCAGAGCCAGCCGCTTCGAGGCGCAGGTGGGTTCAGGGCGATCGCTCGAGGAACTCGCGGCGGAGGCGGGACCGGCTTCGCGCGACGCTCTGATGCGAATGCTGCAGGCGGCGCTTCGCGAATGGAAGGATGCGAGAACGAAGGGTCTCCTCGGCGCTGCGGGCATGGAGACCCAGGCGGCTTTCCTCATTCAGCGCATCGATCGGATCATGGACTCAGCCATCGCCCGGGAGAGCCAGAGATTGGAAGACGGTCTGGGCAGTCTCGCAATCGTCGCCACCGCTTCCCCCTTTATCGGTCTCTTCGGGACCGTCTGGGGGATCATGCACGCGTTTCAGGCGATAGCGATTCAGAAGAACACGAACCTGTCTGTCGTCGCGCCTTCGATCGCCCAGGCGCTTTTCGCCACTGCGATCGGACTGGCCGCGGCAATTCCGGCCTACGTCGCCTACAACAAGTTCGCCACCGACGCCGGCAGGTTCACCGCCCGCCTCGAGGTCTTCGCCGATGATCTTGCGACCGCTATCCAGCGCCGTGTCGCCGAGCGGGCCTGACAGGTGGCGCTTTCAGCCAACGACGCATTTTCGGCCGGTCGGAGACGGGGCCGCGGACGAAGAGCCCGGCGCGCGGCCCTTTCCGAAATAAACGTGACGCCGCTGGTAGACGTGATGCTCGTGCTCCTGATCATCTTCATGATTTCCGCGCCTCTGCTTACCGTCGGCGTTCCGTTGGAGTTGCCCAAGACCGAGGCGGCGGCGATGCAGGATCAAAACGAACCGCTGACGGTCTCGGTGAAGGCGGACGGCTCGATCTTCCTCAATCAAATCCAGGTTCCGTTTTCGGCGTTTTCCTCGGCTCTGCGCGACGTCGCCACCCCGGGGCGGCCGATCTATGTGAGGGCCGACGGCCGCGCGCGCTACGCGATCGTTGCGCAGGTGATGGCGTCGCTCTCCGCCTCCGGCTTCGCGAAAATCAACCTGATCACCGACAGTGGTGGTCCGTCTTCGGACGCGGATCGGTCCGACCGCCCGGCTGCGGCCGAGCGAGAGTTGCGGCGGTGACAGAACTCACCTGGAATCACCGGGATAATCTGGCGCCCGCGGTCACGGTCGCGCTCGTCCTCCACCTCGGCGTTTACGCGGCCATCGTCCTGCTGGATCGGCGACCTATGGTCCTGGCGATGGGATCAGCGGTGCCCATAGAAATCGTTTCACGAGGCCCGACGACGGCGCCTCCAAACGCAGAGATCGCGCCGGAGAACCAACAAGCCTCTGCGGAGGCGCCCGCGCCCCTGGCGCCGATGCCTGTTCTTCCCGCCGCAAAGCCGACACCGTCGTCCGACAAGACGGAAACCGTCCCGCCGCCGATCGCCAAACCGGTTCCCGATCCCCGGCGTTCTCCCCACACAACGCGGTCATTTAGCCTTGACGCCCTTGCCGCCAGCATCGCCCAGACGACTCGTGCCAATTCGGCCAGGCCAGCGGCGGCGGCTGTGCATGGCCCGAACCGAGCCCAGACCGCACTCCAGTCCAGCCCCGACGCCGCTCCGGGGGTGGCGCAGAGCGACATGGTGGGACTTCAGCAACTGTTGGAGCGGCTCTGGAATCCCAATTGCGCCGTGGAAGGCGCCGGGGCGGTGATCATCCCCGTGAAGTTTCTCGTCGGACCCTCCGGCAGGGTCATCGGACGCGTCTCCGCTGGAGAGGTCTCTTCGTCGGATCCGGTGACGTCTGCGGCCGCGAGACGCGCCATAGACGCGGTTCACGAAGCGGAGCCGTTCGCGGATGCCTACAGAAACAATAGCTTCACGGTAAATTTCGACGGGAGGAAGGCTTGCTCGGAACGATAAGCGCGTTTCCCCCGAAGGCTCGCGCCGTTCTGAGCGGACGAGCAAGGATCCTTCTGGCGATTATGTTTCTCACGGTTCTCGCCGGTTTTGCGCCGCGGTCCGCCAGGGCCGATATCGTCGTCAACGTGGATCAGGGGGCGACACAGCCACTGCCGATCGCAATTCCGAAGTTCGCGGGTTCTGCGGTCGCCGATGAAATATCTCGCGTGGTCGCGAGCGACCTCGGCGGTTCGGGCCTCTTCAAGCCCTTGAATCCGGCGACCTTCCAAGACGGACTGGACGTCAACGCCCAACCCAAGTTCGACTCCTGGAAGGCTATAAGCGCCCAAGCCCTCCTGACCGGCCAGGTGATCGACGAGAGTGAAGGTCGTCTGCGCGTGGATTTCAGGCTTTGGGACGTCTACGCGGGCGAACAACTCCTAGGCCTCCAGTTCACATCGACCCCCGAGAACTGGCGTCGGGTGGCGCATAAAATCTCAGATGCTGTCTATGAAAAACTCACCGGGGCGAAAGGCTATTTCGACACCCGCATTGTCTTCGTCGCCGAAAGTGGTCCCAAGACCAAACGCATTCGGCGCCTGGAGATAATGGATCAGGACGGGGCAAATCCCAGCTATCTCACCGACGGTTCCTATCAAGTCTTCACGCCAAGGTTCTCACGTAATAGTCAAGAAATAACCTATATGGCGCTTCGCCCCACGGGTTCCAGCATATACTTGCTCAACATCGAGACCACACGACAGGAGAGTCTCGGCCAGTTCCCGGGAATGGTCTTCGCGCCACGGTTTTCGCACGACGGCCGCAGGGTAGTCTTTTCCCTCGAGAAGAGTGGAAACACCGACATATTCGTCATGGACCTCGGAAGCCACGGCATGAGACGGCTGACCACGGACCCGGCCATCGACACGTCCCCGTCGTTTTCGCCAGATGATTCACAGATTGTCTTCAATTCGGACAGGGGCGGATCGCCCCAGCTCTATATGATGAACGCCGATGGGTCAGGCGTGAGGAGGATATCCTTCGGTAGCGGCAAGTACACGACGCCGGTCTGGAGTCCCGACGGCAAGCTGATCGCGTTCACCAAGCAGGACGGATCAGAGTTCCACATCGGGATCATGAAGGCGGACGGTTCCGATGAACGGCTGCTTACGACCAGCTATCTCGACGAGGGTCCAACCTGGGCGCCCAACAGTCGCTTGATCATGTTCTTCCGCCAGGCGCCCGGCGGTGGTCCGCGCCTGTGGACCGTGGACATCTCGGGCCGTATGACCCGTGAGGCGCCCTATCCGCTTTCCGCCTCGGATCCGGCGTGGTCGGCGCCGCTCAACTGAAGTCGCCGGAGCTCGTTATGGACTTTCGTTCACATCAAACGCTCGAACCTGAGGAGTCGACAATGAGGTTCTCGTTTAGCCGGTTGCTTCGACCGGCGCTCGTCGTCCTGGCCGTGGCCTCGATAACGGCCTGCGCCTCACGGCCCAAGCCGATGGGGCCGGCCGCGACGACAGTCCCGGCCCCGGCGGAGCGCCCCTATTCGCCGCCGCCGGCTGAGCCGGAAGGCGCCGTCACCGAGACTCAGGAGGGGGCCATCACGCCAGGGAGCGCGCGTGACTTTGTGATCAACGTGGGCGACCGCGTCTACTTCGATCTCGACAGCTACGCGTTGCGCGCCGACGCCCGTCCGGTCCTCGAGGCCCAGGCGGCATGGCTCGGCCGCTATCCTGCCGTGCGGGTGCGGATCGAGGGCAACTGTGACGAGCGCGGCACGAGGGAATACAATTTCGCCCTGGGCGCAAGCCGGGCCAACAGCGTGCGCGACTATCTCGTCGGCCACGGGGTCTCGCCTAATCGAATCCAGACCGTCAGTTACGGCAAGGAGCGCCCCATCGACACCGGCGAGAACGAACAGGCCTGGGGTCGAAACCGCAACGGGCACACCGCCATAGCCGAAGGGGCCCGATAGGGCGCGATGCGGGTGGCCAGATGAGGAAGCTTGTCGTTGCTGCTGCGCTTGCGGCGCTTCTGGGTGGCGCGGCGATCGCCCAGACATCGCTGGATGAGCCACTCGACGAGCACGCGGCCAAGAGACTTGATCGCATGGAAGCGGTAGTCAAGGAACTCAGGGCGATTGTGTTCCAGGGGCGCGAGACGGGGCAGCCGGTGGTTGTCCAGCCTGCCGAAACCGAGGGTCAGATCTCGAGCCTGACCGACAAGCTTGCCGATCTCGATCGCACCTTGACCCGCCTGAACGGCCAGGACGAAATCATTCGCCACGACCTCGATGAGTCTCGCCGTGAAACGCTTGATCTGCATTCGGCCAACGAGGCTTTGAAGGCTCGGCTGGCGGCGCTCGAACAGCAGGTTCAGGCGCTGACGGCTCCGCCCACGCCGCCGCCGGTCCCGGCTGCGGCCGCGGAACCGCCGCCCACGGCCGCAGTAGCCTTCGCCCAGGCGCGAGCTATTCTGCAGTCAGGCGACAAGGATGCGGCGCTCGCGGCCCTGCAGGCCTTTGTGGACAGATTCGGCGACACCCCTCGGGGGCCCGAGGCGAGATATCTTCTTGGCCGCCTCCTGCTGGATCGACAGTCCTTCCCGGAAGCCGCGACCGCCGAGATCGGCGCGATCCGGGGATGGCCGCAGGCCGGCTGGGCGCCTGACGCCGTGCTCGATCTGGCCCGCGCCCTGGTGGGTATGCAAAAGACCGAGGACGCGTGCCAGACCCTGGACGAGTTGGCCAAACGGTATCCCAAGGCGTCGCCGCAGATCGCGACGGGCGCCGCCGCCGTCCGAGCCCAGGCCCGGTGTGGCTGATACGCTCATTGACCTTGGGCGCTCTTCGTCCGCGATCGAGATCATGGGAGACAGGCTGGAGAGGGCCCAAGACCGCCCTCTGGCGGTGGCTTTCTCCGGCGGCGCCGATTCTCTCCTCCTGCTCCTGACGGCGAAGGCATGGGCGGACGCCGCGCGCCGCCGCGTCGTCGCCGTGACCGTGGACCACGGGCTTCAACCCTCGAGCAGGGACTGGGCGCTTTGGTGCCAAGGTCGCGCCCGCCGCCTCGGCGTCGACCACCAAGTTCTTAGTTGGCAAGGACCCAAGCCGCAGGTGGGTCTTCCCGCCGCCGCGCGGACCGCCAGGCATCGCCTCGTCGCCGAGCATGCGCGATCAGTGGGCGCTTGCGTCGTTCTGATGGGACACACCGCCGACGACGCCCTGGAGGCCGGGGTGATGCGGGCGAGCGGGAGTTCGACGACCCAGCCCCGCGCCTGGGCGCCATCGCCAATTTGGCCGGAAGGGCGGGGCGTCTTCCTTCTGCGACCCTTGGTTCGAACCCGTCGCGCCGACATTCGCGCCCTCCTCGCGGCGGCGGGTGAGGAATGGATCGAAGACCCGTCCAACGCCGACAAGCGTTACGCTCGCTCGCGCGCCCGTGATTTTCTCGAAGCGGCGCCGCCGGAATGGCCTGCCGCGAGCATGGAGCGCGACGACAAAGGCGCGGGCGGACTGCTGGACACAGTCGTCGAGGATGAAGCGGGGACTCTGCGTATCCCTTGCGAATTGCTGCGCGCTCGACACCGTGAGTCGACCCAGCGGGCGGTCGCCTCGGCTGTCGTGAGCGTTTCCGGCGCGGCGCGGCCGCCCCGGCGTGGGCGCCTTCGCCGACTCCTGATGGCGCTCGAGGCTTCGGAGCCGTTCGTTGCAACCCTTGCGGGCGCGAGGATCGAGGCCCAGTCGAACCATATCGTGCTGTTGCGCGAGCCAGGCGAGATGCGTCGAGGTACGTGCACGCTGTCTTTCGCTCTCACGCCCGGTCAGAGCGTCACTTGGGATGGCAGGTTCCAGATCGAGGCCCGGGAGGAAGGTCTCACCGTTCGCCCGCTCGCCGGCGTCGCTGGTCGCCTCCGATCGAACGAACGGGTCAACCTTGGCCTTCTTGCACCCGCCGCCCGAAAAACGCTTCCAGCTATCGTGGATAGCGCCGGCCGCGTCTCCTGCCCGATCCTTGCATGCGATCACCGCGTTGAGATTGGTCGTCTGGTGTTCGCCCGTCTGGTCGGGGCCTGCGGCGGCGTGCACGACGAAGCGGCCTTGCGGCGCATGGCGGAAGAGACACTGGCATCCTAGATTGAGGGCGAGACGTGCGATGAGGCGAGTTCATGAACCTGCGTAACCTGGCGATCTGGGGCTTGATCATCCTGGCGGTGTTGGCCGTCTTCAGCGTCATGACCAGCGGTTCGCGCGACGGCGGCCCCAGCAAGGTTACCTATTCCCAGCTCCTCGATCGCATCGATTCCGGTGATGTGAAGTCGGCGGTGGTTCATGGTCAGATGATCGAGGCCCATGATCGGCAGGGTCACGTCATGACCGCGACCGGCCCCTTGGACACCGGTGAACTGCAGAAGAGGCTCGAAGCGCACGGCGCGGACCTGGACTTCGAACAGCCCGGAGCAGGGCTCATTCCGACGATCTTGATGAACATGCTGCCGATCCTGCTGCTGATCGGCGCCTGGGTGTTCGTCATGCGCCAGATGCAGGGCGGCGCGCGCGGCGCCATGGGGTTTGGAAAGTCCAAGGCCCGCCTTCTTACCGAGAACAAGAACAGGGTCACTTTCGACGATGTGGCGGGCGTCGACGAAGCCAAGGATGAGCTGACCGAGATCGTGGACTTTCTGAAGGATCCGGCGAAGTTCCAGCGCCTCGGCGGCAAGATACCCAAGGGCGCCCTTCTGATCGGCCCTCCGGGAACCGGCAAGACCTTGCTGGCAAGGGCGATCGCTGGAGAGGCCGGCGTGCCTTTCTTCAGTATTTCCGGCTCGGATTTCGTGGAGATGTTCGTGGGCGTCGGCGCCAGTCGCGTGCGCGACATGTTCGAGCAGGCCAAGAAGAACGCCCCATGCATCATCTTCATCGACGAAATTGACGCCGTCGGCCGCCATCGTGGGGCCGGACTGGGCGGCGGCAACGACGAGCGCGAGCAGACCCTGAACCAGCTCCTCGTCGAGATGGACGGCTTCGAAACCAATGAAGGGATCATTCTGGTCGCGGCCACTAACCGGCCCGATGTCCTCGATCCCGCGCTTCTGCGTCCCGGCCGCTTCGATCGCCAGGTGGTCGTTCCAAACCCCGATGTCGGCGGCCGCGAGAAGATCCTTCGGGTCCACATGCGCAACGTGCCTCTCGCCTCGGACGTCGACGTCCGGGTGATCGCCCGCGGCACGCCGGGATTTTCCGGCGCGGACCTCGCCAACCTAGTGAACGAGGCCGCGCTCACCGCGGCGCGCAAGAACCGCCGGATGGTTCTCCAGCGCGATTTCGAAGACGCCAAGGACAAGGTGATGATGGGCGCCGAGCGCAAGTCCATGGTCATGAGCGACGCCGAGAAGCGCAACACGGCCTATCACGAGGGCGGCCACGCCCTGGTGGCGCTTTCGGTGCCTTCGGCCGACCCGGTCCACAAGGCGACCATAATTCCCAGGGGCTTGGCGCTGGGAATGGTCATGCAGCTGCCTGAGGGCGACCGGCATTCGCTGGACTTCGAACAGATGACCTCGCGCCTCGCGATCATGATGGGCGGCCGCGTGGCGGAAGAACTGATCTTTGGAAAGCAGAGGGTTACCTCCGGCGCATCCAGCGACATCCAGGCGGCCACTGGACTTGCCCGGAACATGGTCACGCGCTGGGGGTTCTCGGAAACGCTTGGCACCGTCTCCTACGGCGACAACCAGGAGGAAGTTTTCCTCGGCCACTCGGTCGCGCGAACCCAGAACGTCTCAGAGGACACCGCCCAGAAAATCGACTTCGAAGTGCGGCGACTGGTTCAGCACGCGCAGGACGAAGCGCGCCGAATACTCACCGAGCGGCTCGAGGACCTCCACGCTCTCGCCAAGGCGCTGATCGAATTCGAGACCCTGTCGGGCGAGGAGATCGTCAACGCTCTGAAAGGCGTGATGCCGAACCGCGACGAGCCTGAGCACAAGGCCCCCGCCGGCCCGCGAGTCTCGGTGCCGCTTGCCCCCCGACCAGATCCAGAACTCGCCTAGCCTCAGCAACGCGTTCTTGCGCGACGACGCGAGCGCGAAGTCGGCGCATCCTCGGGTCATGGGAATCGTGAACGTGACGCCGGACAGTTTCTCCGGTGGTGAGCTCGACGAGCAGGCGGCGATAGCGCATGGCCTGGAACTGGTCGCCGCGGGCGCGGATATCATTGATATTGGGGCGGAATCCAGCCGACCGGGGGCCGAGCCGGTTGCGGAAGACGAGGAGATCCGCCGCATGGCGCCGGTGGTGGCGGCCCTGGCGGCGAGGGCCGGCGTCCCGATTTCCATCGATACGATGAAGCCCGCCGTCGCCCAGCGGGCCATGGCCGCCGGCGCGACGATCTGGAATGACATCACCGCCCTCTCGTTCGCCAAGGAGAGCGGAGAGACGGCGGCCGAACTTGGCTGCGAGGTGGTGCTGATGCACATGCAGGGAAACCCGCGCACCATGCAGATCGCGCCTAGTTACGGCGACGTCGTGGAGGAAGTCATTGATTTCCTTAGTGAACGGGTCGAGACCGCGATCGCGGCGGGGGTGAAGCCGTCGAGGATCTGGCTCGATCCCGGCGTGGGATTTGGCAAGACCCTGGAGCACAACATCGCGCTGCTGCGAGCCCTACCGCGCATTGTCGCGCTGGGTTACCCGGTCGTCCTGGGGGCGAGCCGCAAGGGCTTCATTCGGGGGCTGGATCGGATGGCGGCGGGGCCGGGGGAGAGGCTGGGGGGGTCGCTGGCGGCGGCGCTGGCGGGGGCGCGGGCCGGGGTGGCGGCGGTGCGGGTCCACGATGTTCGTGAGACAAAACAAGCACTTATCGTCGACGCCGCGATCCGGGGCGGGCATCTTGGCTGACGCCCGCGGCCGGGTCCTGATCATCGGCGGCTCGGACAGCGGCGGCGGCGCCGGGATCCAGGCCGACATCAAGACCGTAACGATTCTAGGCGGTTACGCCGCCACCGCAGTGACCGCGATCACGGTCCAGAACACCCTGGGGGTGAGCGCGATTCGGATGATTCCGGCCGGTTTTGTCCGCGCCCAGGCCCTTTCGGTATGGTCGGACATGGGCGCTGACTGCATCAAGACGGGCGTTTTGGGGACTTCCGCTGTCGTCGAGGCGGTCGCGGAGCTGCTCGGGACTGCTCGGGATGCGCCTTCGGTGGTCGATCCCGTCCTGGTCGCGACGAGCGGTCAGATCCTGCTCTCGCGCAGGGGTGTGCAGGCCTTGCGGCGCCTTCTCGTCCCCCTGGCCTTCCTGCTGACCCCCAACGCCGACGAGGCGGCGATCCTGACCGGCGCCTCCGTGACCAACCTCGACGAACTGCGCGCCGCTGGCGAGACCCTCATGCGGATGGGGGCGGCCGCGGTGCTCATGAAGGGCGCCCACCTCGCCGGCGAGACGGTGACCGATGTGCTGATGACGCCGGCCGGCGAGCGGCGGTTCGTCTCGCCGCGGGTCCACTCCCGCCACACCCACGGCACCGGCTGCACCCTGGCCTCGGCGTGCGCGACGGGCCTG
>Ga0302325_10006415_pt1 | contig 26462 bp, 24 predicted proteins | sample Palsa_T0_2_FD_201948 | JGI IMG/M metagenome (GOLD analysis project Ga0302325, IMG submission 201948) | Peat permafrost microbial communities from Stordalen Mire near Abisko, Sweden - Palsa_T0_2 | ecosystem: Environmental > Terrestrial > Soil > Palsa > Peat permafrost | place: Sweden: Abisko... | reverse complement strand
CGTGCGGCGTTTGGCCAGCACCGGGCATGTTCCTCGTCGGCGAAGTTCCCTGCGGTGCGGCTCGGAATCATAAGCGCGATCGCCCTGAGTCCGCTCGAAGCGACGGCGGGGTCGGCCGACTTTTCCCGCCACCGGCGGCACGGCGTCCACCATCGGCAGCAGTTGCGTCACATCGTGACGGTTGGCCGCTGTCAGCGTGACGACCATGGGGATGCCATTGCCATCGGTGAGAAGATGATGCTTGCTCCCGTTTTTCCGTCGATCCGTCGGATTCGGGCCGGTCTGCGCCCCCCAAAAACAGCGCGAACCGATGTGCTGTCCACGACCGCCCGCGACCAGTCGATCTTGTCGGCCTCGCGGAGCTTGTCCAGCAACAGGCAATGCAACCGTTGCCACACGCCGCGTCGTTGCCAGTCGCGCAGCCGCCGCCAGCAGGTCATGCCGGAGCCGCAGCCCATTTCCAGCGGGAGATACTCCCAGGGAATGCCGGTTTTCAGCACGAATAGAATGCCGTTGAGGGCCTGCCTGTGGCCGATCGGTTTGCGGCCGGGATACCGCCGCCGTCTTGGCTTGGGCTTGGGTAAGATCGGCTCGATCAACTTCCATAGATCGTCATCCAACAATTGTTTGGCCATAATCGGACCTCCATGTCCGACTGCCAAATTAACGACTAGCGGTTCATTTTGTTAGAGGCTCTAAGTAAATACGGCGAGGAGGAGCGACGCCGCACGCGAGCGAAAGACACGAGTATCGCCCGCGAGGATTCATCAGACAGGCCCTAATGATTAGAAAACTAACATCCGGCGGCTATCGCCTCTATTCAAGGAAGAAGAACCCGAAGACGGGCAAGCGGCGGAACCTGGGCACGTTCCACACCCTCGCCGCCGCAAAACAACATGAACGGGCCATTCAGTTTTTCAAGCGAAGGGGTTGATGGAAAAAGTGGGAGGAATTGTCACAGTCGGCGCCCAAACTACGGCCGATACATTGGCGAACCATCCTGAACAAACACCGTTGGTGGAACCGCACCGCCGTTGACGCGGTTGATGAGCAGATTGTCAAAGAGTGCGGAGTTGCGGGCGTCGCTTTCGCCGCAGGTGATCAGGCCTGCCACGCCGTGGTCGAACTCGTTGTCCTGTGCGGTGATGACGCCCACGTTGTCGACCAGCACCGTGATCGTCTGCTTCTCGAAGCGCAGTTTAAGGTTGTGCCAGCGATTGAATCGCCAGCGCTGCTTCCGGCCAATGGCAAGTTCGCGGTCATGGGAGCCGGCGATTCGCGAACTGGCGACGTACAGCGCGCATCCCCCGTCCGGATACAGGCGGACATAATATCCGTTGGGATTGTCTTCCCAGCCGTTGCCGGTGTTGCTGATGCGTCCCATGACGCCGGCCCAGCCGCCATCGTCGAAGAAAATGTTGGCGCTGACTTCATAGTCGGTCCATTGCGGATCTCCGAGAATGGTGTAAGGCATCCATTCCGGCGCCCAGCTCTGGGCCTTGCGCGCGACGACTTGCCGCAGGCACTGGCCGCGGCCGTCGGGACGGTCGGCGATCTCAAACACGCCGCAGACATCGGCCGTGTAGTGCGGCAAATAGCCGAAGGCCTTTGGATTGGCATAGTGGTTGAAGTTCTCGGAATAAGGGAACGGGAAGGGTTTATCCTCCGGCACGTTTGCGAACGAGCCTTTTTGCTGCCCCGTCGTGGTGGAGAGAGAATAAATGGCATCCGGATCGAACGTCACAGTGAACGTCCCGTCGTTGCCAGGCGATATGTCCGCCTGGCGGACGAAGTATGCATCTCGCGTGGTTCGCCAGACGCACAAAGCGTGCTTTGACAGGGCCGGCCCGAGCTTGAAGGTCACTTGCTGCGGCGCTGTGGCATCGGCGGTTTCGGCGATCACGCTGTAATCACCAGCATCTGACTTGAGCGTTACGATGGTTCCTCCGCCCGACAGCGCCAGACATCCGCTGCTGACATATCTCCAGCCAATGCGGACGAACTGTCCGTAGTGCGCATACGACCAGATAATCGGCTTCAGCGCATAGTGCCCGCTCCAGGGCGACCGTGCAATCAGCGCGGGCGGCTGGTCCGCGTAGGGCTGAATTCCATAGGTGGACCCCACGAGATACCAATTGATGATCTTGGTCGCATCGCGCGAGATGAAGTCATCATTGAACCAGTGCACCGCGCCGAGCGCGCAATCGAAATCATCGTCGTAAAAACGCCCTTCGCCGTTGTAAACGTGTTCTTCCGTGTTCCAGATCGGCTTTGCGAGCCGCTCGATCGTTTCACGGACGGATGCGGGAAATGGCCCCATCATCAGCGTGTGATTGCTGACAATATTCACCGCGGCCGCCAGTTCCTGATCCGTATTGAGCTGCGGAATCCAATCCCACATGTGCTGATTTCCCGGATTGTCGAACGCATGAATGCGGACATTCTTCAGCCCATTCTCGTCGAGCGTGCGCCGGAACAGTTTGACCCATCCGGTCACCGCCCCGCGCTCATTGCGGCAACCGATCGCGTCAAGATCGAGTCCGTAGCTGGCCTTAAGCCCCTTGATCCACTTGGCGTAATAGTCGGCCATGTCCTGCGACCAGAAATCACCCTCCCCGATCCAGCCGGGACAACCCCAGGCGCAGGCGTCGAGCGTAATCACCGGATTGCGTTTTTTGGCCTCGGCCATCAGCCACCACTCATAACCGCGCGAGTAGTTCTCATCGTTCCGCGACCGCATGTGCGTCGGCTCGGACCCCTGGGTCGAGTTCCCATCGCTTCCCACCTCGACATACAGCGTCTGCATGGACGCGGCAAAGTTCGGCTTGAAAAGCACATCCAGGATCTGGCTTCGCTGCGGCTCGACATAGTCTTTGAGCAGCACCGAGGTTCCCCCTCCGCCGCTGACCGCCCCGACGCCCTCGAACACTTTTCCCGGCGTCGCACCATCAAGAACAATCACTTGTCCCGCGGCAGCCGCGACGATGGGCCTTGCATCAGCCAGAACTGCAATGGCCCAAACGAAGGAAAGAATCAAACGGAGTGCGGATGGGTGCTTCATTGCTGTCGGAAGGTATGGGGCTTCTCGAAACGCGTCAAATTACCGCGAACATTTGCTGCCGCCCTGCGTGCGTGAAAGCACGCGATTCCCAGAGCGGCGGTGCCCAAGGTGATATTGCCGAACCACGCGAACAGATCGCCGAGCGGCGGGTAGAGGAAGAAATGATCGAGCAGACCGATCAGTATCACGCAGGCGAACATGCAGCCGATTGCGATGTGATCTCTCTTTTCGATCGCGGCGCGGGCGACAAAGAAGCCGGGAAGGATCAGGATGCCGAAATGCGTCTTGTGCGACATTGGGGAAAGCAGCAGCATCAGGATGAACATCAGGGCGCATTCCAGCCCGGCAGTTTGGAAATCGGATGGACGATGGAAAGGTCTGCCCATGGCCCACGCCGCGGCGAAGAGCAGGGCGGCATCCAGCGAATAGACCATCAGCTTGAGCGCGTGATCAGAAATGATTTTCCTGTCACCCGTGACGATGAGATGATGGTTGGTAAGAGTCCAGCCCGTCGTGAAGAATCGGTGAGCGGCGCCGGCGATAGATTGGTTGATGGTGACATCGACGTACCAGGCGCCGATCTGGTTGCTCGTTGGTTTGACGATGCGGGTATACCACTGGGTGAGCCAGATGCCGTGGGGGGCGTGGTCGATTCCATCGGGAATGAGGTTCAGAGCCAGGGCCAGGATGACGACCCAGGCGGCCGCGAGCCAGCGGCCGCGCCAGGCGAGATAAATGGCCATGATCAGCGGCGGACCCTTGAACGCTGCGGCGATGGCCCAGGCGGTGGCAGCCAGAAAATCGCGGCGGTGCTGCCACGCGTAACACCCGGCCACCAGAAACGCGTCGATGAGAATATCCGATTGTTGATGGCCGAACGCCCCCTGGATATATCGCATCCCGGCCACGAGGCCCAGGATGCAAATGCCGGCTTCGGTTTTGGTCCATCGTCCTCTATTCAGCGGGCGGCCGCCGCTGATGATCCAGCTTAGTTTCCACAGCACGCCCAGCGAAAGGATTTGAACGATGAACCAGCCGAGCCGGCTGAGAAAATCCGGCAGAAATATGAATGGGATTGCCAGCATTGCATGAAATGGAGGATATGTGAACGGGTGGTTCAACTGAAACTGATTGATTCCGGGAGCATAAAGATCGCCGCCGCGGAGCAGCACATTTGCGGAATAGACGAAAACCTGCTCCCATTCGGAATTGGCGGCCCTGGCGATGAGCAACTGAATGCCATTGCCCAGAACATAGACCGCGCCGGCGAAGAGGAACGGGCTGTCCGTGATCCACCGTCGAAGCCGGTTGCCCCGCGGCGAGACATTCTCAATGGCCATGCGGGGCGGTTTGTAGCTGAAAGGCCAGGGGGTGACAATATTGCCCGTCGGGACGGTATTACTGGAATGCGGCGGAATTTCCGGCGACGGTTGTTCTTGACACCCCCTGCCCACCCGATAGAGTTTTTTGTTCGCCTATTTCGGCAGTAGCTCAATGGTAGAGCAGCCGGCTGTTAACCGGCTGGTTGTAGGTTCGAGTCCTACCTGCCGAGTTTTTTGTAAGTTCCGCCGAACGCTTGATCTATCTGGAAATCAGTAATAATGGTCCAGATTGATCAGATTCAACCGCCCGACAAGCTGGGAAAGCTCAAAAATCGCTAGGCAGGAGCAAACCCGCGCTGTAAAATCACCAGCGCGGTCGGGCGATGGACTTCAGCCGCTCGTTAATTAACACCGTACCCAAAGGAACTTCTGGAGCGGTTTCGACTCGCGGACGTTTTTTTGTTGGACATGTCGGTCCGGGAAGCCCGTGCCTGCTTTGCCGCGAATATCCGGATGGACGGGTTCCAGAGCGACATCTGCGGAGACCTGAACATCGGCAAGCGCGTCTGTGTCGTGTCGCCCGAGCTGCCATGCTCGTCGAATCCTCGACTGACGCTCTGCACTGATTTTCCCGAAGAAGCGCGGAATCTCTGGCGTGAATAAGATCAACGCAGTCATCTTCGACATGGATGGTGTTCTGATCGACGCAAAGGAGTGGCACTACGAAGCGCTGAACCGCGCGCTGGGGCTGTTCGGCTACTCCATCAGCCGGATCGATCATCGGACGACGTTCGACGGCTTGCCGACCAAACGGAAGCTGGAAATCTTGACCCTTGAACGGGGGCTCCCGCGGGGGTTGCAGGCCTTCATCAATGATCTCAAGCAGCTATACACGGTTGATCTGATCCACCGGCATTGCAAGCCCACGTTCGTCCACGAGTATGCGCTGAGCAACCTCAAGAAGGCCGGATATCGGCTGGCGGTCGCCTCCAACTCGGTGCGGCACTCGGTGGAGCTGATGATGGAAAAAAGCAGCCTTCGCGGCTACATCGAGCTGCTGCTCAGCAACGAAGACGTAAACCGGGCGAAACCGGACCCTGAGATTTATCAGATCGCGATGCGTCGCCTCGGCGTGCAGCCTTCGGAAAGTCTTATCGTCGAAGACAACCCCATCGGAATTCAGGCCGCTCAGCACGCCGGAGCCCACGTCATGGTCGTTCAGAACGTCGCGCAGGTGACGCTCGTTAACATTCGCGATCACATTGCGCGAGCGGAGCGAGGTGCACGATGATCGTCATCGCGCCGATGGCCGGCGGGGATGCCCCGTTCGAGAAACAGGGCTATCCGCACTGCAAGTGGCTTGTCGAAGTCGGCGGCAAACCGCTGATCGAACATGTGTGGAACAACCTGCGCTGCCTTGGTGGCGATCGATATGTGTTCCTGATCCGCAAGGAAGATGCGCTCCGGTATCACCTGGCGGAGGTCCTCAAGCTCCTGGACCCGCGGGCCATCGTCTTGCAGACGGAAGCGCCCACCGCCGGAGCCGCGTGCACCGTGCTGCTCGGCATCGAGCATATCGCTCTGGACGAAGAGCTTGTGGTGACCAATGGCGATCAGCTCATTTTGGCGGATCTCGCCGAGGCGGTCGGCGCGTTCCGTGCCCGGAAGCTGGATGGCGGGACCATCGTGTTTGATTCCGTCCACCCGCGCTGGTCGTTTGTCCTGACGGATGATGAGGGGCTGGTTATCGAGGCGGCGGAGAAGCGCCCCATCAGCCGCACCGCAACCGCCGGGTTCTATTATTTTCGTACTGGGGCGATGTTTGTCGAGGGGGCGCGCTCCATGATCCGCAAGGACGCGCATGTCAACGGACAGTTCTACGTTTGCCCGGTGTTCAACGAGATGATCCTCCGCCAGGCCGCCATTGGCGTTTACCCGATCGACAGAAGCAAATACCTCTCCCTTGCGACGCCTCAGAACGTTGAAGAATACGAGCGTTATCTTGCCGCGGAGCAGAAGGAGCGGCTGCCATGACAAAGTTCCGGCTGGAAGAGATGACCAAGGGTTGGTTCGTAGGCGACTTTGAGCCAAGCGTCCTGCGAACGCCGTCAGCCGAGGTCGGCGTCAAACGCTACCAGGCCGGTGACCGCGAGCCGTGGCATTACCACAAGATCGCAACTGAGGTAACGCTGGTTCTGGAAGGCGAGGTGATGATGAACGGCGCTCGCCACTTTCCTGCGGACATCATCCGCCTGGAGCCGGGGGAAGGAACTGATTTTCTGGCAGTGACCGATGCCACGACCGTGGTCGTTAAGATGCCGAGCGTGATCGATGATAAGTATCTCGGATGAGGCCTTTGTCATGAATGCTGATGCCAGCGCATCCAGGCTCCGCTGGCGACCGCCAGGTTGGCACGCGGCGAAACGGCGGTTCCCGCGGATGTATCGGTTTTGGCTGCTCGTCCGCGTGGTCCTGCGCCAGTCGGCCGCAGCGGAATTCCGCCGGGCATGGAAGTCAGTTCGCGAATATGTCATGGGCGCCGAGTATGAGGTCGTCTATCGGGCGGCTCGGTCGGCCTTTGCCAGGACCCGTGCCGCCCGGGCATACGTCATCGATGTGGGAGCATCCACCGGCGTGTTTGTCGGAACTCTGTCCCGTTTCATACCGCTCGCCGGGGCGACCTGTTACGAGCCGCTGCCCGATACCTGGCCGGCGCGTCGCGCGGACCTGATCAATGTTCGGTTTCGGGATGTCGCGGTTGGGAGTCGCCCGGGTACGGTCGAAATCTCGCGGGCCAACCATCCCGGGCTGAGTTCAGTCCTCAAGCTCAGCTCCTCCTACAAATATCAATTCGACGGATTTGACGAGATTCGCATGATCGAGTCGCGAACAGTGGAGCTCGTTACCCTTGATCATGACTTCGCCGCCGCCGATGCGAACGGGGAGCTTATCGTGCTGAAGATCGACACTCAGGGATACGAGTTGGAAGTGCTGAAGGGGGCGACGTCCCTGTTGCGCTCTGATCGCGTGGCTGTCGTTGTTCTGGAGCTGATGGTGAAAGAAAAGTACGACGGGCAAGGTTCCATTGACGAAGTCATACGCTTTCTCCGGGACCTCGGTTACGAGATATACGACATCGCCCGCGGTTGTCGGGAGGTCACGGGACAGGTCAGCGAGTACGACTTCGTTTTCTGCCATAATAAGTACCTTGCGGACGGCGAGAAAGGACCCTGATCGCGGTGCCCAGGGCCGGCAGATCGTGGTGTTCAACGTTGGGAACGAGTATGCTGGGATATACAAACTGGGCGCTACCGCGGAGATGGAGTGATTTGGCGATGCCGATGTGGCCTCACGCGCTTCAGCGCGCCGCTCACCGGCGATTTAAGAACTGACACACGGGCGACAGCGACGGGACGGCGCAATATGCTCGGTACTCTGAAACGAAGCATTTTACGACCCCTCTTCGATGGGGCGGTTTCACGATTGCCTCCCCGGCTCGTTCGGCGCTGCGGCGCGTATCTCCTGCGGATCGCGAGCAAGGGCGACTCGTTTTTCCACACCATTGATTCCGTGCCCAAAGGACATGATGCTGCACGGCACAACCTCACCGACCCGGTGACGGCCGAGCCTCCCGGGCGGATTGCCCTGGTGATCCAGGGACCCATTCTGGAAGCCGACGATTTTACGTTCCAGACGGTGCGCTATTACCGGCGTGTGTGTCCGGACATGACGGTCATCCTCTCAACGTGGGAAGATGGTCCTGCCGACGTGATCCATCGATGCCGCGAGGCCGGCGCCGACGTGGTTCTCAGCCAGGCCCCGGCAATTCCAGGTCTTGTGAATGTGAACTATCAGACCACCTCGACGCGGGCGGGAATTCGCCGCGCCAATGAACTCAAAGCTCAATTCGTCGCCAAGACACGTTCGGACCAGCGACTGTATGGCGTACACTGCCTGTACGGATTGCCGGCGATGTTGTCGGCGTTTCCCGTCAAAGCCGAATCGGGCCAGGTTGCACGACTGGTTACCTCCTCGTTTCCCACCACTAAATACTTGCCGTTCCATGCATCCGACCAATTCATGTTTGGCGCGATCCCCGACATGCTGACATACTGGTCTCCGCCCACGCACCCCAGCACCCAATCGCGACTGGAGGTCCGGCAACAACTCCTGCGGGAAGAAACCATTGAAGGAAAAAGCCGATGGTTTATTGAGCGCTATCTGATGACCGAATTCCTCCGGTCCATGCAGGAAAATCCGCCGTTCACCATCCGGGCGTGGTGGCACGTTCTCGCCGACCGCTTTATGGTGATCGAATGCTCCCAACTCGATATCTATTGGGGGAAATACCTGCCTGATGTCGCAAGGCAGGAGCTGCGAACGAATCGCTTCATTCCCTATGTCCCCTGCTCGTTTGCGGATTGGGTCCGGCTTGTCTCCTCCGATCCCAGCGAGTGGCGGCCGCCTGAATGGCTGCTGCAACTTCCGCCGTCGATGCCGGCGTCAGCGCGACTTTGCGAATTACCCCACGATCCACAGCACGATTTCACGTTGAATGATCGCGAATTACTGGCCGCTCAATCCCCACAATGATTCAATCGCCCCAATCCCCATGAACTCCCGCGTGACCATCGATTCAGTCGCAGCGCCCACCCGAACGATCATCGTCCCGACCTACAAGGATCACTTTCCATTTGCTGTACGATTCCTCAAGAATTATTGCCGTCGGGTTCGGGACCGAACACCGATTCCCGTCCATTTTATAACCAGTGACCGGGACGAGACCGCCGAGTTCTCTCATCTGATTGCTCAAGGAGGTCCCGGCGTCCGGGCCCACGTTTCGGTGACATCCATTCGTGACCTCCTCGACCAATTCGGCTACCCGAAAGAAGCCGCCGCCGCGTTCTCGGTGAACACGTTCACGAACAAAGCCTCGTATCAGTCGATCAAAAAGATCATGGGCGTCATCCAGTTGGGGTACGACCAGACGCTCGTCCTGGATTGCGAGTGCTTCGTGTACCGGCCCGTGTCGTTCCATCAGATCTTCGACGAGTATTTCGCCGGCCCGATGGTGTTTCACTCGGAGATTCGTTGCTCGATTAGCGACCAGGTCAACCGGGCATCGCTGTCCGTGATTGGCGCCAGCGAAGCGACCGCCCCCGAGATCTACCGCCGATGGATCTTCGACTACTATGGGTGGTTCTTTGAGAAGGATGCTGTCCGACAGTTCCAGGAACATGTGGAAAACGTGCACCGCAAAAGCCTGGTTGATGTTCTTGTCGAGACGCCTGACGTATTCGAGATCATCAGCTACCGTTGGTTTCTCTATCTGAACCGGGAGCGTTTCCCCAGGTACCGCTTCTTGCCTGCCGAGGATCTGATCCGGGAATACCTTGGCAACGCCGCGGAAGCCTACCTGGGGCAATATGAGGACCGGGGTCACGGCATCGTTGAAGGTCTGTTCCGCGGACTGTCGCCGGAGGCTTTCGCCGGCCTGGGCAGTTTCGTAAACCGGTACAGGCTTCGGTTTTTCCGGTTCGATCGTTCCTCGGATGATCAATACCATCTTGTACTTCGGTTTCTCCGCACACACCCCGAGTTGGCGGTAATGGTTTCCACGACACTCGGACCGGAGTTGTTTTCCTGGAATTACTGGACCAGGCAGAGCGCCAAGCGGATTCTCCGAAGGATGGGACTGAGGTCTTAGCGCGTGTCCTTATGTCGCTTTTGAATGTCGTGATGCCGATGGCTGGCCGGGGCAAGCGTTTTGCCGACGCCGGTTTTACCAAACCGAAGCCGCTGATCCCGATCGGCGGTCGGCCGATGATTGAAATCGTGATCGCCAACCTCCGTCCGTCGCGACCGCATCGCTTTGTCTTCCTGATCCTGCGCGAGCATGCGGAGGCGTTCGGCTTTGATGCATATTTACGGTCCTGGTCTCCCGGATGCGAGATTCGCTACATTGAACGAGTGACCGAAGGAGCTGCGTGCACCGTCCTGCTGGCCAGGGATCTGATCGACAGCCGCGATCCGCTGATGATCGCCAACTGTGATCAGTGGGTGGACATCAACATCGACAGTTATCTCGCGGTCGGGGACGCCCCCGGGATTGATGGCGTCATCATGACGATGACATCGGATCATCCAAAATGGTCGTATGTTCGCTTCGATGATTCCGGGCGGATCTGTGAGGTGGTCGAGAAGAAAGTCGTGTCCAACGAGGCAACGGTGGGGATCTATAATTACCGCCACGGACGGGATTTCGTGCGGGCCGCCGACCGGATGATCGCCGCGAATCTGCGGGTGAATGGCGAATTCTACGTTGCGCCCGCGTACAACGAGTTGCTGGCCGAAGGACAACGAATCGTGCCATTCAACGTCGGCAGGGAATTTGCCGGGATGTACGGATTAGGCACTCCCGCCGATTTGGCGTGGTTTCGCGATTCCGATGTGGCATCACGCGCTTCCGCGTGCCGCTCACCGGCACCCCAGGGTTCCTTCGGCGCTTGAAACACAGGTGACGGCGATGCGACACCGCAAAACGTTCGACGCTTTGGAACAAAGAATTCTAAAGCCCGTCTTCAAGGAAGCGATCTTACAATTGCCTCCCCGGCTCGTTCGTCGCTGTGGCGAACATCTCCTGCGCATCGCAAGCAAACGCGACGCGTTTTTCCACACGATTGACTCCGTGCCCAAACGATATGATGCCTTACGACACAACCTCACCGACCCCGTCACCCCCGAGCCGCCCGGCCGGATTGCCCTGGTGATCCAAGGGCCGATTCTGGAAGCCGACGATTTCACCCTCCAGACGGTGCGCTATTACCGGCGCGTGTGTCCCGACATGACGGTCATCCTCTCAACGTGGGAAGATGGTCCGGCCGACGCGATTCATCAATGCCGTGAGGCAGGTGCCGAAGTCGTTCTCAGCCCCATGCCTCCGATTCGGGGCCGGGCCAACGTCAACTGTCAGACCACCTCAACGCGGGCGGGAATCCAACGCGCGGGTGAACTTGGCGCGCAGTTTGTCGCTAAGACGCGTTCCGACCACCGGCTCTACGGCGTGCATTGCCTGTACGGACTGCCGGGGATGTTGGCCGCGTTTCCAATCAAAGCCGATTCTGGTCAGGCCGCGCGCCTCGTTATCTCCACGTTTCATACTTTTAAGTACAGTCCGCTGGCTGCGTGCGATCAGTTCATGTTTGGCGCCCTCGCCGATATGCGCACTTTCTGGTCTCCACCGAGCGACCCCTGCACCCGAACGCGACATGAAATCGACCGAGAAGCCCGATCGCAAACAACGATCGAAGGGGGTGGCCGGGAATCCCCCGAACGCTATTTAATGGCCCAATTCCTTCGGAACATGAATGAATATCCACCCTTCACAATCCTGGCATGGTGGCAAGTCATTGCCGATCGCTTCATGGTCATCGAATGGGCACAGCTGGACGTCTATTGGCAGAAATACTTCCCTACGATTGCCAGGCGAGATCTGTATGGGAATTCTATCGTCGCGACTATCCCCTTCTCCTTTGCCGATTGGGTCAGGCTGGTGTCATCCGATCCAAGCGAGTGGCGACCCCCCGAATGGGTGCTGAATCTCCCACCAACTACGACCGCGCCGGCGCGGTTCTCCGAGTTATCCGTTGACGCTGAGACCCATAGTCCCCGCCCACGAGCGTCCCACGCTCCCTGATTTCCTACGATCGCTCGAAAACCTCCGGCCATTTGCCATGGAGCCATTCGTTGGCGACCAAGTCGATTGACAGGGTAAACCTTGGGTCGGCTCCGAAGTTCCAGACGTTGTGATAATTCCTGGTATCGAAGTAATAGAGTTTGCCCGGCTCGGCCTGGTAGACGCATACTTTGTCGCCGTTGAGTTTTACGAACTCATCGACCCATGCCTTTAGCCTGTCGGTGCTGATTCCCTGTGCTTTCCAGTCTTCGACTTTTCTGAAGTCCTCCGCGGGAACAACGAATTGGGCCCGGTCGTTGATCGTACTCACCAGGAGCCGAACATCCGGGTTTGTGATCAGGGGGATTTGAAAGCGGTATACCCCGTCTCCCACGTCGTTGTCCTTGTGCAGCGTATAGCTCGAATTGCCCGGCCTCCGTAGAATGCGAAACGACGATTTCTCGCACGAAAAACTGTCAAATATCCGGCGAAAGCCGGGACATTCCTCCAGCCTGTCGGGAGCCTCTTGAAGCGATCCGCCCTTGTCCTGCTTGACAAGATTGTTGTAGTGTCCCGCACCGAAGGAAGAGAGCCGCTTTGTGGTGAGGGGCAAGCTATGCCCGAAACTTCCGCTGCTCCAGTCCCACCCCTCGACGACTTTCGCGAGGTCCGTGCGGAGCTGATTCACGTCGAAGCTCGCCAATTCCCAAAGAATCGCGCCCTTCGCATTGCCGGCCAGGGAGAGACACTTCGGCATAATTACCTCGAGTTAACCCTCAAAACCTCGGGGAAATGACATGGAAGCATGATAATCGCCGTCGTTCAAGGATGCAAAGGAATTCAACCACTCTGGGGCAGCTCGCAAAGCCGCACCGGCGGGGCGGTATCCGGCGGCAAATCCAATAATTGCTCCGGGGGGCGCCAGTCGCTCGGATCGGTCGACACCAGCCTGACCCAATCCGCGAAAGAGAAGCGGACCCATGAGATCATCACGTTCATGTGTACATCACGCCTGGCAACGATAGGACAATATTTCGGCCAGTATGCATCCAACTGCGACCATTCAATGACCATGAAGCGATCGGCAAGCACGCGCCACCATGCGAGAATTGTATAAGCCGGATGCTCATTCTTTTTCCGAAGAAACTCCGTCATCAAATACCGTTCGACAAAATCCCTGCTTTTGCCCTCAACCGTTGTTTGCAAAAGGCTCTCCCGGTTAATTTCCTTCTGTGATCGGTTGAGGGTATCGATCGGTGGCGACCAGAAGGCGAGCATGTCGGGCACCGCGCCAAACATAAAGTGGTCGCATGCAACGAGCGGCAGATACTTAAAAGTGTGAAACGTCGAGGTGACCAATCGCGCGACCTGGTCCGAACCGGGTTTGGTTGGAAATGCGGCCAGCAGCGCCGGAAGTCCGTACAAACAATGCACGCCATACAGCCGCTGGTCCGAACGCGTCTTAGCGACAAACTGCGCGCCAAGTTCGCCTGCGCGTTGGATTCCCGCCCGCGCCGAGGTTGCCTGATAGTTGACATTCCCCCGACCGCTGCCCGCCGGCAAGCGGCTGAGCACGACGTCGGCGCCGGCCTCGCGGCATCGCTGGATGATCTCGACGGGGCTGTTGTCCCACGTTGAGAGAATGACCGTCATGTCCGGACATACATGCCGGTAAAGGCGCACGGTCTCAAGCGTGAAATCGTCGGTTCCCAGAACGGGTCCCTGGATCACCACGGCAATCCGTCCGGGCGGCTCCGGCGTCACTGGGTCCGTGAGGCCGTATCGCGCGGGATCAGATCCTTTCGGCAGGGAATCCATCATGTGAAAGAAGCGGTCGTTCTTGCTCGCAACCCGCAGGAGTTGCTCGCACGAGCGGCTAACGAGCGGAGGAGGCAATCTCGAGATTATCCCATCAAAGATGCGTTTTAAGATTCTTCTGAGGAAAGCGCCGAAGGTATTGACATGTCGCATCAGTTATTGCCTGTGTATTAGAATTCCCTGAGGAGGCTACACATGCCGGTGATCCCGCACAAGGAGTTCTTATGCGGGCACTTTAGGCCATTTTTTGAGAGAATCGTAATACTCAGTGTCGAACCGTCCGTCGATGGCCTGTCTCATCGCCTTTGCGCCAGCCAGTGTACCGCCGGGGTGGCCGTGGATTGCCCCGCCGACATTCGCCATATAGTCAACGCCGAATCTTTTATTGATCGCTTCAATCAGTCCCGGATGCATTCCGCAGCTGAGCGACGGAACCACATTATAATGCTGCAGGAGTTTTAGCGTGGCTTTCAGCTGCTGTTCATCGTCTGAGAGGTACCCTCCCCACATTCCCGCATGGATGAAGTCGCATCCCATCAGGCCGGCGAGCTTACAGATGACATTCCAGGAGATGTGAAAGTCATGGTTGCCATGGGTCAGTATTTTATCCCCGCTTTTTTGGAAGAACAGGAAAAGCGGCAAATCAAGCTCGCGGATGGCACGGTACGTTCCCATCCCGCTCCAGAAATTAACATGAACGGCATTGCCGCCGACGCTATGAACCCATTTGGCCCGGTCCATGACGTGAGGGAAATCACTGTTGATGCAGGCGGCGTAGATCACCCTTTTCCCATCCAGGTATTCCATGACGCGCGGCAGTCTGGCGGAGAGACGGCAGCATGCCGGATTGGACATAATTTCATCTTCCTTAATGAAATTCACCCCGCCGTCAACCAGGGCTTTCACGATATCAAGGAGGGTGTCAACGTTGATGCCCGTCTTGGGCTTGATAATTCCACCCAACAGAGGTTTTCCATAGGCTGATGTGAATTCTCTGGCCCCCGAGAGGCCGAATTTTGGCCGTCTGCATAGCGATGTCATTGACGGCGGCAGATCGATGTCCAGCACATGGCATTTTGCCACGCCGCTGATGTCGAGTTGCCCGCCCATGATCTGGCATAACAGTTGTGAAATCCCATCCTCGGCGAAGTCAATGTTTGCCACGGGAAACGCTATTTTGACGATTCCGGCGCGCTCGCGTTTCAGTTGTTTCTCTTCGTGAAGTATGAAGCAGCAATGGGACTGCAGCATCTCAGCGGTTTCCCAGTCATTTCGGATGTCTGGATTGCCGACGCTCTGCCCAATGGCGGTGTCCCACGCGGCCTTGGCGAGAGTGGAATGCGATTCAAAATAGTAGGTGACCGTGAAGAAATCGCCCCCATGGTCTGGATCGAAGATGTTAATCATTGCTCACCCGAAACATATTTGTCGCCGGGGATTGATGGCGTTTTGATTACTATGAGTGAGGAATCTTCCAGGTACTCGGGAGTAACGATCTCTCCGGGGTTGGTGATGAAGATGTCTCCACCGCCAAAGACGATATCCCCGATGCGCAATCTCCCTTCGATTAGAAAGGTGATCTCGGTCCCGAGCAGGTGGTAGTGCGGCGCGGGTTTATCCCCCTTGCTATGCCGATGGTAGGCAACTTCGTAGCATTTGGAGTGCCACGCGGTTTTTGAGAAATTGCCCACAAACCATCCGCGTATCATGTCTTCGAACCTGAATCTTTGTGGATTTTCCAGAGGACGGACTCTGGGGTTCTCTAAGACGTATTTCGCCAAATCCTCGGGTGTTCCGAGGTGATAGTGTTTGCGAATCGGATAGATGCCGACCTTCAAGCCTCTTTCAATGAGATGACTGTAGGACGGGCAGACGTAAAACTCGTTGTTTGTTCTGATATTCTTCGCGATCATTTCCTCGGCGGCAGAGATAAAGCTTCTGCCCTTTTTGAAGAAATAAACTCCACAGCTTGCGAGGTTGCTGATGACTACCTTTTCCGCAACCCTCGTGACAAAACCGTTGCCGTCGATTTCCACGAAGCTGTTATTGGGAGCGACGGAGTTGTATGTGAAGATCAGTCCATCCAGCTCTTTTTGGGATTGCTGGTAAAAATGCGCCGTGTCCCACTCCATCAACTGATCGCTATTGGCTATCAGCAGGGGGGCGTCGTTGTCGATCAGATGTTTCGCCAGAAGACAGGTACACGCCGCTCCTTCGGTCATGCGATCCACCGAGATAATTTCAGAGCCGGGTCGCATTGCCTTCAGGAAGTCGCCGATGCCGTAATCTTCCCGGTGCTGTTTGTTCACGAGAAAGATAAGGTTCTCACGGAGCGGGAGGTTCTCGACGACTCGTTGAATCATCGGCTTGCCGAGAACATTGATCAGCGGCTTCGGCAGCTCATAGCCGGCATCCCGGAACCGCTTCCCCGCTCCCGCGAGTGGAATAACGATATTCATACGCACGATCTTCTCCGATTTCACGGCAATGGCTTGGACCCGAGGTGAATTCGCTCAGCCGCCTAAAGCAGTTTCAAGTTATAAACCGCGCAATCGCTGCTTCTTCAGTCAGCCAGCGGAGATCGGATAAGTGGAAAGTTCTAGGGAATTCAGCCATTTTCCGCCCGCCAGACCGGCATACCATCCCGTGTATTTTGTATCTGAAATTGGTCTGATTTGCAAGGGATTTTAGGGTTCGCGCGGACGCCCTGTCCCCAAGTATCGGCTTGAACAGACGATAAAAAACGGGTACGAAGGATAGTCGTCGCTTCGGGATGTTACCAGGTTCCTCCGGGACTCAGCGAGAGTTGCTGTCGTGATCATCATTAGTCATCGCGGGTATTGGAAGAGCGCTGCTGAGAAGAACACTCCGGCCGCGTTCGCCCGGTCGTTCCAACTGGGATTCGGCGCCGAGACGGATCTGCGCGACTTTGCGGGGCGACTGGTTATTTCTCACGATCCGCCGGGATTGGATGCGCTGCCGGCGGACGCGCTCTTTGAGATTCATGTCGCCGCCAATGGCAAGCTGCCTTTGGCGCTCGACATCAAGTCAGACGGATTACAGCCTTTTGTAAAAGAAATTCTTGAGCATTTCCAGCCGGCGGATCATTTCGTGTTCGACATGTCGATTCCCGACGCCCTGGGTTATCTCGCGGCAGGTATTCCGGTCTTTACCCGACACAGCGAATTCGAGCGCCAGCCGGCATTTTACGAAAAGGCGGCGGGTGTCTGGATGGATGGATTCGAAACCGATTGGATGCGGGAAGTCGATATCCACGGGCACCTGAAGGCCGGCAAGCGAGTCTGCATCGTGTCGCCGGAGTTGCACGGGCGGAACCATCTCGAGATCTGGCAGCGGCTTGCCGCAATGCCGTGTGCGTCGGACCCGCGGCTGATGCTCTGCACCGATTTTCCTGAAGAAGCACGGGATCTGTTCCGAGGCTCCGCATAGCCCCGGATGTACATCCGGGCCTTCGTCAAGCGTCATGGCATGACTTGCGAGGCTTACAGCCGTGGATTTCAAGGAACTGTCAATCCGCCGGTTGCGGGTTCGAGTCCTGCCCGCCGAGTTCTTTGGAAGTTCCGCCGCGGGTTCATCTTCGCGGCGGCGGACTGGGCTATTCGACTGTCAATTTTGATATTGCCGCTTCCCCGGCTGAGCGGCCGGTGCGCCGCCGGCCAAAGCGCCAGCCGCGGGTAAATGTCTGAACCCGTTGTCCGTCGGAACCGGCGGTCAAGCCGCCGTCGATTGCGTCATTATCATCGCTCAGGGAAGAGTCGATGCCATCGACCATCAGCAGGGGTCCGTTGTCGGCACTTGTATAAAGGTCGCTGACCAGGATGTCGCGCGAATTGTCAATCGTCACCGCGGCCCCCAATTGGTCGTAGAGGTCGATCCGCCGCAGTTTCACGTTGGAGGCATTTTTAAGAACGAGCCCCGCGCGGCACATGTCGGCGACACCCGCCGCCATCGCCGGCGAACCGGCCTGCGTGTTGGCCGTGTCCATGTAAATCGAAATTCCGTCCAGCACGATGTCTTCGACAAACATCTCCGGCAGGCCGAGAATGAAAGCGCCCGCGTACTTCACTTTCCGCGCGGTGATGTTGCTGAAACGCAGCCGCCGGAACTGCGGCGTGCCTGAATTCACCGGCTGCGGCGACGGATCGAGCAATTTGCTGTGCTCGGAAGTTCCGCACACATAAAAAAGATTGACCACGATCGGGCAATGGACCTCATCCATTACAACATTGTCGACACGGAGGTCCTCCACCGCATTGCCGCGGCCGCGGCGGGATTTCAATCGGATTCCGCGATCGGTGCCGCAAAAAACGCAATTCGAAATCGCGACGTTCCGCACGCCGCCCGACATTTCGCTGCCGATCACCACGCCTCCATGCCCATGCAGCATCGTGCAATTGGTGATCGTGATGTTACGGCAGGGCAGTAAATGCGGCCGGCCGTCTTCTTCCGAACCGGATTTAATCGCAATGCAGTCATCCCCCACATCGATATGGCAATTGGAGATGTGGACGTTGCTGCACGAATCAGGATTAATGCCGTCCGTGTTTGGAGAATCGTGGGGATTGCGGATGGTCACACGGGTAATCGTCACATTCTCGCAGGCCACGGGATTCAGGGTCCAGCGCGGTGAATTGGCGAAACGCAACCCGTCAATCAGCACGTCGCGGCAATCCACGAACCGCACCAAGTGGGGCCGGGGATCGTTCGCCTGTCCATGTTCAAACGCATCCCACCACATTTTCCCCCGTCCATCGACCAGCCCGCGACCTGTCAGGGCGATCGCCGTCAGACCCTCACCGGCGATCAGCGGGGCATGGGAAGCGGCATGCCCCTTTCCCTCCCATTTCGACGCCCAGAGTGGAAAAGCGGCGGGGTCGCTATCGCCGATCAGAACCGCCCCGGCGTCCATATTCAGTGTGATGTTGCTCCGCATCCAAAGCGTGCCGCTGACATATTGACCGGCCGGGATGAAGACTGTTCCGCCACCCCGTTGCCCGCACAGATCAATCGCCCGTTGAATGGACACGGTCGAGACCGTCGATCCATCGCCAATCGCGCCGGTTTCCAGGACATTGACCCAATTGCGATATCGCGCGGATTGATCCCGCAGCGCTGGGCTGGGCATTCTTTTCTGGGCCGCGACCGGAGACCGACTCATACCAACTCCAAATAAATCCTGGGAAAAAGCGCCCAACTACGCTGAAATAAAGTTTACCACATCGGATTTATAACGATTGGCGGGAATGAATTTGTGCAAATGTTTCATCGCTTATTGCACCAGCCGGTTCAGGCCCCAAGGGCCGGGAACCGCACGGACATTGGCTAAACCGGGACGGATGATAAAATAGTGCAAAAGTCTTATACTTTTTGATCCGATGGTCACAGGGGGGATTTCGCGTGATAAATTGAGCGTCCTGCGGAGGCAGCCCATCCTTTGCCGTTGGAGGATTTGTGCGTGACAAAATCGGCTTCTAAAAAACGCGGGACTTCGACTCGGCCACGCCATTCGCGGGCCAGGTTGCCAGATCCATCCGCCGCCTACTCCGCCATACCAGGCCTTCCAGCCGCCAAATCCACCGCCCAGCCATTGCCGACAGATCGCACGCGGCCTCCCATGCATCACGTTGCGTTGCTCATCGAAACCAGCGGCTCCTATGGTCGCGGACTGCTGCGCGGAGTCTCGAAATACAACCGCGAGCGCGGCGGCTGGTCCACCTATTTCCATCCCCACGGACTTGGTGATCCGCCTCCTCCCTGGATGAAGAACTGGCACGGCGACGGCATTCTGGCTCGCATCGACACTCCAGAAATCGCGCAGCTTCTTCTGAAATCCGGTGTCCCCGTCGTCAATCTCCGCGGAACCGTCGCGGAATTGCCGTTTCCATACGTCGGACCGGACCACGATCAGATCGCAAAACTTGCAGCCGAACATCTCATGGAACGAGGACTGAAAAACTTCGCGTTCTGCGGAAAGCCCATGGGGATTCATCCCGGGCTGGATGAACGCGGCGTAACCTTTGCCGAGGCCGTCCGCCAGTCCGGCGGCAACTGCGAGGTCTTCCCCGCCGATTGTCCCGTCGATGAGGACAACTGGGAGATGGAGCAGGAACGCCTGGCAAAATGGATTAATTCATTGCCCAAGCCCGTCGGGGTCATGGCCTGCAATGATGAACGCGGCCTGCAGGTTCTCGATGCGTGCCGGCGATGCGGCGCCACGGTTCCCGACGAAGTCGCCGTGATCGGCGCCGACAACGATGAGCACCTGTGCGATCTGTCCATTCCTCCACTTACCAGCGTGGATGTCAACGCCGAAAACATCGGCTATACCGCCGCGGCGCTGCTCGACCAGATGATGCAGGGGATCAAGCCTCCTGAACTGGCCCAGCGTCTTATTCCCCGCGGAATTTTCACTCGGCTCTCCACCGATACCGTCGCCAGCGACGACGAGGAGGTCAACCGCGCCCTCCGATACATCCGCGAAAACAGCTGCGCCGGCCTGCGCGTCGTCGATGTCCTGGCGTATATGGGCATGTCCCGCGCAAGTTTGCAGCAGCGATTGAAACGAATCATCGGACGCACCATTCACGAGGAGATCGAGCGGGTCCGCCTCGCCAGGGTGAAAAAATTGCTGATAAGCCCGGAAATGACGATCAAGCAGGTCGCGCGCGCAACCGGTTTCAGCAGCGTGCAGTATATGACGCGCGTATTCCGGGCGGCTTTGGCGGAAACACCGGCGCGATACCGAAGCCGGCGGTCAAATGACATCCCGTAACGGCCTCGAAAGCACAATGCGCTTCTTAGCAATCCTGATCTGCGGGCTTTGGCTCTCTCCGGAAATCGCCATCATTTTTGCCGACTCGACCACCCATCCATCCATGGCGGTCGTGACCGTCGACGCGCAGGGCGGAGGAGATTTCAAAACCGTTCAGGCCGCGATCGATTCCATCCCCGAACAAGGCACGACGCGGACAGTTATTCACATCAAGCCCGGCGTCTACAAGGAATGTGTTAACATTCCCAAGGAAAAGCCGCTTATCGAGCTGCTCGGCGATGATCCGGCGGCCACCGTCCTCACCTACAATAATACTCATTACACGATCGGCCCCGATGGAAAACAATTGGGAACCAGCGGAAGCGCCAGCACCTTCGTATACGGACGCGATTTTCTGGCCCGCAATATCACCTTTCAAAACACCGCCGGCCCCACCGGTCAGGCACTGGCCATCAATATCTACGCCGATCGCGCCGTATTCCAGAACTGCCGGTTCCTCGGCTGGCAGGATACCGTGATGACCAATCGCAACCGGCAGTATTTCCAGGACTGTTATATCGCCGGCCACGTGGATTATATTTTCGGCGCGGCCACCGCGTATTTCAAAAATTGCGAGCTCCATTGCCTCGGCAAGGGTTCAATTACCGCCGCGTCCACTCCACAGACCGCAACCTACGGCTACGTTTTCGATCAATGCAAAATCACGTCCGAATCGCCCTCCGCGTCGGTCATTCTGGGCCGGCCCTGGCGGCCCTACGGCGCTACCATTTTCATGTACACGGAGATCGACGATTGCATCACCCCCGCCGGATGGAAAGACTGGGGCGTCGCAAACCAGAAAACAGCGCGCTACGCGGAATACAAAAACACCGGACCGGGAGCCGCCACCGACCAACGCGCCGCCTGGACCCGGCAACTCAGCGACGACGAGGCGAGCCGAATCACGATCGACTCCGTGCTCGGCGGAGACGATCACTGGAATCCACTCGCTGAAATCGCCTCCACTCAACCTGTCTCCACCATGCCGGCGAGGAATTGATCTCATGCGACATACGCTCTGCATAATTTCCTGTCTCGCGATGTGGCTGGCCGGGATGTCCATGGCCGCTGCGCAAGCGACGTTGCCTTCGGACTTTTCCGTAACCCTGCCAGAGATTCCGCAGCGCACGTTTACCCTCACCGATTTCGGGGCTGTCGGCGATGGCAAAACCCTCAACACCAGCGCCATCGCCAAGGCCATTTCCGCCTGCCAAAAAGCGGGCGGAGGGACGGTGGACGTGCCCCCCGGCAAATTTCTGACGGCGCCTTTTCTCCTGGCCAGCAATCTCAATCTCCATCTTGAAAAGGGAGCGACTATCCTCTTCAGCGACAACCCGGGAGATTTCGCACTGACGGACGGCGCATTTGAGAACTGCATCACGCTGAAGGATGGCCACGATATCGCCATCACCGGATCGGGCGCGATCGACGGGCAGGGGGCGTTCTTCTGGCATCATTATGTCGCGCCGAAAAACGCGGATCCGGAGGTCGCCCGGTCAATGTCGCGCCGGCCCAAGATGATTCAACTTACCCGATGTTCCCGCGTTCTGATCCAGGACGTCACGCTGATGAATTCTCCAAGCTTTCACCTGGTTCCCACAATGTGTCAGAACGTCACCGTCGAGAACATTCACATCAAAGCCCCGTGGCCTTCGCCGAACACCGACGGAATCGATCCCTCCGGCATCAACTTTCTGATCAAGGGATGCACCATCGACACCGGCGACGACTGCATCGCCGTCAAGGCCGGCGCACGCTACGATCCGAACCGGCCGTCGTGCGAGGACATTCTGATTACCGACTGTACGTTTCTTCACGGCCACGGAATGTCCATCGGCAGCGAAACCAACGGCGGCCTGCGCGACATGGTCGTGCGCAATTGCTCTTTCGACGGCACCGAGGCCGGCATTCGCCTCAAATCGCCTCGCGGCCGCGGTGGTCTCGTGGAGTATGTCAGCTACGAGCATCTCACCATGAAAAACGTCAAGATTTCCATCCTTATCACCAGCTACTATCCGAAAATCCCCGTTAATCTGAACCTGGACCACACTCAAACCGCGGGCCCGGACACGCCTCACTGGCAACATATCCGCATCAGCGACGTCACTTCCACCAGCGGCGCCATCGCCGGGCAGATCGTCGGGCTTCCCGAAATGCCCATCGAAGACTTGCTGCTTTCCAACGTCAACATCTCTGCGCTGCAGCCCATCGAAATCGCCCACGCCCGGGACATTCGTTTCGTCAACTGCGAAATCTCGGCGACTTCGGGCCAGCCCATCATCGTGGACGCCTCGGTCGAAGGATTGAACTGATCTCAAGCATGAGGACACTTCATTAATGAAGATCGCCATTTATCTGTCGGCTCTTTTGACGGCTTCATCGGCACTGACTGGATGCCAGACACAAACCAGTTCCATCGTGCCGGTCGCCTCCGCGATCATCACGCCGGACATTCCGTCGCGCACATTCAGCATCGTCGATTTCGGCGCCATCGGAGATGGTAAGAAATACAACACAACCGCGTTCGCCCGGGCGATCGACGCCTGCGTTGTTGCCGGCGGCGGACACGTCATCGTCCCGACGGGAACCTGGTTCACCGGCCCGATTCATCTCGGAAGCCGGGTCGATTTTCATCTCGATGCCGGAGCGGTCATCCTGTTCAGCCGCAATTTGGACGACTATCCGCTCCAGATCGGAAATTACGAAGGCCGGCAAACCGTCATTTGCACATCACCCCTGTCAGGCGACCAGCTTCACGATGTGTCCATCACCGGGCCCGGCGTCATCGACGGCCAGGGCGACGCCTGGCGTCCCGTCAAAAAAAGCAAGGTCACCCCCGAGCAATGGAATACGCTCATCCAGTCCGGCGGCGTCGTCGATCCCCGCACTTCAACCTGGTATCCAACACAAATCTGGCTGACCGGGCAAAAATCCCTCGCCGCGCTTCGCAAATCCGACCAGCCCCCCCGCATTGAGGACTATCAGAAATATCGCGATATGCTCCGTCCCCCGCTGGTGCTTCTTTCCAACGTCAAAAATCTTCTCCTGGAAGGTCCCATGTTCCGAAATTCACCCAGTTGGAACATCCATCTCCTCTACAGCGAAGACATCACCGTCCACAACGTGACGATTTTCAATCCATATTACGCACAGAACGGTGACGGCATCGACATCGATTCCTGCCGCAACGTCACCCTCACCGACAGCACCATCGCCGCGGGAGATGATGTGGTCTGCCTCAAATCCGGCCGGGACGCGGCGGGCCGACTTGTCGGCCGGCCCACTGAAAATGTCACCGTCGCCCGCTGCGCCCTCGGACAGGGACACGGCGGCATCGCCATCGGCAGCGAAATGTCCGGCGGCGTCCGAAATGTCCGGGTCTACGACTGCACGTTCAACGGCATGGACAACGCCATCCTGTTCAAAACCGTCCGCGGCCGCGGCGGAGTCGTTGAAAACATCAACATCCACGATGTGGAGATGTGGAACATCAAAAATGCCTGTATCGGCGTGGACATGTATTACATGGTCCGCAAGCTGCCCACGACCCGCCAATCGGGCCGGCTTCCCCCGCCCGATCCGGATGCTCCGCCGCCGGATTCGCCGGTCGCCAAGCCGCTCATCGTCACCCAGGAACCCCCCGAGCCGCCTGGCCCGGGAACGCCGCAGTTCCGCGACATCAACCTCCGCAACATCGTCTGTCACGGCGCTAACATCGCCATGCAATTGCGCGGGCTGCCCGAGCTTCCGTTGCAGGATGTCACCATCGAGCATGCCGACATTGTTTCCAGGCAAGGCGCCGCAATTATTGATGCCGACCGGATCACGCTCCGCGACGTGCACATCAAGTGCGCCGGCGTTCCCGAGTTCCAGATTCAGGATGTTACGAACATGACAATGGAAAACGTGGATGCTGTCCCACAATCATTGAAGTGAATTCCGGGCGAGTCAGCCCGCGACGAGGGGGACGTCCGAAGTTTGCCGCCCGAAGAAGAACACTCCGCTCAAGGCCGCCGCTTGCGATGCATTAAGCCGAGCCCGACCAGGCTGAGAATGCCAAGACTGGCCGGCTCCGGGACGTTAGTGGTGACCTCCACCGAACTGATATCCATTTCGGAGGCCAAGCTGTCCGATTGACGGTAGCCGATGGACAGCCCATCAAAGCCTCCACTGGACAATGCGGGGACCGTGGACGTCGTTGTCGTTGTGGTCCCGATTTGCGTCCCGGTATCCGAAGAGCCGTTATAGAGCGCTTCGGAAATCGTATAGAGGTTGGTCCCCGTCAACGTAATCAGCATCTCATCGGTATACGTGTTACCCACCGTTAGCGTTGTTTCCGTGTTGTTTTGGCCGAAGTAGGCCTGCTGAGTGCCCGTGGGTCCTCCGGTTTGACCCTCGCCTACCAGGGCCTGGTCGGTGTTGTTCGAGCCGATCGTCTGGGCTGGCCGAGTGTATATTTTCGTGGCCGACCCTCCGAAGTAGTCCGTTTCATATCCGGACCACGCTTGCACGCCGCCCGAGTTGTCGTTGATTTCCGAATTGCCGATCCCAGTTATGGTGTTAACGGTGCTGCTGCCGTTTCCGAGGTTGCTGTAGGGCGCGTTTCCACCAGAACTGTACAGACCAAGATAAACCGCGGAACTGCTGTTTTGGTTCAGCCCCTTATCGTTGTTGAATGTCGTCGTAATCTCGACCGCCTGACCGATCGAGCTTAACACCACTGGCGTGGACGTGAATACCGCCTGGACTTCAGCAATGCCGCTACTGGTACTGGCCATATCCAACTCAAGTGGGCTGCCGCCGGTTAATGTAGAATTAGGCGTGCCAACAGCCTCCTTGTTGGAAGCGACATCATAGTTTGTGGATGTTGCCGTCGGCGTTGCTGAATTGGAATACGACTGCGCGCCCGAATCCAGGGTGCTGCCGTTGCTGGCTAAGGCATCGTTGAATACCACGTTCGACAGGAGCGATGCATGAGCGGTCACAGGAAACGCCGTAGCGATCCCCGCAAGAAAGCCCCCTGCCAAAATGCGTATATTTCGCCCGCGATTGCGACTCTGTGAACCCAACATTTGCTCGCTCCTCTCGAATTGAAACTACTCGTTAAGAAGAAGCTAACCCACGAACTGCAATCGGGCTACTCATTTGTATTGCATTTTTGGCAGGTTGTTTTGCAGTATCCGCACGGCCGATTTGGAAGCATTACGCAGGCCCGAATGTAGAGATAAGTTTAATGGATACAAATAATTAGAGATGCTTTTGGAGCGCATTCAGTGGCGGAAATAGTCGTATCCTCGGATAAAAGTGACGCAATTTGATCAAGACGTGATCGCTCGGAAGGATAGTTCCGTCAAATAGTGCGGCAAGTCCGGACACTTCGCCGTTGATCGATGGTCACTTTACTGCGCCATGCCCCGGTTTCTTCTTCCCGTGCTTGCCCAGCACGGTGCTGACAACAACATCATCATCGTTTGAAGTCGCAGTCGCCAGAGTCGATGTCGAAGCGGTCGCTGTCGAAGCCGCGGCGGGCGAAGGCGTCGTGACGGTCGGCGTCGATGCTGTGGACGTTGCCGTCACTGCGGGTGTCGTGGCTGTCGCCGCGGCCGTTACCGCCGCCGCGGGTACGATCGTTGCCGCGGGCGCGGCCGTTACCGTTGCCGCAGGCGCCGCGGCGATTTTCACCGCGGGCACGACCGCACCGATTTGGGCCGCCTGGTTGAAGTTCTTCGCCAGCAGCGTGAAGTCCGTACCGTT
>Ga0302325_10006412_pt1 | contig 26465 bp, 19 predicted proteins | sample Palsa_T0_2_FD_201948 | JGI IMG/M metagenome (GOLD analysis project Ga0302325, IMG submission 201948) | Peat permafrost microbial communities from Stordalen Mire near Abisko, Sweden - Palsa_T0_2 | ecosystem: Environmental > Terrestrial > Soil > Palsa > Peat permafrost | place: Sweden: Abisko... | reverse complement strand
GCCGCTCGTGTCGGTCGTGATTCCGTGTTTGAACGAGGCCGAGAACATAGTCGCGTGCGTGAGCGACGCACTGCAGGCGCTCAAGGAGATGGGCGCCGAGGGGGAGGTCGTGGTCGCCGATAACAACTCCGAGGACGACTCCGCGCGACTGGCCGCCGAGGCGGGCGCGCGTGTGGTGGTTGAACGCAGACGCGGCTACGGCAGCGCCTACATGGCGGGGTTCGCGGCGTCGAGGGGCCGCTACATCGTCATGGCTGACGCCGATCTGACCTACGACTTCAACGAGATCCCCAACTTCGTGGCGGCGCTCGAGGAGGGGGCTGAGATGGTGATCGGCGACCGCATGGACAGCATCCAGCCGGGCGCCATGCCATGGCTGCATCGCTACGTCGGCAATCCCATCCTCACCGGCCTGCTCAACCTCTTCTTCCGCACAGGCGTCAACGACGCCCACTGCGGCATGCGCGCGCTGCGCCGCGACGTGCTGCCGCGCCTTGACCTGCGCACGACCGGCATGGAGTTCGCCTCGGAGATGGTCATCAGGGCCTCCAAGGAGAACCTCAAGATCGCCGAGTTCCCGATCGAATACCACCCGCGCGGCGGAGAGAGCAAGCTTTCGAGCTTTCGCGACGGCTGGCGCCACCTGCGCTTCCTGCTCGTGCACAGCCCCAACCACCTGTTCATCGTTCCGGGCGCCGTTCTGGCCGGCGTGGGCACGCTTATCCTGGTGTTCGTCGGAGCAGGTCTTGACTTCTTCGGACGGGCCTGGGGCCTGCACGCCCTGATCGGTGGCGCGCTGCTCATGATCGTCGGCACCCAGGTCCTCGCGCTGGGCCTGTGCGCGCACGCCTACGGCACCTATTTCATGGGCGAGCAGGACGCCTGGTTCGATCGCATGCGCGCGCGCTTCCGCCTCGAGCACGGGCTGCTGCTGGGTGGTCTCTTTTCGCTTATCGGTGTGGTCATGGGGGCAGTGATCGTGGCCACCTGGATCGCCCACGGCTTCGGCTCGCTCGCCGATGAACACCTGGCGGTCATCGCCGCCTCGCTCTTGATCGTGGGGATTCAGATCTTCTTCTCCTCCTTCCTACTGTCGATCCTCGGGCTGCGCCGCCGCTAGCGTGCGGCAACTGCGCCGCATTCCGGCGGTCGTCTTCGCCGGTGACCGGCGCATCTGGCGCACGTCGCTGGCCGCGGGCGTGCCGCTGCTGCTGCTGATCGCCTTCTACTGCCTGCGCCCGCGCGACTATTACACGGGCACCGACAACGCCGAGGTCTACACGTACATAGTCGAAACGCCGGTGGGCGAGCCGGTGTGCGTGCCGGGCCTGTCGATCCCGGCGGGCACCGGTCAGCTGCGTCTACAGCTCATCTCGCGCACGCGTGTCCGCCCCGCGCTGAGGCTCGCGCTGACACTCGTCGGGGCCAGTGGAAACACGATCGATCGTGAACTCGCCCCCGTCACCGTTCCTGCCAGTCGCATCAGCACGGCCACGTTCTCCATACCGACGCAGCCCGCCCGTCCCGCCGTGAGGCAGGCGTCGTTGTGTCTGACCGCCGCTGATGTGGTCAACTGGGGCGGGACGCCGCTGCCCGCGCCTCCGAACCCCTATCCGCCCACGCTTGGGGGGCGCCCCCTCCCCGGGCGCATCGCTGTCTGGTATCTCCCTCCCGCGGGTGCCCAGCGCAGCTATCTGGCTCGCGCGGGCGAGATCCTGCGCCGGGCCTCGCTGTTTCGCCCGGACCCTGTCGGACCGTGGCTGTACGTGCTCATCCTGCTCGGCGCGCTGCCAGCGCTGGCGCTGGCGTCCGTGCGTTGCCTGGCGCTGGCGGCCGCGGCTCCTTCGAGGGACATCCGCCCACGCCGGCTGGCGGGATGGCTATTCGCGATCGCCGCGATCAACTTCGCCTGCTGGGCGCTCATCACGCCGCCCTTCCAGGCGCCCGACGAGGTCGATCACTTCGCCTACACGCAGTCGCTGGTCGAACGCGGCAAAGCCCCGTCGCGCAACGCGGGATCGCCACTGCCGCGGTGGTCCAGCTCTGAGGATCTCGCGTTGGAAGACATGAGCTTCTTCACCGACCACCAGATCGGCGACTCCCGTCCGCCGTGGCTGTCCTCCCAGGCGCGCTACTACGAGGCGCAGGCGGCAAAGCTCCACCCGTCGAGCTCGGACGGAGGCGGCAACGAGACGGCGGCGACGCATGGGCCGATCTACTACGCCGCGCTCGCTCCCGCTTACATGGCGGCGAGCTCATCGCCGTTCTCGCAGCTGACCCTGATGCGCCTGACCTCCGCCCTGATCGGGGCGCTCACGGTGCTGTTCACCTTCCTGCTCGCGCGCGAGCTGGTGCCGGGGCGCCCGTGGCTGGCGGTTCTGGCGGCACTGCTGGTCGCCTTCGAGCCGATGTACGGGTTCATCTCCGGTGCGGTCAACAACGACGTGGGCGTCAACGCCGGCGCCGCCGCTCTCGAGCTGCTGCTGATAAGGATGCTGCGCCGCGGCGTGACGCTCCCGTCGGGCGTGCTCACCGGCGGCCTGCTGTTTTTCCTGCCGATCGTGAAGGGGACGTCCTACTCGCTCTACCCTGTTGCCGGAATCGCCTTCCTCTTGGCGGCGGTGCGCCACCACCGGCGCTCGGATGCGGCCGGCTGGGGTGGCTTGTCCTTCGGCGCCTTCGCGGTACACGAGCTGTCGGCGCACTTCTCAAATGCATTTGAGGTCTCGCAGGGCAACACACCCGGTCCGGGCGCAGCCGCCGGGGTGACGAGCGCTGCGCTGGAACACCCGTTGGGCTACCTGGGTTACCTGTGGGAGGTATTCCTCCCCAGGCTCTCGTTCATGGCTCCCCACTTCGAGAGCACCACCTTGCCGGCGTTCGTGATCTTCGTCGAACGCGGATGGGGCGCTTTCGGGTGGTATGACGTGTTCTTTCCTCATTGGGTGTACGTGGTGATCCTGATCGCAATGCTCTTAGTTCCGCTGCTTGCGATCGTGGCCGCACGGCGAGAGTGGACCTTCGTGCGAGCAAATCTGCCCGAGACGGCCGTGCTTGTGCTTGTGCCCGTAGCCGTGGTGGCGGGCTTCGAGGCCGCCTTCTACACCACGGGGACCCGCCCTGTGATCGCGGAATTCGGGCGGTACGCGTTTCCGGCGATCGCTCCCCTGGCGGTCCTCGTGGTGGCCTCGCTGCACGCGGTCGGCCGTCGCCGGGTGCTGTCTGCGGGCGTCGGCCTGCTCGCCGCTATGCTCACCCTCAGCTACGCCGCGCAGCTCGTGACGCTGACCGGGTTCTATGCCTGACCGTGCGGAGCGTTGATCATGCCCGAGCCTGAGCCCACCGTTGCGATCCCTATACGCGACGGCGGCATGCTGCTCGAGCGCACGCTGGCCGCGCTCGCACGACAGACCGTCAGGCACGAGCTGCTCGTGTGCGATTCGGGCTCAACAGACGACTCGGTGCAGGTGGCGCGCACGCACGGCGCGCGTGTACTTACGATCGCGCCGTCGCAGTTCAGCCATGGCGGCACGCGCAACCTGCTGATGCAGCATTCCTCGGGCGCGCGCGTGGCCTTCCTCACCCAGGACGCAGAGCCCGCGAGCGAGCGCTGGCTCGAGCAGTTGCTCGGAGGCTTCGAGCTCGACGACGACGTAGCAATCGTGTACGGGCCCTACCGTCCCCGGCCGGGCGCGGCGCTGCCGGTCCGGTTGGAGCTCGAGCGATGGTTCAACTCGCTCTCCCCGGACGGCGGTCCGCAGTTGGAGCGGCTGCAGCCGCAGGAACGGTCGCTGCCGGCTGTCGCTCTGATGGGCGTGCGCGGCTTCTTCACCGATGCCAACGCCTGTCTCGCGCGCTCGGCGTGGGAACGCGTTCCCTTCCGCGATGTCCCGTATGCCGAGGACCGCGTGCTCGCGATGGACATGCTCCGGGCCGGCTATGCCAAGGCGTTCGTTCCGCAGGCTGTCGTCTTACACTCGCACGACTACACGACGCTCGAAGAACTTCGCCGCTGCTTTGATGAGTGGCGTGGGTTGCGCGAGATCTATGGCTGGCGTGAGCCCGCTTCTCCCGCGCGCCTGAGCCGGCAGTTGCGGGGAGCCCTGGGGCAGGTCGGACGCGACCTCGCCGGAGAAGGCGTCTCGTCTGCGCGACGTAGCGCGACGCTCGCCGCAACTGCCGGTCGCCATGTTGTGCGCTTGGCCGGTGCGCTGCTCGGCTCGCGGGCCGACCTGCTCCCCTCCGGGGTTCGGCGTCGGCTGTCTCTGGAGCGGCGCGGCGGCTTTGCGATGCTTGACCTCGATATGCCTTTGGATCCGTCCCGCGCACAGGAACGTGCTCCGTGACCGACGAGCACTCCCGCAGAGACGCAAGACCCCCGGCCGTCAAGCCTGAGTCGGTCGGCGCAACGGCGCTCGACGGCACGTTCAGCGGACCGCTCGCGGGGTTGCGCAGGCGCATCTACCTGACGTACCGCTACCACGGCTGGCGCACGCTGCTCTTTCGCGCAGTCACCCTTCCCCTGCGGTTCACGCCCCTCAAGCACCGGCTGCGGTTGCGCACGCACGGGCGCGACCGCGAGATGCGCCGCTCGCTGGATTGGTATCGCGAGCACGGCCGGCCCGTGACAGTCGTAATTCCGAGCTTTCGCGATGCAGAGCGCGTGGCCACGCTCGTCAAGAGCATCCGCCGGACGGTTCCACGAGGAATGGCCCGCATCGTCGTTGCCGACGATGACAGCGGGGCCGGCCACGTCGCCGAGCTGAGGCGGATCGTGGGCGTCGAGGTCATCGCCGGGAGCGAGAACGTCGGCTTTGCCGCCAACGTCAATCGCGGCCTGCGCGCTGCGCAAGAGGACGCCGACGTGGTAGTGCTGAACTCCGACGTCGAGGCACGTCCTGGTTGGCTGGCGTGCCTGCAGTACGCGGCGTCCCAGGAGGAGGATGTCGGCATTGTGGGGGCCCAGCTGCTCTACCCCGACGGTCGCATCCAATTCGGCGGGACGGTGCGCAACCGCGACGCCCCTGAGTGGTTCGACCATCGCTACCGCTTCAAGCCGGAGGGTTGGGGCCCGGCCTGCCAGGCGGGGCCGGCGTTGGCGGTGACAGGGGCCTGCATGTACGTCCGGCGCGAGGTGATCGAGCGTGTCGGCCTGCTCGACGAGCGCTATCCGATGGCGTTCGAGGATGTCGACTGGTGCCTGCGTACATGGCAGGCGGGATTTCGCGTTGTCTACTTTCCGGCGGCCCGGCTCGTCCACCATGAGTCGGCGACGCGGGGCACCGAGCTCGGCGAGCGAGAGCGCACCTCCCGGCGGCTGTTCTGGGAGCGGTGGGGGGACTTCTTCGACGCTCGCACTGTTCGTAATCAGTCGGGCGCGTTGCGGGTTGCCTATGTGACGGAGGGCACCGGCATCGGCGGCGGGCATCGGGACATCTTCGAGCACCTCAATCGCCTGCTGGACCGCGGGTACGAGGTGTCCCTGTACACGCTGGGCGACCCTCCCGACTGGTTCGATCTACGTGCGCCGGTGCACAGCTTCCGGTTCTACGACGAACTCGTCGAGGCGCTCTCGGATGTCGACGCGATCAAGGTCGCCACCTGGTGGAACACCGCCGCGCCGGTGTGGCACGCGAGCGTTCTGCGTGGCATTCCGGTCTACTTCGTCCAGGACATCGAGACCTCCTACTATCCCGACGACGAGCACTCGCGCAACGCGGTCATCGACTCCTACCGCCCCGAGTTCCGGTACATGACGATCTCCTGCTGGAACCGCGACCGGCTGCGCGAGCTGGGTCTGGACGCGGAGCTGATCCCGCCGGGGATCGACCTTGAGACGTTCCGCCCCCTTCCGGGTGTCGAGCGACGGACGGACATGATGCTCGCGCTGGGACGCTCCAATCCGCTCAAGAACCTTCCGCTCACGATCGACGCCTGGCGAGCGCTGGGGGAGCGATCTGAGATCGGCGAACCTCCGGAGCTATGCCTGTTCGGGATCGAGCCCGAGTTGGCCACGGACGGCGAAATGCGCTATGTCGAGTCGCCCAGAGACGACGAGGTCAACGAGCTCTTCAACGTTGCCACCGTGTTCGTGCAGACCTCAACGCATGAGGGCTTCTGTCTGCCGCCGCTTGAGGCGATGGCGACCGGCGCAGCGGTCGTCTGCACGGACGCGCACGGCAATCGCGACTTCTGCATCGACAACGAAAACTGCCTGATGACCGAGCCAACCCGTGACTCGGTCTGCGCTGCGGTCCTCCGCGCCCTCACCGACCCCTCTCTGCGTGAGCGACTGGGGCGAGCGGGAGTAGAAACGGCCGCCGGATATGCGTGGGAGCGGCGGATTGACGCACTGGAGCAGTTCCTGGCGCAGGTCGCACGGCCATCGACGCTGAACCCCGACGGGTGCGGTGTCGAAGCACAGCCCGGCGGAGACACTGTTTCTCAGGCGCAGCGGACGCCGGGCTGAGGGTGCCGGCTGATTCCGCGGGGCGATCGTGAAGATCGAGGCTGTCGAGCAACTACGCTGTCCCGCGTGCCGGCGTGACCACACGCTCACGCTATGCGTCGAGACCAGCGACGATCGTGAGGTGCGCGAGGGTTTGCTGCGCTGCCGCTCCTGCACGAGCGAGTTCGCAATGCACCGCGGGGTGCCCGAGCTGCTGCACGATCCGGCTCCCTACATCGTCAAGGAGGTCGCGGGACTCGAGCGCTTTGCTGAACAGATGCGCCTGGAGGGCTGGAACCGCGAGCTCGTGCGCAGGCTGCCCGACCTCGAGCACGGCTACTGGTACGTCCAGTCGCGATCGATGTATCAGCTCTTGAGCACGATCCCCTTCCAGGCCGGGCAGAGTGTTTTGGATGTCGGCTCGAACACGTGCTGGGCGGCCAACCACTTCGCCGAGCGGGGGCTGCGGGCGATCGCACTGGACATCGCGACCGTCGAGCTGCAGGGCCTGTACACGGCCGACTACTTCCTCGACGACGGCCACGTGTTCTTCGAGCGCGTGCTCGGCTCGATGGACGCCATTCCGCTCGCGTCGAGCAGCGTCGACTACGTCTACTGCTGCGAGGTGCTGCACCACAACGACCTGGCCGGGCTGCGGCGGACGTTCGCGGAGATCTTCAGGGTTCTGCGACCTGGCGGGCGGCTGCTGATGGTCAACGAGACGCTCAAGACCCTACAAGATCCAAGCGGCATGCATCTCCAGGGGGTGGAGCAGTACGAGGGCTACGAGCACGCCCACTGGGCCATGCGCTACCGCTGGGAGGCGACACGCGCGGGGTTCTTCACCGAGGTCACCGAGCCGCATTACCGCGCGTTCTTCGGCGATGCCGAGCCGTCGACGAAGCCGGGAGCCGGGCGGCTGACTGCCATGGGGAGAAGGTTGGGCTTGGCCCTGCGGCGGCTTGGCCCTGCGCGACGTGCATACCTCTTCTGGCTGAACCACATCGCCGGTGGGGTGTCGATGAACATGGTGGCCACCAAGCCCAGGCGCTTCGTGGGGGTCCACGAGCCCATGGGGGGCCCGGAGCGCCTCCTGCGGACCGCCGCCGCGGGGGCGCGAGCCACGGCCGCGCGCCTCGCTGGCTCTCCCAGCTCGTCGCCCCGGCTGCCGCGCTCTCCCGAGCAGGCCGCCGCGGCCATGCAGGCCGAGAGGGAGCGAACGCCGGCGGGCTGAGCAGCCTCCGGAAGCGCTCCTCAGAGGTTCTCGGCTACCAGCGGCGCCGAGCGGTTGAACACCCAGAAACCTAGCGCGAATGTGCACAGCACGATTGCGATCGGCCCCAGCAGGGCCCCCCAGCTGCCGAGCGCTTGGCCGGCGCTGAGGGCACCGTGAGAGATCATCGCGTGCCGGAACTGCTGAAAGACCACGGCGAGCGGATTCAGCATGTAGAGGTGCAGGAGCGTGGTGCTCACCTTTTCGCGGACCGTCCCGACCGAGATGATTACCGGGGAGCAGTAGAACAGGATCTGATTGACCACTTCCCAGATCGGCTGGATGTCGCGCAGGCTCACGAACAGGGCCGACAGGAGCATCGCGATGCCTGTCGCGAAAACGACCAACAACGTCACGATCAGCGGCAGCTCCACCCAGCTGAGCATCGGCCGTACGCCTTCAAGGAGCGCGAAGCCGAGCACGACGATCAGGTTCAGCGACAGGTTGAACAGGCAGAAGAGGACCACCGACAGGGGGATGACCATCCGCGGGAACTGGATCTTGCGCACGAGGTTCTCGCGGTCGACGACGCTGCGCACCGCGCCGGCCGTGGCTTCCGCAAAGAACGTGAACAGCACGATCGAGCCGAGCAGCTGCGCGCCGTAGTGCTCCTGCCCCGGCGTTTTTGAGCCGTTGACGTGTGCGACCTTGGTGAAGAAGACGTACAGCACGCCAAACAGGAGCAGCGGGCGTACGAGCTGCCAGACGTAGCCGAGTATCGAACCGAAGAAGCGCAGCTTGAATTCGTTGCGTGCGATGTTGTAGGTGAGGTGCCAGAAGCGCGACCAGTCGTTGGTCAGCGCCCGCGGGCCTCTGATCGGACGCCCGAGCCCCTCATAAGGAACGGCCTCAGAGCTCAAGCACCCACCCGCTGAGAGATCGCGGCCTTGCCCCGGGCGACGCTTACGTCGACCGGAACGTCGATCAACCCACCCATGGCCTCGGGCCCGGTGACCACGAACGAGAGTGCTCCCTCCAGGCGGTCCATCAGGTCCAGACCCGTGCCGCGGTGGGCGAGTGTGAAGAGCGGGTTGTAGCGCCCCGGGGCGAGCACGTTCTCAAAAGAGAAGGAGAACAGCACCTCCTCGCCGGAGGCGAACCGGCCGCTGCGCTCATTCTCACGCAGGGTCGTGGAGACGATGATTGCGACGTGATCTTCGTTCAGCACATACACGCTGGCGACCGGGTCCTCCACGTCCACCAGGAAGCTGACGAGCGCCCTGAGCGTGACCCTCTGACCCTGGCCGACCGACGTCTGGCGCTCCCCCTGTTCGTCCTCGATCCACGCCTCGATCACGCGTGCGTCCCCGTCGCCGCCGCGCTCGTCGGCCGCGCCGCTCTCCTCGGGATTCCGTCCGAAGTTGATCTCGAGGTAGCGGTCGGCCACCTCGTGCGGCTCACCGAGATGCACCACCGAGCCTCGCTCCAGGAGCAACGCACGATGACAGAAGCGGTTCAGCGTCCCCATGTCGTGAGTTACGAACACGATTGTACGGCCCTCGTCGCGCATACGATTGAAGACGTCGAAGCACTTCTGTGCAAAGGCGGCGTCGCCCACCGCAAGCACCTCGTCCACCAGAAGAATGTCGGCATCGACCTGGATCGCCACCGAGAAAGCTAGGCGGACGGTCATTCCCGAGGAGTAGTTCTTGAGCTTCAGCTCCTCGAACTCGCGCAGTTCGGCAAAGTCGATCACCTCGTCATAGCGGGCCTTGGCCTCGCGCGGCGACAGGCCCATCATGATTCCATTCAGGACGACGTTGTCGCGCGCGGCCAAGTCCATATTGAAGCCGACGCCCAGCTCGATGAAGGGCGACAGCCGCCCATGCATCCAGATTCGTCCGCTGTCGACGCCGTAGATGCCGGCGAGGCACTTGAGCATTGTGCTCTTGCCGCTGCCGTTGCGCCCGGCGATTCCAAAGAACTCACCCGGACGCACCTCGAAGGAAACGTCGTTGAGCGCTTTGAACCTCTGGTGGCGAGTCCGCCGGCGTGGGTGCAGTGCGCGCTCCTTGAGGGTGTGCGAGCGCTCCTCCGGCACGTGGAACGTCTTGCTGACCGACTGCACGACGATCGGCGGGAGCCCGCGACGGGCAGGTTTAGGCATCACGAGAAGCGTACCGTGGGCGAGGGCAGATCTACGCAGCCGCTGCCGTTGGGCGTCCCTGGCGGCATGCCTCCTTGCGACGCAAACCACTTCGCCCCGCGGCAACGATAACCCCTAGCTAGACTGCCCGCGACCGATCGATGTCCGCTCCCACACCCTCCCTGCCCAACTCGCCGGACGACCCCCTGCTGGATGACTGGTATCACACGATCGATCTGGGGGACGGCATCGTGTCGCACGGATATTTCGATCACCGGACCGTTGTCGACTGCTATGGCATCCCCGATTCGCTCGCCGGAATGACCGTGCTCGACATCGGAGCCGGCGACGGGTTCTTTGCGCTCGAGTTCGAGCGGCGCGGCGCCAAGCGCGTGCTGGCGATCGACGTCGCGTCGCTCGGAGAGTGCGACATGCTTCCGGATGTGAGGTCCCGGCTGAACGCGTCAGATCGCGACGCCCAACCGTGGTGGCCTCGCTTCCAGATTGCTCGCACTATGCTCGGGTCGCGGGTCGAGCATGAGACGCTGAGTGTCTACGATCTTTCACCCGACGCGGTGGGGATGTTCGACGTCGTGTTCTGCGCTGATGTTCTGCTGCACCTGAAGAACCCGCTCCAAGCGCTGCTCAACATTCGCTCCGTGTGCGCCGGATTGGCGATCGTCGAGACTCCCGTTGACCCCGATCTCGAACGCCGATCCGACGGTCTTCCGTTCCTGCGGTTCGGCGTGCTATCGGCCGAGAAGGACGCGGGTGAAAACAACACCTATTGGCTATTCACCGCGGCGGCGCTGTGCGACATGCTCGCGTATGCTGGTTTTTCCCGTGTGGAACCACAGCCTGTGTTCGAGTTACCGCCGCGCGGCCTAACCGCTGTGTCTGCTGTTGCGCATCCATAGGATCGCGGCGGTTGCTTTGCTGACCGCGCGGCGGCTGAGCATCGCAATAATCTCGACCGTGCGAGGCTCCGACGCGTGTGACGATGGATGTTCACTCACATGTCTGCATGTGAACGCTACGTCCTCTCGCCGACGGAGATCGACGCGCACCTGGGCGCTGACCGGGGCGCGCCCGAGCCCAAAGGCCTGCACTTCGAGTCCCATGACCATTTCCGTGAGGGTGAAGTCCAGATCGATGCTTGTCCATGCTCCGCCAGGATCGAGATCACTAGCGAACACGTCGCGATCCGCGTGCTGGACGACGCCGGAGTCACTGGCCGCCGCGACGCGAGCGACGGGTGAGTCCGGGTCGCTGGGCGCTCCTTCAGTTCGCAACGCAAACGATGTGTGCCACTCGCCGGAATCCAGTGGGAAGTTCGGGCCCATCAAAAGCGGCCCCGTGTAATCTGGCGGAGCGCTGACGTATGCGACGGCACCTGTGACGCGATGAACGGGAAGCGGGCTCGTTAATTGCCGAAGTCGCCGGGCCCGAAAGTCGTCGGCTCGCTTGTGCGTCAGTTCGCGCAATCTTGCGACGTCAGGCTGGCGCTCCGTGCGCTTGGCCACCACCCACCAGACGAAGCTGTCCTCGGGTCGCTCGGCGGCCAGGCGGGCGCGCTCGTGCCACGGCACGCGCTCGTCGTCGAGGTCCAAGAAGGTATGGCGATCACGGTCGTAGCCCAGCACGACACCGCGAAGCTGTTCGAGCTCGAACCCGGCGAGCGTAGTGAGTTCCGTGATCTCGTCGACGGAGAACTCGACCGTGTGCTGCGGATGATGCCAGGCGATTGCCTCGGTCACTCGGCGGTTTGGCGAGTCCAACACGATCGTACCCCCCAGTCGCAAGACGCGATGGCTCTCCGCCAGAAAGTCCGCCACATCGTCCGCCCACAGGTGCTCTATCACTTGACCTCCGAACACAAGGTCCACCGAACCAGTGGGAACCGGGCCCATGTCGCCGAGAGTCCGACGAAGCCATTCCACGTTCTCCGGGAGGTCGTCAGGGCGCACCTGAAACGCCTCCACGCCGATGTGCCGGTCGACGGTGCCCGCGTAGTTCTTCTCAAACCAGCGGAAGTACCACGCCCCCGCAGCGCCGCCGTGCAAAACCGTGGGGGCGGCGCTTGAAAGCCTCTGCAGCTCGCTGCCTCGGAGCTCGTGTAGGCGGGCCGAAAAGTCCGGCTCGGTGGCGGGTGAGCTCATAGTCACAACCGTACAGGGCGTCGGATGTTCTTGGATAGCGTCCCGGTCAGGCCAGCTGTAATGCGCGCAGATACTCGTCGGCTACCTCGGAGAAGTCGCGCGCGCGGGCCAGCGCAAGGGCTCCGTCGCTCAGCGCCTGGCGGGCCCGCTCGTCATCAATCAGCTCGCCCAAACGACCGGCGAGCAGCCCGGGAGTCGCGTCGGCGGGTACTCGTGCGACCGCGCCCTCCGGAAGCTCAGAGGCCCATCCGAGGTCGCTTACGACGGTTGGAAGGCCCACCGCCAGGCAGTCGGCTACCGCGGCCGACGCCTCGCCATTGGACAGAGTACGCAGCTGGACCGCAAGGTCCGCGTCGTGGAGCAGGCTTGCATATTGCTCGGCTGCAACGTGGCCGGGGATCTCGATGTCCACGCCAGGCGCAGCATCCTGCGCGAATTCACGCCAGCGCCGGAGCTCGGCATCGTCGCCCGGCCCGGCTATCACCAGTCGAAGTTGCCTGCGCTCGCTGGTCAGCAGGGAGACCGCCATGATCAGGTTGGCCAGTCCCTTGACCTCGCTGACGACGCCCACGCTGACGATCAGCGGCCGGTCGCCGAGGGTCCGGCAGGTTCGGGCTCCGCTGCCGTTGGAGGGGATACCGAAGGGCAGGACTGACACCGGGACCGAACGGTCAAGGATGCCGCGGTCGAGCTCCAGCACGTCGAGCGCGTAGCGTGAGTGCACGAATATCTGCTCGGCGTACTGCTGAATCTCGCGCGTCATGTAGATGCCCAGTGCGGACTGTTTCTCCCATCCTGGCGCTGGTTCACCCGGGCCCGTGGGTGGCAGCCGCGCACCGTAGAGCGCCTCGATGCGCTCGGCCAGCCGTCCCGCCGGATCCTCGGGCCGCTCGAGACCGGCGAACCAGCCGTAGAAGCCGGTGAGGCGCACATCGTGCGCGACCACAGCGCCGGGCCGCTCTCGCAGAAGCTCGTAGACGTGCCTGTGAAAGCTCGAGTTGCCCATGCAATAGACGACTCGGTCGGGCTGACGAAGGCTCTCCGCGACGCGGGCGGAGTTGGCCTGTACGAGCCGTACGCCCCGCTCCAGCGGTGGCGCATAGTGATCGAGGGGATCGCCCACGACCACATCTACGTCGACCCTCTTTCCAAGCTCGCGTGCGAGCCTAAGGCTGTAATCGGCGATTCCCGATCGCTCAGGCGGCCATGGCGTCACGAGTGCAATACGCGGACGGTGGTAGGGGGCGGTCGAGCGGCGCTCCGCGAGGACACGTTCGTAGGCCAGCAGTGATCGATCCGCGACCGCATCCCAGGTGTAGGCGGGGACGCGCCGACGCGATCGCTGGATGAGGGTGGCGATCGCGGACGGCGACTGAATCACGGCCGTTATGCACTCGGCGATCGAAGCTGGCTCGTACGGATCGAAGGTGGCGTCGAGGTCGCCCAGGATCTCCAACGCCGTTGAGGTGTTGCTGGACACGACGGCGGCTCCGCATGACATGGCCTCGAGGATGGGCAGCCCCGAACCCTCATAGAGTGAAGCGAACAGGAAGAGAGCGCACGCGTGGTACAGGGCACCCAGCTCCGCATCGCTCACGTGGCCGGTTATCACGAGCCGGCCCTCCTCGACACCAGCTTTGGCCGCCCAACTGCGCAGCAACGCTTCCTCAGACGGCAGCATCCGGCAGGCGATCACGAGCTGATGGGCTGATCGCAGCTCCGGGGGCAGCAGCCCGTATGCGGCAATGACCCGCTCCAGGTTCTTACGGAACTCAAAGCCCGCGACGTACAGCATGAAGCCCGGCGCGATCGGCCCCAGACTGGCGCGGAGGACGTCCCAGGCGGCGTCCACCGAGCTGTACATCTGGGCGAACTTCGCGGTGGCCCCGGCGTCGATGACGCTGATCCGATCGGGCTCGATCCCCAGATGCTCGATGGCATCGTCAGCTGTGGTCTGTGATATCGCGAGCACCCGGTCGGCCTGTCGCACGAGCTCCGCGCGCGCGTTGTAGCGAGTGCGGATCACCGGGTCGCGCAGATAGTGCTCAGGAAAGACGAGCGGGATCAGGTCGTAGAGGGTCACCACTGTCCGTACGTTCGAGCCGCGCGCCCACGACGGCCACAGTTCGTCGACGGTGTGCTGCAGCTCGAACGGGCTCATCACGTGGTGGATCGCCGGCAGGCGCTTCGGCCGGCGCACCACGCGCCGATCCCCGGTGCTCCAGGCCAGCCGGCCGTCGCCAAGGAGCCAGCTCAGGTTGCCGGTGAGCGGCAGGGTGGGGTTGAGCAGCACCGAGTGCAGTGCCCGCGGCTGTGCTCGGTAGAGCGCTCGCACGTGCTCGACTATGTAGCGGGCGATGCCGCGATCATGATGGTGCGGGCTCTGAGCGCCCTGTGCGTTCAGGCAGACCGCCTGGGCCGAGAGGCTCATGCGTGACGGGCGGGCTCTGCGACGACCATCACGACACCTTCGTTGTCCGCGGCAGCGGTCGCCGTGCTGGGATCTCCCGGCATCCACGTGCGCTCGTCGCGGCGCAGCTCGGTGCGTCGCTCGAGCACCGTCCATCCCTCAAGTAGAGCCGCCAGCGCGTCATCGTCGTAGGTTCGCTCCAGCGCGTCGATGCGGGCGGGTCCGTACGGGGTCGTGAGAACGAGGAAGCCCTCGCTGCTCAACAGCTGGCCTACTCGCTGTATCGCCGCCCGGTCAGCTCCGGCCTCGCCGACGGGCTCTCCATAGGCGCCTATCCCGAAATGCTCGATCGTCGAGATCAGGAAAGCGGCGTCGTAGGGCTCGGATCCGGGGTCCCAGTCCTCGAGGCGGCCGACGACGCTCTCGAGGTTCGGATGCGAGTAGGGGGGCGGATGCAGATCCAGCGCAGTCACCCGGTAGCCGAGGGAGGCCCCGGACAGGGAGAAGGTGCTCTCGGCGCTGCCTATGTCCAGGATCCTCGCCGGCGGGGAGAGGCGTGAAAGTGCGCCCAGCGCAAATGGAAGCTCGACGATGCGCTCGTTTACCGCGGCCAGCCGCGCGCGGCCCTCCCCCAGCTCAACGGTCACCGGCGGGTTGAACCACAGACCAGCCTGCGCGGCGAATCCGCGATGGCCGTTGGCGTGATTGACGAGGTTCGCCACTGCGCCGTCCAGCTGCTCAAGTCGAGCTTCGGCCACGCGGCTCAAGCGGGCTACATAGCCGACGTCCTCGATGGCGTCGATGCGGGAGAGTAGGCGCGCCTCGTGCTCAGCGATGCGCGTGAGCAACGTCTCGATCGACTCCTCAAGCCGCCGCATCTCGACGCCCACATATGAGTTCGACTCCGTTGAGGTGGTCGTGTACGCGGCGAGTTCTCGGGCCAGCTTCTCGACCGTCTCGCTCAATGCGCTCACCGCGAGGTGCGTGTCGCCGACGCGGCGGTTGATGTCGGAAACCCGGCCATCCAGCGGGCGGCTGAGAGGCCGCGCCACCCGTCGGGCAAGGCCCTTCAGAGGTGACGATGCCATAGCTGGCAGCCTATAGGGGTCAGGGGCGTTTTGGCGTCAGCACCGCTGATAGAGTCGCGTCGATGACGGAGGCTGTTGCTCGTCGCGGGGGAGCCCGGTCTCGCGGCTTAGACGGTGTCCTCGGCGCAGACGGTCGCGTCAGGTTGGAGTGGCTGCTCGGACTCGTTGTCGCCGCGAACCTGATTGTCCTGCTGGTCCAGGCGCACGCCTTCGTTCACGGGGTCTACCTCAACTCGGACAATGCATCGGCGCTGGTGTTGCCGGCGCTCGCGAGCCATGCACCCTCCGGCTCGATCGTCAACCTTGGCGACCACGCGTGGTACGAGTTCTGGTGGTTCATGCGCGCGACGGTTGGTCTGCCGCACCATCGTCAGCTGTGGGAGCTCGCGCCATTCGTCGTCGGACTTCTGGGCATCGCCGCCGTGGTGGCTTGCACTTGGCGAGGCGCCGGGCGGCTTGCGGGCCTGTTGTGCGCGGCCGCACTCCTTGCCACGAGCGCCGCCATGCGGAGCATCCTGTTCGTACCCGAGACGCGGGTCTCGTTCATCCTGCACGCCGGCGCGCTCTGCGGCTCGCTGATGTTCGTGTACGACCGGGTCCGATCGGGACGGCTCACGCGAGGAACTTTGCTCGCCGTGGCTGTGCCGCTTGTCGTCTTCACCGGAGCTGGCCTGACCGATCAGCTCCTCGTTGTCGGGGGGTTGACTCCGTTCGTGCTCGCTCCGCTGGCGTGCTGGCTGCGGGCGGGGTCAACGCTGTGGCGCAAGGTCTTCCTGTTCGCGATCGTGACAGGCGCGGCTTCGCTCGTGCTGGCAGCGTTGTTGACACACATCATGAACAGCGACCATGTAATCCACGCGCCATTTCCGATCGATTTCGTGCCGTCGGAAATGCTGATCGCGAACCTACAGAACCTCGTTGCCGCGTTCGCATCACTCGGGGGTGGCTCGTTCTTCGGAGGTCCGGCAAGCGGCGAAAACCTCCTCACGTTCATGCTGGGAGGCCTCACCCTGCTCGCCCTGGCCGGCATACTGCGCTCGCTCTGGCGATGGGCGACTTCGACCGAGCGGTCCGTCGCGAGCTCTTCCACGCGCCTTTCGGCTGTGGGTGTGCGCGAGATGTTCGTCGTCTACTGGGGTCTGACGCTGCTGTTAATCCTTGCTGCCTACGCCCTCACGACAGTCTCGGGGAATAGCGCCAACGGCCGCTACCTGTTGGGTCCATGGGTGGCGGTGGCGGCGCTGCTCGGCGCGTTCGTCTCGGCGTCCTGGTCTCGCGGGGCCTTGATCCTCGCCGTCTGCGCCTTCGGGGCACTCACGATACGCGCGAATCTCGCCAACGGGGTGCCCGCTTACGGCTTCGGGCCGGACCAGCGGACCGCACGTGAAATCGAGCGCTTTGTGCTGGCGAACGGTGCGACCACGGGGTACGGCGGATACTGGGATGCCGCACCGGTCACGTGGGAGACCTATCTGCGAGTCAAGGTCTATCCGATCGGGCCGTGTCCCGCGGGTGGCGGCCTGTGCCCATTCCGCAACAACCAGATAAGCAGTTGGTACACGCCACGAGGGCATATCTCAAGCTTCCTCCTCACCGACTCTCAACCAAGCGACCCACTCGCGGTCACCAGTCCTCCGCCCGCCTTTGGACATCCCCTCATCGCGGGGACGTTCGGGACGTTCACCGTTTACGTCTACAACCACGACCTCGCGGCCGACCTCGGCGTCTCCTGAATCCCGGCAGATCTCCCTCGACGAGCGCGTAACCGCGAGCGACCTGTTAGCGATAGGGAAGGCGCGGCGCTAGATGCTTTCATCTGGTGTGCTCATGGGTCGGGCGTGTAGCCGAGCGCTCGTGCGTGCTCGAGCAGTAGGTCGCGGGGGCGTCTCTTGAGCACGCGCGTGGGAGCGCCGACATTGATTGTCCACGGCTCGAGGTCCTGCAGGACTAGGCTGCCGGAGCCCGCCACGGCTCCCTCGCCGATGGTGACGCCCGGAAGGACAATGCAGTTAGCCCCGAGAAAGGCGAAATCACTGACTTCGAGTCCCAGCCGTGTCACCGATCGAAACTCGCCTGGGATTTGCGGCCCCACCAGCCCTGACCCGTCCGCCAGATCGGTTCCCGTCAGGAGTCGCGTCCCAGTTGCGATGGCCGCGAAGTGACCGATTCGGCACAACCCTCCGCCGGTTAGACTGACAAACGACGCGACATGAACGTAGTTGCCAATTGCCAGGCCGGCTCCGCCTTGTAGGAGCACAAAGTCATCGATGATGACGTGGTTTCCAAAGGAGATCCGCTGTGTATCGAGCAGCCGCGCGCGATCATATATGGTGACATCCTCACCGTAGGACGCGAGATCGAGCTCCTCGAGCGCGAGCATGGGCATCCGCTAGGCCCCCAGGGCGGTGCACACGCGATCAGCCACCTCGTCAACCTGCGTTTCATCGAGATCGGGGTACAAAGGCAGACACAATAGTGAAGCCCCGAGCTCCTCGGTCACCGGAAGTGTGTCGAGCCGGAAATCCGCAAAGAGTGGCATTTGGTGGAGCGGACGGAAATACGCCTTCGTCTGGATACCAGCGTCGGCTAGCGCACCTGCGACCAGCGATCGGCGACTGCCAAGATCCACCGCCATGTAGGTATACGACGGCCGCACGCCGGCCGGAACCGTCTGAAAGCGGATGCCCGGCACACCGGCCAGACGCTCTCGATAAAGGGCATCCAGCTCGCCCCGACGCCGGACGATGTCATCCGTCCTCGGCACAGTCAACGTGCCGAGAGTGGCGTGTAGCTCGGATAGCTTTCCGTTGAGACCGACCAAACGAGATATATAGTCGCCTTCGAAGCCGTACCCGCGTAGCCACGCAAAGCGCTCCGCGGCATGCCGATCGCGAAAGGTAACAAAGCCGCCCTCGGCGGAGGTTGTCACCTTTGTGCCGCTAAAGGAGAACGCGCTGGCGTCCCCATAACTGCTGACGTGAGAATCCTGCAACCAGGTGCCAAAGGCCTGAGCCGCGTCAAACAGAGACCTAACGCCCCGCGCACGGCACAACGCCTCGATACCCGCTGCCTCGCAGGGCACTCCAAAGACATGCGTTCCCACCACGAGTGCGGTCTGATCCGTCAAAGCTGCCCGCACGCTCTCGACCGAGATCCCAAAGGTGTCTCGATCGACGTCGATGAACCGCGGCTGAAGTCCGTTCCATAACAGTGCGTGAAGCGTCGAGTTGAAGGTAAAAGACGGAACGAGGGCTTCAGCTCCGGGGGGTACGCCAAGTGCCTTCACTGCAAGCATGAGCCCAATGTCACACGTAGCTACGGCGAGGCCGCACTCGGTGCCGGTGTACTGTTGGGCAAGCTGCTCAAATCGTTGCGCCTGCGATCCGAAGTTGGAGAGCATCCGCGACTCCCACACCGGCCGCAAGGCCTCTACAAACTCGTCGAGCGACGGTAGTGCGGGCCGCACGAGTGGAATCAGCACCGCGGCAGGCTACCACAATGCCTTGGCGCGGCCGGTTTGCGCACCCTTGGGCACTGACCCCGCGCGATGCCTGCGGCAGCGCCAACGGTTTCCAATCCACGGTCCCTGTACAGTCTCTGACATGCGCGCCTGCACCGCGATCATGGGCAATTTTCTGCCCCATGCACGTGTTCTTGCCGAATCGTTTCAGGCACACCATCCGGGCGGGCGGATGACAGTCCTCGTGGTCGACCACGAGGGAGACCTGCACGATGAGCCGTTCGAGGTAGTGGGTCCGTGGGACGTGGGCCTCGATCGCAAAGAGGTCAATAGGATCTTGACTCTCTTTGCCGGCGCTTTTCCTGCGGGCGCACTCCGCGGGGCCCTGTTGCGGCGGCTGTTGCACTCAGACGATGAGCCGATCGTCTTTCTCGATCCTGACACGCAGGTGTTTGGCTCGCTCGATGAGGTGAGTAGGCTCGCGGGTCAGTACGGGGTCGTGCTGTCGCCGCACGTTCTTGATCCGCCCGCACATCACCACGGCTTCGCGGGCGATCGCGAACTGCTGCTCGCCGGTGCGTTTAACGCTGGCCTTATGGCGATCGGCCCACGAGGAGCGGGATTCCTCGACTGGTGGACAGCACGCCTGCAGCGATGGACGCTGCTGGCGCCGACGGACGGCTACTACGCCGTGCAGCGCTGGCTCGACCTCGTGCCTGCAATGTTTCCGCATCACGTCTTGACAGACCCCGGGTATAACGTGATGACGCTGAACGCTCGCGAACGCCTACTGAGTCACCGGGATGGGCAGTGGCTGGCGCGTGGACAGCCTCTGCGCCTTTTCCACTTCGGCGGTGGCTTCGACCCGCGTCAGCCGTACCTCATCGGGCCAAACTATGCCCCGGCCGAGGTCTTGTTCAGCGACCACAGCCACCTGGCCAACCTTCATCGACGTTACGCCGAGGCGCTGCTCGCGAGTGGATGGGAAGACCGGCCGCCGCTCCCACCGCCGCTCGAGCTCGAACCGGGTGTCTCACTCGATCCGACGATGCGTTCGGTCTACCGCGAGGCGCTCCTCGCAAGCGAAGAGTCGGACGCGGCTGAGCCACCAAACCCATACGAGCTGGGCGCAGCTGCATTTCTCGACTGGCTCCGTGCCCCGGTCGACCTTCGGCGGAATGCCTGCACCGTCTCACGCTATCTCAAGGCACGATGGCGCCACGACAATCTCTCGCGTGAGTTCCCCGACCTCGTCGGTGCCGACGCGTCGCGCTACGTGGCCTGGGCGCAGGGTCCGGATGGCGTGGCCGCCGGCATTCCTCGATCGCTTGCCCAACCCATGATCTCTCCGCATCCCGCGGTTTCGGTGGCTGAGCAGGGAGTTAACCTCGTGACGTCGGATGTGGGGCTCCCCGCGTTTGTGGGCGAGCGCGTCGCGGGCGAGCTGCGGTCCGCCGGTGAGCGCGTCATCGAGATCGCTTATCCCAAAGCAGCGGCCGCACGAACCCAGGTGTCATCGGAGCTCGCCGGCGGGGCCACAAATGACGTAACCGTCATCTGCCTGAGTCCGGGATCCGTGCCGGCCTTTGACTACGACCTTGGAGTGCTGTTTCGACCTGGTCGGCGCGTGGTCGTGGTGATGGTCGACAGTGTCTTCTCGCGCCACGATCTGACGGTCGCGTGTCAGATCGCAGACGAGCTGTGGTGTTGGGATGCGCGCACCGCCGCCGACCTAGCTCAGGTGTGCCATGTTCCTGCCGAGATACTGCCCTTTCCTGTCGCGACGGCCGAGCGCCAGTCCAGCGACGGCGATCTCGTCTGCTGGGCGGACCTCGACGAACCGGGTCATTCCGAGGCGGTGACCGAGCGCGTGTTGAGCTACACCCGTGCGCAGCGGCGCGCACCGGACGGGCTACACGTTCACCTGTCCGGCTGGCACTCCGATCCGCTCACCTTCGAGACGTTGTGGGGACTCTCCCAGCTTCACGAGCACCTGACAGTTCACCGCGCTGCAGGCTGGCGCGAGGCCCTCGAGCGTGCGCATACGCTCCTCACGCTGGGGTTGGGAATCGGGCCGGTGGAGGCGGAGGCGCTCGTTGCCGGGATACAGTTGATGCCTCATGTGGAAGCCCCCCCGCGCTTCGCAGCTCGGGGCGCCGACGGGTTTAAAGCAGCGGCTGTCGATCGCCTGACCGTGCTACGTGCAGACCGAGTCGTCACGAGATAGTCCATTCGAGTGGCGATGCGACCGATAACAACCGACGGAGTCGCTGAGTTCCAGCGAGGTTCGCCGATCGTGTGCGTGACCGCGGATGGGGAGACTGCGCAGACGCTCCTCAGCCTGCAAAGCGTTCTCAGGCACTCAGACCAGTCCACCCCGATCCTGCTCGCCGGTGCCGCGGCTAGAATCGAGGAGATCGTCGAGGAGTTGGCTGAAGAGACGGCCGATCGGAAGATGCTCGGCCTGGACGCCGAGCCGGGCAACACGGCGACGATCGTCAATGCGGCGATCCGAGCGACTTCTCCGGGTGATCTTGTTCTCGTGGCTTCGGGCATTCGTGTTGCCGACGGTTGGTTGCCGCGGTTGAGCGCCGCGGCAACCAGCGATTCGACGGTCGCGAGCGCGACTCCACTCTCCCTGGGGTCAGGGGGGGTCGATCTGCTCGCCGGAGATGGCCTCGCGCAAGCAACCCACGTTGGCCGCACCTTGGATGGGGCCGCCGCGGGCATCGCCGCACGCGCGCTGGCAATTCGCCCCCGAATAGCGGTGACGGGCCCGGGCTGCGCCTACATACGCCGAGCCGCGTTCGAGCTCGCGGGTCAGCTTGACGAGTCGCTCGCGATCGATGACGCGCTCGCAGATCTGGCGCTCAGACTTACAGCCCTCGGGACCGTTCACATCCTTGCTGACGACGTGCTGGTCGGGGGCGATCTGATCGCGGGGCCTGAGCCAAAGTCGACCGCCCCAGCGCCGGCGATCGCGGACTCCATCCGCGAGACGATCAGCAACGATGAGCGCGGGCCGCTGCGCCGCGCGGTGAACTGGGCACGCGCGACGCTCGGCACGCTCTCGGTGACGATCGATGGACGCGCGCTGACCGCAACCGCGGGCGGCACCCAGACCTACATCATCGACCTGATTCTCGCGTTGGCCGGCGACCACGACGTGGCGGTCAGGGTGCTCGTACCACCCGATCTCTCGCCACGTGCTTCAGAGGCCCTCGCGAGCGCGCCCGGGGTCGAGTTGCTTACCTACGAGCAGGCGATTGAGCATCCGCGCCCTACCGATGTGGTGCATCGACCCCAGCAGGTGTTCACGCTTGATGACCTCGCACTGCTGAGACTCGTGGGCGAACGGGTCGTCATAGGTCAGCAGGACCTGATCGCCTACCACAACCGGTCCTACCATCGTGACGTCGCCTCGTGGCGCACCTACAGGCGCATAACACGGCTCGCCCTCGCGGGCGCCGATCAGGCGATCTTCTTCTCCGAGCACGCCCGCCGTGACGCGCTCGCGGAGGACCTCCTGCCCGAGGGCCGCACGCACGTGGTCGGAATCGGAGGCGAGACGCTCGGCTCGCCCGGCGTCCAGCAGAGTCGTCCTGAGGGCCTGGAGTTCGACGAGCCGTTCTTGCTGTGTCTGGGTGCCGACTACGCACATAAGAATCGCCCCTTCACCATTGAGCTGTTGGGCGCGCTGCGCGCGCTGGGCTGGACCGGCCGGCTGGTGCTCGCCGGCGCACACGTGTCGTGTGGCTCCTCCCGCGAGCGTGAGCAGGAGCTACTCGATCAGAATGCAGAGCTCGCACGGCTCGTCGTCGATATCGGACCGGTGAGCGATGCCAGCAGGCAGTGGCTGTATGCCCACGCGCAAGCGTTGGTCTACCCGACCCTGTACGAGGGCTTTGGTCTGCTCCCGCTCGAGGCGGCCCGCGCTGATCTACCTTGCCTGTTTGCCGCGCAGGCATCGTTGTATGAGGTGGCCGGAAGGGCAGCCACGCTGATCCCCTGGGACGCCGCGGCCAGTGCGGCTGTGGTGCTGCCAATTCTCGGCCACCGGCCGGCTCGCCAAGACCACCTCGCGCAATTGCGCGCGCTGTCGATTCCAACCTGGAGTGAGATTGCGGGCCGACTGGTCGCCGTCTACGACCACGCGCTGAGAGAGCCCTGCACCCAGGCGGCGCCTCACGTATGGCAGGAGCTCGATCGCGAGAACTACATAGTCGTCCTGGAGGGCTACCAGGACGCGTATCGCTCGCTCGAGGCGCGGGTCAGCGTCGGCCTACCCCTGATCGACGAAGGCGGCCTGCTCAGTCACGATGAGCAGCGCGGACTCATGCGGGTCGCCGCCCGGGGGCGACTCGGCGCTGGGGCCATGAAGCCCTTGGGCATGCTGGGGCGCCTCGGCACAGCTCGTCGCTCACAGGCGGGACTCAACGCCGATCGGGGGCGTGAGCGCCGACAGCCAGGCGGTGATGCCTGACCCCCGGGGCTGCGCAGTCGCGCTCGAGTACGTGCGTCCGTTCGTCACGCGTTTGGTCAACCTGTGGGAGCACTCGCCGATAGAGCCACCGATGCCCTTGCACCTGCCGACTCGAGTCCCTCGCCTCATCCGCCAGCTGTTCCTCGCCGTCCCGCTGGCCGCGCTTGTCTCGATTCTCGCACCGGCCAGCAGCCCCGCGGCCGTCATGACCTTCGGCAGCCCCCTGTCGGTACCGGCAACGCTCAACACCGCCGTAAACCTCGGCTATCCCGGTACGAACACCGCGGTTCCACCCGCCCCGGACGCCCCCAACGGCGTCTATCACACCTACCACTACGGGGCTGACACGGCCCTGTGGAACGTCACACAGGCAGCCGGCGACCCGCGCGTGCCCGCCACCGGCCAGGCCGTCAAGGTGAGCCTCGAGGGCTGCGCACAGGGCGCGTCCGGCGGACCGACACCGCTGACGCAGATCCACTTCCAGGACATCAGCCCGCTCCCCGGCGGAGGCGCGAAGGTCAACATCAGTTCGCAGGGCTTCTATATCCCCATCTGCGGCGCCACCGGCGCCAGCGGATCCACGGTGACGACGTATGAACCGATCAACCTGTGCGTGAGCGCCGGTGATTACGTCGCCTTCAACGATGACGGGGGATACGTCGAAAACGTGTACCGGAACGGCGTCCCCTACCAGGTGCTCGGCGCGGTGAGCGGATCGACGATGGACTCGTTCATCAGGAACAACGGCACCGGCAACGGCGCCTCGTTGTCCTCCTCCTACACCAGTGCCATGGAAGGCTTCGCCACAAACCGCGACGAGGAATTGATGATGCAGGTGACGCTCGGCACCGGGTCGGACGCGACGCACGTGTGTGCCGGCGGCACACAAGGTCGTCCTCCCGTCCTGGCTCCCATCAGGGTCAGCCCGCAGACCGACGGGGTCAACCAGGCTCGCTTCGTCGACGTCGCGCTCTTCTGCAGGATCAGCCCGTGCAAGGGCGTCGCCACCCTGAGCACCGATCGCGGGCACGACACCTACGGGCGCAGCGGCTTCAATCTTGCCGCGCACACGACCACGCATCTGCCGATCCATGTCAGCTCGGAAATGATCAGGCTGATCCGCGCGCATCACGGCGTCTTTACGACGCTGACGGCCGTGGTGAGCGGTGAGAGCGTCAGCCGGACGATCTCCGTGAAGATCTTCTAGCTCGCCGGCTGGATCTGCCAGCGCCACAGGCGCACCTCGCGCGGCGTCGCTGAGACCACCACTGCCGCCGCCGCTCGCGCACCCATCTCGAGCTCTGAGATCCACAGCTTGCCCCCGCTTGTGTCCGCAGCGCGTGCGCCGCCGAAGCCGCTGCCCCGGCACTTCAGCTCGGCCTCGTGTCGCACCCACAGCCGCAGGAACTCGCGATTGCGCATCGCCGGATCGAGCACTGTCAGGCGCCGTGCCTCGGCCGGGCCGAACGCGCGAGCGGCCAGGGCGATCTCGTCCAGCGGCCGCCGCGCCACCTCCACGTCGACGCCGACGGCGGCCGCCCGCGCGAACGCATATAGAGCCAGCGCTCCCGAGTGCGAGAGGTTGAACGTCAGGTCGGGCGGGCTCGCCGAGCCTGGCTTCCGGGGCGCGGCTGATCCCGTCGCTTCGTCGAGCAGCTCCGGCTTGCCGTGCTCCCCCACGGCGAAGCGCAGCGTGCCGGGCCCGTTCCGCAGATAGCGGCCCAGCAGCGCCCTCAGCACGCCCCGGGAGCGTGCCCACAGCTGCCCCTCGCCCGCGTTCAACAGGCGCTCGGCTCGCTCGCGCTCCCCCTTGTTAAGCAGCTCGAGCAGCTCATCGCTCACCGCCGTCAACTCGACGCGCCACACGTGCACGGCGCCCTCAGCGAGTTGAGGACGGGCCGGCCCGGGCGCCCAGGATCGGTCTGCTGTGGCAGGCATCGTTGGCTGGGTCAACGGGGTGGGGAGGGGTTCAGTCAAAGAGCGCTTCGATCGCCGCGAGGAAGCGCGTGCCAGCTCGATCGCTCGCTGCGCCTCCTCCCTCGACGGTCACCTCGGCCGCGGCCAGTCGTCGCCGCGCCGCTTCCAGGAACTCGCTCAACGCCAGCTCATCGGCGAGGAGCGTCGTTTCGGCCAGCGCGGTCATGGAGCCAATCTAGCGGCTACCCTCTGGCGCCCATGCGCGTGCTTCCGACCGCTCTTCCCGGCGTCGTTGTGATCGAGCCGGCCGTCCACGGCGACGAGCGGGGCTTTTTCTGTGAGACCTACCGCAGCCAGTGGCATGCCGAGGCCGGGATTCCCGTCGAGGACGTGTTCGTGCAGGACAACCACTCTCGCTCGCGCGCGGGCGTCGTGCGGGGCATGCACTTCCAAGTCGGCGACGGCGTGGCCAAGCTCGTGCGCTGCGCGCGCGGGCGCATCCTGGACGTGGCCGTGGATCTGCGCAGGGGCTCGCCCACCTACGCTCGGTGGGTGGGGGTGGAGCTCGACGACGCGGGCATGCGCGAGCTGTACCTGCCGGTCGGCTTCGCCCACGGGTTCTGCGCGCTCAGCGAGGTGGCCGATGTGATGTACAAGCAGACCGCCTATTACGACCCCGACCTCGAGCGTGGCATCGCCTGGGATGATCCCGACGTGGGCGTCCAGTGGCCCCTCCCGGCGGCGGAGCTGATCGTCTCAGAGCGCGACCGCAACGCGCCGCGGCTCAGCCAGGTGGCCGGCGAGCTGCCTTTCGAGTGGCATCCTTAGGCAGATGCGCCACCGTCTCGAACGCCTGCGCGAGCGCACCCATGGCTACACGGTCACGCCGCGCCAGTATGAGATCACCGCATTCATCGCCCTGGGTGCCCTCACCCTGATCGTTCTGACGGGGGCCGCCGTGCGCCTGACCGGCTCCGGTCTCGGCTGCCCGCACTGGCCCAAGTGCTACGGCAACGTCTACCCGCCGCTGAACAGCCACGCGGTGATCGAGTTCTCAAACCGCCTGATCACCTTCCCCGTGTCGATCGCCGCCGGCCTTGCCTGGCTTTTTGCGCTGCGCCGCCGGCCCTACCGGCGCGAC
>Ga0302325_10006411_pt1 | contig 26466 bp, 19 predicted proteins | sample Palsa_T0_2_FD_201948 | JGI IMG/M metagenome (GOLD analysis project Ga0302325, IMG submission 201948) | Peat permafrost microbial communities from Stordalen Mire near Abisko, Sweden - Palsa_T0_2 | ecosystem: Environmental > Terrestrial > Soil > Palsa > Peat permafrost | place: Sweden: Abisko... | reverse complement strand
ATTCGAGTTGGGTGTGGCGGGTGCTGAGAGGACCAGGGCTCACGTTCGCGCAGAACGGACAGCAGGCTTCTCCACAGTCGGCGCGGCCTGGGCTCTGAAACCGTTCCGGACCGACTCGGTCAGTCGCGGCTTATCCATCTCCCTTTTTACGCGGGAGACAATCCTTCTTTCGATCTCGATCTGGCTTCTCTTTTTCATCAAGCGGCCCTTCTTTGAACGATGAGTGGTGAATTACCGTATCGAGTTCGGAGCCGACCTTCCTCCAGGCAACCCGCAAACAGGATCAAAAAGCACGTGTGCGTGTTGATTCGGTATCCGGGTTAGCGCCGCCACCGCGAATATCCCCAGCCCCCGCCTCCGAGCAAAAAAAGCACCAGCAGAACAATCACGATTGTTTCCATGTTGTAACCTCACTCGCACGACGAAGCGGACCCGCCCTTGTAACGACTGTCCCACTTCTTTTCTAAACATCATCCTAAGAGTGGCCCAGACGGTTGTCTGATCACATTGGCTCGCTGAAGCATAGCGAAAATGGCCCCTCTCGCCCGAAGCGCGTTCGAGGGCAGAGTCTCGACGGTCGGAGGATGGATTTCTTTCGCGGCGGCTTTGCTTGAGGCGGTAACTGTTCGGCCTGCGCAGGCACGGAAACCACCTCAAGAAAGCTTGGGTGCGCCCGCTGTAGCCGAGGACTGTCGCCTGGGAAAGACCTCGCGTCGAAGGCGTCTCCGTAGCAAACTCTTGAACTCACAACATTCTTTCGGAATCGATAGAAAAAATCCCTCCGTAGCCGATAAAAGGATTGAACCGGTAATGGCAGAGCCTCGGACTCAGCAGAGTGGACGCGAAGGGCGCCACGAATTCCTGGAGAGGGGTAAAAGATGGAAGCCGAATTCCAGGTGGAACGCGGATCTTTCTCAACGGCCCAAGCGACATGCGATGCCGTCTCATCGGTCGATCCGATTCGTCAGGAGAATAGCAGCCAGCTCCTCCCCGACTTTGACCAATTTCTAGGAGATGATGCAGAGCCAGACACTCTTTTTTTCGTGGAAAGCTGGACCTTCGGCATCCCCAAAGCAGTTGAGAATGCCCGGCAAAGACAGCGGGGAAAACCAGATCGCGAGCAACAGAGCCGCTTGTTCCACCAGTTCGCCAATCTTGGATCCCAGTTCTACGTAGAGGAAGCGTTGCGAACTGCGGAGCAATTCCGTTCGTCTCACAACCCCGACGGGTCGCCGATGCACCGTGAATGGTTTCCCGCGCAGACGTACGGCGTCGCTCCCCAGGAATCTGAAGACTGGCCGGAGGGATGTGACGATAACCAAGAAACAAGCCTTCCTGTGACGCATGACCGCGCATGCCGAATCCTCGGCGTCACCACGACGAGCACGCGTGGAGAGATTAAGGCCGCGTACCGGCGAATGGTCAACCGGTGGCATCCCGACAGGCTCGAAAGCAAGGCCGAGGAAGAGCGTCAAATCGCCACCCTGAAAATGACCGCGATCAACGAAGCCTATCGACTGCTGTGCAGCGATCTGCGGAAACCCGCTTGATTCTCCACACGCGCCTATGAGCTGAGGCAGCCCTGTGCACCGGGCACATCCCTTCAACCGGAATCTTCCAGACTCGCCCACCCGGCAATTTCCGAAATCCAGACTTAAGTAATCGGCATCTGAGCAATTCGGCTCAGCCGCTTTTTCTCGCAAATAGGAAGCTAAGAAAACACTGCACGGCAGACTTCGGGACTGCCGATCGCTGTGGCGAAACTCATTGCATGCCTGCATAAGGCCGATAACAAGACGGCGCGACCGTCTTCCTGCCTTAAGCATTTCCACTCGACTGCTTCACTCGACCCTCTTGAGCAAAGCAGATCCAAGCAGCAAGTCCGCGTCCGCGCAGGATCATGCCCCGGTGCGTCTTGGAGGCGTATGGCGACTACAACCTTTCCCAATGCGTTGCTCGATTCAGCCTGTATTCCGGACTTGGAGTGCGGACGCCTCGCAACTTCAGCCAAACAAAGCGCCGGCGATATTTTGACCCGAGCCCAGGCCGGCGACCCCGATGCTTTCTCCGAACTTTACTTGCGGCACAAGAAGCGTGTTTTTTCAATTTGCATGCGCATGGTGCACGATTCCTCGCTGGCCGAAGACCTCACACAGGAAACCTTTATTCAACTGCATCGCAAGCTTGCAACTTTTCGCGGTGACTCCGCTTTCACCACCTGGCTGCACCGTATGACCGTCAACATCGCGTTGATGCATCTGCGCAAGCCGGTCCTACCTGTCGTATCACTCGATCACCTGATGACGGCCATCCCCGAGGAACACGTCGGGCGCAATTTCGGCACATGTGACCGGAGGCAAACTGGGGTTGTCGACCGCGTAGCCATCGATCGCGCCGTTGCTACTTTGGCGCCCGGTTATCGAGATGTCTTCCTCCTTCACGATGTCCATGGTTTTGAACATAGCGAAATTGCTTCAATGCAAGAATGCACCCTGGGCACCTCGAAATCCCAGTTGCACAAGGCACGGCGCGCGCTGCGGTTCGCTCTCACTGCGTAAGCAGTCCCTGGGCCGTCGAATTAGAGACAAGTGCGGCCGCTGCAAAGAAATACTTCAAGACCTACAAATGCATCGGGGCCGCTGTCTCTTCATCTAATCGAGCATGGCTTTGCCTGTTTCGGTACTGGACCTTGTAGGCATGCGCCCCGAAGAGCCGGCCGGGGCAGCGATTGCACGATCCGTGGATCTGGCGCAGCACGTGGAAAAGTGGGGCTACCAGCGCTTCTGGCTCGCCGAGCATCACTCGATCGAGGGCCTCGCCTGCTCCGCCACTGCGCTGCTGATTGAGCACCTAGCCGCGGCCACCGAGACGATTCGCGTGGGCAGCGGCGGCGTGATGTTGCCTAATCACGCACCGCTTGTGGTGGCCGAGCAGTTCGGAACGTTGGAAGCGATGCATCCCGGCCGAATCGATCTGGGGCTGGGCCGCGCACCGGGTGGCGACTTTCTCACCATGCGTGCGCTCCGCCGCGACCTGCGCCAGACCGGCGATGATTTCCCAGAGCTGCTCGAAGAATTGCGGACCTATCTGGGACCGGAGAAGGCTGGCCAAGCGGTCAAGGCGATTCCCGGCAGGGGCAGCAACGTGCCGATCACGCTGCTCGGATCGAGCGACTTTAGCGCGAGGCTCGCTGCGACGCTGGGCTTGCCGTTTGCGTTCGCCGCGCACTTTGCTCCCGACCTGCTTGAAGAGGCGACGCGGCTCTATCGAACGCAGTTTCGACCCAGCGAGAGGCTGCAACATCCGTGGCTGATCGTGGGGGTTCAGGTGATTGCGGCGGAGTCTGATGCCGAGGCGCGGAGACTCTTCACGACGCCGCAGCAACGCTTCCTGCGGCTGATTCGCAACCAGCCGGTCGAGTTGCTGCCTCCGGTGGATTCGATGGCCGGCCTGTGGACCGAATGGGAGCGCGTCGCCGTGGAGACCAAGCTACGCGCAGCGATCGTAGGTTCGAAAAACACGGTGCAAGCAGGCCTGGAGCGGCTTGTTGCGGTAACTGGGGCCAATGAAGTGATCGTAGTAACCGACACCTGGGATCATGATGCGCGCCTGGATTCTTACCGGCGGCTAGCCGATGTCTCCGGCAGGATCGAGATGAAAGCGCCCGCGGTCGCCGCGCAGGACGCTCGCTAGGTTCGGAAGCGGCGATGGGAAGGCGGCAAGCGCAGCGGCTATACTTGACGGGGTTTTGGATCGCACGAGAGGAAAGCCTTGCGAGTCGGCCTGTTTACGCGCGAATACCCTCCCCAGGTCTACGGTGGCGCCGGCGTCCACGTCGATTACCTGAGCCGCGAACTGGCAAAGGAGATCGAGGTGGAGGTGCACTGCTGGGGGCCGCAGCACAGCGATGCGGGCCGGCTGCATGTGCGCGGCGCTGAGCCGTGGGCAGAAATTTCGAACGGAACCGAAGGAAAATTCAAAAGCGCTCTCGAGGCCTTTAGCCTCAACCTCACGCAGATCAAGGCACTCGAAGGAATCGATGTCGTCCACACGCACACCTGGTACGTTTCCATGGCGGGCTATCTCGCCAAGAAACTTTATGGAGTGCCGTTTGTTCTGACCACGCATTCACTCGAACCATTGCGTGCGTGGAAGGCCGAACAACTGGGCAGCGGCTATGCGATGAGTTCGTGGATGGAGCGCACGGCGATTCTGGATGCCGATGCCATCATCGCCGTCTCCGCAGGCACCAAAGAAGATATCCTGCGCGCCTATCCCGAGGTTGAGCCGGACCGGATTCATGTCATCTACAACGGAATTGATCTCGCCGAATATCAGAAGACCGAAGAGACGAAGGCGCTGACGGATTACGGAGTGGACCCGGCTGTGCCCTACGTATTGTTCGTCGGCCGCATCACACGCCAGAAAGGCGTGACGCATCTTGTCGACGCCATTCGACACATGCCGCCGGAGACCCAGGTAGTCTTGTGCGCTGGCGCCCCGGATACGCCGGAGATTGCCGCCGAGCTGCGCGCAAAGGTCGAGAATGCACGGCGGGACCATCCGCGCATCGTGTGGATCGAGAAAATGGTAACGAGGCAGGAGACGATCCAGTTTTATAGCCATGCGCGCGTCTTCTGCTGCCCGTCGGTTTATGAACCATTCGGCATTATTAACCTCGAAGCGATGGCCTGCCGAGCGCCTGTGGTTGCGAGCGCAACAGGCGGCATCAAAGAAGTTGTAGTGGATGGAGAAACCGGGTATCTGGTGCCCTTCGACCAGGATCCCGTGACAAGTTTCCCGCGCGATCCGGAAGAGTTCGCAAAGGATCTAGCGGCTCGCATCAATGAACTCATGGCAGATCCGGAAAAATGCCGGCAATTTGGCGAGGCCGGACGGCGGCGGGTGGAAGAGACGTTCAGCTGGACCGCGATTGCCCATCAGACAATCTATCTCTATCGGCAATTAATCGATCAGCGAAGGGCAACCGCGCACTGACGGACGAGGATTTGAAAAGCACACTGAGTCTTGCCGTGCCCTTACTCAACGTTAATTATGATTTAGATAGGAATTGCGAAAAACCAATGAAGCTGACCGAATTGGAAGGACGCAGGCGGGTCGTCATCGAGGGCATCACGCCCCAGGTGGATGGTGGGCGCTTCCCCGCAAAACGCACGGTGGGTGACCAGGTCCGCGTGGAAGCGGACATTTTCACCGACGGCCACGACGCCATTGCCGCCTCGCTGCTGGCGCGTCGCGAAGGATCGAGCGAGTGGACCGAAATTCCGATGCAGCCCCTCGTGAATGACCGGTGGTTTGCCGCGTTCCGGGTAGGCGAGCTGGGCCGTTATGGATTCAAAGTGCAGGGTTGGGTGGATCATTTTGAAACATGGCATCGCGACTTGTTGAAACGCATCGCAGCGGAGAGCGACGCGCTCGTCGATTACCTGATCGGCTCCGATTTGGTGGATGCGGCAGCATCGCGGGCCACGGGCGCGGATCATGCCTGGCTGAGCGACCGCGCGAAAGTCCTACGCGCCGAAAAAACTCCAACAGCGCTACGTACCCACGCGACCGACCCACTGCTGCATGAGATCGCGCTGCGTTATCCCGACAAACGATTCGCCACAGAATCGGATAAAGAGCTCATCATTGCGGTCGACCCTGTGCGTGCACGTTTCAGTTCGTGGTACGAATTCTTTCCCCGTTCGACAGCGGAACTGCCCGGCGAGCACGGCACATTCGCCGATTGCGAGAAGCGCTTGGCCTACGCGGCAGAAATGGGATTCAACGTCGTCTATCTTCCGCCCATCCATCCCATCGGACGCACCTTTCGCAAGGGCCGCAACAATGTGCCTGAAGCGGAGCCGGGTGATTCTGGCAGTCCGTGGGCCATTGGTTCGGCGGAGGGTGGTCACAAATCCATCCTCAGCGAACTCGGCACACTGGAGGATTTCAAGCGCTTCGTGGCGAAGGCCAAGAAACTCAACCTCTCCGTCGCGCTCGATATTGCCTTTCAGGTTGCGCCCGATCATCCCTACGTGCGCGAGCATGAAGCATGGTTCCGCAAGCGCCCCGACGGCACCATCCAGTATGCCGAGAACCCTCCGAAGAAATATCAAGATATTTACCCTTTCGATTTTGAAAGCGAGGACTGGGGCGCGATGTGGGAAGAGCTGAAGAGCGTCTTCCTGTATTGGATCGGCCACGGTGTCACGATCTTTCGTGTCGACAACCCGCACACCAAGGCATTTCCCTTCTGGGAATGGGTCATCGCAGAGATCAAGCGGGATCATCCCGAAGTGTTTTTCCTTGCCGAGGCCTTCACGCGCCCGAAGATCATGTACCGGCTTGCCAAGCTGGGATTCGGCCAGTCGTATACGTACTTCCCATGGCGCAATGGGAAGCAGGAGATTACGGCCTACCTGACCGAACTGACGCAGACGCCGGTGCGCGAGTTTTTCCGCGCAAATCAGTGGCCTAACACTCCCGACATTCTTACCGAATTTCTGCAAATTGGCGGAAAGCCGGCGTTTGCCATTCGACTTCTGCTGGCAGCAACGTTGGGCGCGAACTACGGCATTTACGGTCCTGCGTTCGAATTGGGTGAGAACCGGCCCGTGCGTCGCGGCAGCGAGGAATATCTCGATTCGGAAAAGTACGAGATTCGACATTGGGATTTGGAGCGGCCCGACAGTTTGCAGCCGCTCATCACGCGGGTCAATGAGATCCGAAACAACAACCCGGCGTTGCAGAACGACTGGTCGCTGAAGTTTCACTTTACTGACAATGAGCAGCTTCTCTGCTACAGCAAAGAGTCGGACGACCGCGCGAACCTGCTGCTGATGGTCGTCAACCTCGATCCGCGCTACACCCAAGCCGGATTTGTTTCGTTGCCTCTGGACGAGTTGGAGATTCCCCAGGACCGCGCGTTCGAGGCCGAAGATTTATTGAACGGCGAGCGTTACTTGTGGCAGGGACCGCGTAATTATGTGGAGTTGAACCCTCCGCTGAGGTCAGGGCATATTCTGAAGATTCACCGTAGATTGAAGGTGGAAACGGATTTCGAGTACTTCCTCTAGACTCTGGAATCCAGTTCCGCGGCTTTCCCAGATGACACAACCGATGCGAAGACCCCGAAAATCCTTTCGAATTGAGACCGGCAGCCTTATCGTCAAAGGCACGGTGAACGTAGCCGGATCGTCGCCCCGACCGGAAATGCAAGACGAGACAGCGCGCATCCAACCTGCTTGGAGAACTGAAGCGTGAAGAAGCTGGCAAGCGCCATCGATCCTTTGTGGTTCAAGGACGCGATCATCTACGAGCTGCACGTGCGCGCATTCGCCGACTCAAATGGAGACGGCATCGGCGATTTCCCAGGGCTGCTCTCGCATTTGGATTATCTCCAGGAACTCGGCGTTACCTGCATCTGGCTTCTTCCGTTCTTCCCTTCCCCACTGCGCGATGACGGTTACGACATTGCCAACTATGTCGACGTCAATCCGACGTATGGCACCCTGAGCGACTTCAGGGCATTTCTCGATGCGGCCCATCAGCGCAACATGCAGGTAATGATCGAACTGGTCATCAATCACTCCAGCGATCAGCATCCATGGTTCAAGGCGGCACGCCTTGCGCCTGCCGGCTCGCCGCAGCGCAATATGTACGTCTGGTCGGAGAGCGATCAGCTTTACAAGGACGCGCGCATCATCTTCACAGATACCGAAAAATCCAATTGGACCTGGGACGAGACCGCGAAGGCCTTCTACTGGCACCGCTTTTTCTCTCACCAGCCCGACCTCAATTTCGATAATCCGCTGGTGATTGAAGAAGTCGTGAAGGCGATGCGTTTCTGGCTGGATATGGGCGTGGATGCGTTGCGCATGGACGCCATCCCCTATTTATGCGAACGGGACGGAACCTCCTGCGAGAACCTGCCGGAGACGCACGCCGTTATCAAGAGGATTCGCGCCGCGATCGACGCCGACTACGCAAACCGCCTGATTCTTGCGGAGGCCAATCAATGGCCCGCCGATGTGCGCCCCTACTTCGGTGACGGCGACGAGTGCCATATGGCGTTTCATTTCCCGCTGATGCCGCGCATTTACATGGCGCTTCGGCAGGAAGATCGCTTGCCGATTACCGATATCATGGCGCAGACGCCGCCTATCCCGGACGGGTGCCAGTGGGGCCTTTTTCTTCGCAATCACGATGAGCTGACGCTGGAAATGGTGACCGACGACGAGCGCGATTACATGTACTTCGCCTATTCCGCCGACCCCCGCATGCGCGTCAACGTCGGGATTCGCCGCCGCCTCGCGCCTCTGGTCGATAACAATCGCCGTCGTATCGAGCTGCTGAATTCCCTGCTGCTCAGTTTTCCGGGGACTCCGATCCTCTATTACGGCGACGAAATCGGGATGGGCGACAACATTTATCTCGGCGACCGCAATGGTGTCAGAACGCCCATGCAATGGACCTCAGACCGCAACGCTGGTTTTTCGCGCTGCGATCCCGCACGTCTCTATTTCCCGGTCATCATGGACCCGATCTACGGCTATCAAGTGGTAAACGTCGAGGCGCAACTCAGCGATCAGTCCAGCCTGTTGCACTGGACGCGGAACATGATCGCATTGCGCAAACTTTTTCAGGTGTTCGGCCGCGGCAGTCTCACATTCTTGAATCCAGCGAACCGGAAAGTGCTCGCGTATCTTCGCGACCTGGAGCGACCCGACGGCTCCCACGAAACAGTTCTCTGCATTGCCAACCTCAGCCGTTTTGCGCAGCCAGTCTCGCTCGACCTCGCTCCGTTCGCGGGCATGGAGCCGGTGGAGATGCTGGGCTACGTACCCTTTCCGCCCATCGACGAAACTCCGTATTCGCTCACACTGGCTCCCTATTCTTTTCTCTGGCTCGAACTCCAACCCGCAAGTCAGGTACCGGAAATTCTTCCCGAGCCATCGATTGAGTTGGTGGAGCCAATCGAGCACGACGAAATCGAAGCGTTCGATATTTTCGCGAACGGCTGGTCAGGATGGCTCGCCGGCCGCGGCACAAAATTGCTTGAGGCTGGGCTTGTGGAGTGGCTGCCGCGGCAAAGATGGTTTGGAGCCAAGACGCGCACGATCCATTCCGTGAACCTTTTGGATTGGGTCGAGCTCCGGGTTCCTATTGTTCATGCCGCGAATCACTCCGCTTCGGACTTTGCAGCGAGAGGCACCGTTGCTCCCGCATTGTTCTTCTTCGACATTAACTATGGCACGGGCCCGAGCGATCTCTATCAACTTCCATTGGCGTTCAGTATCGGCGCCGAGGGAGACGATGTTGCATCCAACCATCCGCAAAGTGTCATCGCGACATTAAACGCCACAGTCGGCCCTGCCGTACTTCACGATGCGACGATTCGCGAAGATATGCGCCAAACCTTGCTCGCGCTGATTGAACAGAACGCGACTCTCGCGATGTCGACGACCCGTTCGACAACCTTCGCCGACTTCTCCGCCGTCGATCCTGTCACGCAGAGTGCTGCAATTCTCGATCTGTCGCAGCCCAGTCTTGATGTTCACTCGAGCGCACCCGTCGCACCCGCGCCGATTAGCGCCCAGCCAGGTGAAGTGGCCGCCCCTCCGCGTTCCACTGCGCCTGGGCCATCGGCCGCGCAGCGGATGCAGCCGCGCGAATCGCCGTCCGCCGGAAATCCCGTCCCAAGTGCGGGCCGTCTCGATGCTCACGCTTCATCTCTTTTCAGCGAGGCACATCCGATTCAGCATTTAACTTCGCGCGTTGGGTTCGCGGAGCAGTCGAATACGTCCATTCTTTATGGTCAAAAGCTGATTCTGAAATTGTTTCGTCGCCTGCAGCCCGGCGAGAATCCCGATGTTGAAATCGGACGCTTCCTTACAGAGATCGCGCGCTTTCCGCGCATCGCACCCTTCATGGGCGAAATCACAATTACGCCGTTTTCCGGGCAAGCCACAACGGCCGCGATGCTTCAAGGCTTTGTGGCCAACCAGGGCGATGGGTGGGCGTGGATGCTTAATCAGCTCGCCTCTTTTTTGAAATCGGTCGAGCAGCTTCCTTCGCCACCGGAAACCTCCCGGCCCAGTTTGCTCAAGGTCCAAAAACCTTTACAAGCCGCGCGCGAACATGCGGGAGAAACTTTGGAGGCCGCTGCACTTCTTGGCCGCCGCACGGCGGAGCTGCATCTGGCGCTCAGCACTCCAACACAGGACCTTGCATTTTGTGCGGAGCCTTTCACCTCGTCAGACATCGACCAGGACGTGCGCCGAATCGAAAGCCAACTGATCCAGACGCTGGAAACCCTCAAGTCGAAGTTCTCGACATTGGACGATCCCACCGCCGATCTTGCGGTTCAGCTTTTTTCAAGGCGCCGCGACCTGTTTGCGCGCACGCGCGACCTCACAAGCCTCAAAGCTGTGGGACAACGCATCCGCATCCACGGGGACTATCATCTTGGGCAGACCTTGCGCACCGAAGAGCCTTCGAGAGACGCAGGCATTGCATCCGGTGATTTCGTTATTCTCGATTTTGAAGGCGAACCGGCGCGCACGCTTGCAGAGCGCCGTCGAAAGCAGTCTCCTTTGAAAGATGTGGCCGGAATGGTTCGATCATTTTCCTACGCCGCATTTTCTGGACTTGATCGATACTTGAGCGATAATCCAGAACTCACATCGGGCGCCGATGCCGATCGACTCGGAGGATGGACACGTTGCTGGGAGCACTCGATCACGGACGAGTTTCTGCGATCTTATGGTGAATCCATTGCAATAAAACCGGATCTACTGCCTCCCAAGGAGCAAGCTCAAACTCTGCTCAACGCCTATATGCTGGAAAAGGCGCTGTACGAATTGATGTACGAGCTGAACAATCGTCCCAAGTGGCTTCGTATCCCATTTGCCGGCATCCTAGCTCTGTAAAACTGCGAGGAATCGACAGAACTCGAAAATGGCGACGACAAACCCCATGATCGAAGCAAGCTCCGCTGCAGAGAGGCCGAATGGCAGTTTGCTAGTATTGCTTCCCGCCTCCCAGCCGGCGCAACTTGAGACCATTCTCGCCAATTTAACAGCTTGCTTTCCGGCCGAGGATCTGGTCATCGCCTCGCCAGAAGGACCTACTCCCAATTCAAACCCCAATGTTCAATTCGTCGATCTTCCTGCGGCGAAACCTTCCTGGACATTGACCGCCGGAGATTTTGTTTCCGCGCACCATCTCACGCAGAAAACCAATGCACGTGCCGTTCTGATTCTGGGCCCGGAGTCCGGCTCTCTACCAGCCAGCGCACTTGGCAATCTGGCCAACACTATTCTCTCGGCTTCGGCCGATCTGGCCGTGCCCTGCTACGATTTGCAGCCTCGCGCGGGTCTCGTCAACTCCTCAATCCTTTACCCCTTGAACCGCGCTCTCTTCGCAACGCGCGTGCGTTTTCCTTTGGCAATTGATTTTGGCCTGTCGCCACGCATGGCTGAGCGGCTTGGCGCGGCAGCGCAGCGTTTCGTCGCGCTCAACCAAAGCGAAGCACCGCTCTGGGTGGTCAGCGAAGCCATGGTGACCGGAATGAAGATCGAAGAGATCGAAGTCGGAGCGCGCGAACTGCCCCAACCCGCAGATCCCGATCTGAACGCAATTCTTCCATTTGTCACCGGATCGTTATTCTCCGACATTGAGGCAAAGGCAGCATTCTGGCAACGCGCCCGGATGTCCCCTCCACCGCGCAAACAAGCCCTGCCCGCTCAACAACAGACTTCCGATGGCTCGGCCGAGGTTGCGTCGATGTTGCAGGGATTCCGACTCGCGTACACCAATCTTCGCGAGATTTGGGGCCTGGTGCTTCCCCCCAACACGCTGCTCGGATTGAAACGTCTGTCTTTGATCGACGGCCCGGCATTTCGCATGCCCGAGAACCTGTGGGCGCGCATTGTTTTCGATTTTCTAATTGCATACCGGCTTCGCACTTTGAACCGCGGGCATTTGCTCGGGGCCCTCATTCCTCTTTATCTCGCCTGGGTCGCGAGCCATATCAATGTCATTGCCGCCGGCGATAACCCTGAGCGCCACATCGAAGCGCACGCTGCCGCGTTTGAAGCAGACAAAGCCTACCTCGTCGCACGTTGGCGCTGGCCAGACCGGTTTAATCCCTGACCATTTTTTGCCCAAAAGACGAGCTTGCACGATTCGGGAGCAGGCACAACCGAGACTTCAAGGAGTGAATCCGATGGTCAACTTTCTTGCCGTGATGATTCAGACCCAGACACCTGAATCCGGGCAGCCTTTTTACACTGACAATGCGACCATCCTGCATCACATGTCGGATGCTCTTCATCAGTCGCTTTATCGTGTGCTTTCGCTGCTGATCGCTGTTCTGCCCGGCATTCTCGCCTTCTTTCTCTCGCTGGCGGTATTCACAGTGATCGGCATGGTGATTTCAGCTGTACTTCGGCGCGGACTGGCCTGGGTCCGGTTTGACGATCGGTTGACACACTATCGAGGGAGCGGGGATTGGACACCCGCAAACTCTCCCACCGCAATTGTAGCCCGCGGTTCATTCTGGGCTTGCGTGCTGCTCGGGCTTATCATCGGCGTCTCAGCCTTCGACGCATCCTACGCTACGGCTGCTTCGCTTCCCATCTCGCTCCTGCCCTATCTCACCCATGCAGTGGGAGCCATTCTTCTATTGATTGCAGGTACGCTGATTGCTCGCTTCCTCGCGCGTTCCGTGCTGATCGGGGCCGTGAACGCACAGCTGCAGTACGCACGCTTCTTGTCGCTCGGAGTCAAGTGGCTCGTCCTCGTGCTCACTGCGGCGATGGTCCTCGATCATCTCGAAATTGGAGGCGTAGTGGTCGAGTTAGCATTCGGAATCCTTTTTGGCGGAATCGTTCTAACGCTGTCGCTCGCGATCGGGCTCGGTTCGCGCGATCTGGTGAGCCGTTCGCTCGAAAGCCGCGTCGAACGCTCGTCGGATCGTAATACAGACGCGCCCCCTCCGGCTGCCAGCATCTCCGGGGAAACTCTGCGCCATTTTTAATGGCATTGCACGGCCTAGCTTTGCAGCCGCCTCTCGCTGATTCGTGATCACCGAATCGGAATGGGATTTGAATCGGATCACTCGTCGGTTGCGCGACCCTCTTGGCAACTGATTCATCTGCGTGCGACTATGGAACTCTGCGCATCACTTCCCTGTTTGGAGATGCGTGGATCGGATCCCCCCATTGGTGAATTACTTTAAGTGCTCCGGTCGCACCGGCGCCCGAGATGCTTTCTGAAAGAACAGCTTTTCAGTTAGTCGCGCAAGCGCATAGAAGCGGGTGAGGTTGAACGGGGTTCGGGCCAGGGGGAGCGGATGAATCAGTTCATACGATTGATTGTGATAGCTACAGTTGGGATGTCTCTAGTTTCATCCGGGATGGGTCTTCCAGGGCTTCCTGAGAGCCCAGGTTTTGGAACGCCGAAGACGAAAGTGTATCTGCAACGGAAGCTTCCGGCCCTGGTACGTCTGAATGGAGGCTCCTTCAGGGTGAAAGTATCCGGCCGCGAAAATCAAGTCGACTTATCCCGCGATTTAGGCGCGCAGCTGGAAACCGAGATAATGAAAGACGACCCTCATTTTCGCGCCGATGAAATGAACCCATCGATCATCATTTCTTGCCAGATCACCGATTACTCGCATCCGCAACCTACCGTAACTCAAAGACCAAATCTCGCCGCCGGCAAAAATGGGCCCAAGACGTTACCCTACTTGCGTGTCACCGGCTCCCTGAGTGTGGCGTTCCAGGCGCGAACAGGAAATCAGACACTGGCTTCGAACAACATCACCGCAAAATACGATGAGGAGTTCGATAGCGCGGGCAACGATGCCTCCCATGGCGTGATGGGTACGATGTCGAGCACGTGGCATCGGATTACGGGGGGCGCCACCAGCGAGGAGCTGAATCCACCAACCGAACCGGAGCTGCGCTCGAAGCTGTTGAACGAAGCCGTGCATCAAATCGCCCAGCATCTTGTGAACACCAACGAAACCGTCGAAGTGTATCTGGCAAAGGGCAAGAAGGCTCTCGACGAAGGCAATAAACAAGCAGAGGCTGGCTTGTGGCAGCGCGCGCTCGAGACGTACGAGACCGCGCCGCCGATGTCCAAGCCGGTCGACGACGCCTATCGCCTTTACGATATCGGGGTCGCTTACGAGGCGCTGGCCTATGCGGCCGAGGACGAGCAGTCCGCAATGAAATTTCTCGATGAAGCCGCAATTAACTACGGGAAGGCGATCGATGCCAAGCCTGCAGAAAAGTACTTCCTCGAGCCGCAGAAACGCATCGAGACTGCAATTGCTCACTACAAGGAACTGGAGGAGCAAAAGCATTCGAAATTCGTCGCCGAATCGGCTTCAGCGCCCAAGGCTCCTGCGAGCACAAAGACGTCTGCTGCGAAGGGCCTCACAAACGAGCAAGTAATTGCCATGGTGAAGTCTGGAATGGAAGATGAGACTGTAATTCAAGCGATCCGTACAGCAAAGACGTCTAACTTCGACCTAAGTTCTGGAGGCCAGCAACAATTGACGAGTAACGGCGTCAGCACCCAGGTAGTCGTCGCGATGAAAGCGCGCGCGGCCCGGAAAGCCGTGGCGGCAAAATGAATCGAGCTCCCTTCGCGTCAGGTGCAATGCTCGCCGCGATAGTTTTGTGCAGTACGCACGCCGTAGCACAGGACTCCCGCTGTGGCGCCGGCAGGGATCTTGTGGTTCAGGCTTTGGAGCGAATTTCTCCGCAAAGCGACCGCGGCGCTTTTGAAGATGCACTCCAACTGCTCAAGCATGCAGTGTCTGAGTGCGGCGAACTTGGCGATGCATGGTATTACCGCAGCCTGGTGGAGCAGCGGCTTGGCCACGATTCCCTGGCACACTATGCGATGGACAAGGCTCGCTTCGTCGGTTCAGAGGCCCTGCAACAGGAACTAAACCCCCTCATACTATCGACGCCTTCGACACGCGGCTTCGCCGTGGAAGCGAACGCCCCGCAAGCGGCTCAGCCTGCGCCATCGAAGCCCGGGCCTGTGCAGCAAAAATGGGCATTGGTGATAGGCATCAGCCGTTTTGTGGATGGCCGAATTCCCCGCCTGAAGTACACAACCGCAGATGCGAACGCGTTCGCGGCGGAACTCAAGGACCCCACGATCGGCCGCTTCCCGGGAGCCAACGTCCATGTGCTGACCGACGAGCAAGCGACGACACGAAACATCAAAGAGGGCCTAAACTGGATTGCCCGGCGGGCGAGACCGAACGATCTTGTGGTGATTTACCTGGCGACTCATGGCACGCCGCGCACGTTGGATTCAGCCGGAGGCGCAAATTACCTTGTAACTTACGACACCGAGATATATAGCTCCGGTAGCTTCGATGAGGATGCGATGTATGCGACGGCCTATCCGATGGTGGAACTTGCTGACTCGGTGGCAACGCGCATGAAGGCTCTTCGAACGGCAGTCATCCTGGACACGTGCTATAGCGGCGGCTCAGTCAAGACCCACACGGAGACATCGGACACAGCCCCACCGGACAAACCTCCGTCAGAGGAGATGCTGGCACGCATGAGCCAAGGCACAGGCCGCATCGTCATGACGGCGAGTCGGGCAGATGAGGAATCTCTTGAGAGCGGTGAATTCCAGCACGGCTACTTCACGTACTATCTGCTTGAAGCTCTGAAGAACGGAAAAGGAAATACACCGTTGAGCCAGATTTATGCCTCGGTGGCGCAGCACGTCGCTCAGCGCGTTTCAGCGGGCGGGATGCACCAGCACCCAGTGATGAGTAGAAGCTCAGAGGACGCGGATTTTGCGCTCGGAGTCCCAGCCACGGAACCCGTCGACGCGCAACCATGAGAGGTATTGGCCGCCAGCTTATTGCACTCGTGCATCATCTGGTATGCTGGTCATCCTCTGCGGCAAAGAAAGACTTGTCAATGAGTGTGTCTAAGTTAAGTGCAGCGCCGCCACCTCGTAACTGTCCACCGAGGGAATGGCGAATTCAACCGAAGCACCGGTTGCGTGGAATGGAATGTCTCTTTCGGCGCGAAGCAATTCCACCCGCGTAATACGCCTTCCGGCAGGCAAGCGAAGCCGGACCCTCTGCTCCCCGATCGGATAGAACTCGCGCACCCACCCGCGATGGGCGTTGGGGTTGGTGTAATTCAGCACATGAATCGCGAAGCCCGGTTCCGTTTCCCACGCGAAGGCCTCAATCAAGCCCTTACCCTCAATTGCGACGGGAGAGTCTTCACCTGCCACCCAGCGAATCGTGTTCTGCAGAAGCAGGCTCAAGTCAGTATGACCGGAGAGCCACATCGTGGCCTCAATATCTCCGGGAAAGTATGCGAGACGGCTTTTGCCTCGTTCGCTCACCACAACCGCCGGCTCGTTGGTGTGCGGCGTCGGGGGATACGACATCTCCGGCGGATACGCTACATATCCAGGAACCACCGTCAGTACTGGATTCTCGACGGGCGCAAGCGGCAGGCGATATTCTGCGCCCGGCAACCAATGCGTGTCGGCGAACCCATTCAAGATGGGGTGCTTCCGTTCTATGCGGGCAAGATAAGGATTGCTGTTTCCTCTGCGGCCGATCATCTCGCCGCCGAGATGGATCCCGAAGACGTCAGCCAATCCGAAATCCTTCCGTCGCTCGTTCGCATTCGTATACATGCTGGTTTCGAACGTAGCCAGCAAGGATCCGCCTTGATTGACATACTCGCGCAATTGAGCACACTGCTCATCGCTCAGGAGCGCAATGTTCGGCAGGATAAGTGCTGAGTATTTCTTGAGCCGCTCCAGTTGGAGGCGATCTTCATGTACAAAGTCGAACAGGAATCGCCCCTCAAGAAGCGCGTAATACAAGGCATCCATGTTTTGCTGCATCGAAACGCCGTGAGGCGCTTTGTAGAAAAGCTGGGTGCGCTGTCCGATGACCACACCGATATTCGCGATCGTGGACTTGTTCACGAAATGCGCATCGTGCCTCGCCGTCCAGTTGAAGTAGTTTCGGCCAATCCTCTTCCAGCGCAGGTCCTCACCCAATCCCGTCTCTCCACCAACAATGTGATAGTAGGGGACCATGCCACTCGCCAGCGATTGATCGAACCATGTTTGTGTCTCGGCGGGAGTCTTGGTTATTTCGCGCCATCGAATGGGGCCCGTCGACCATCCCGCTGTCACATTGGTTGCCATTTTTCCGTCGAGCACAGCATTGCAGACGCGTCCTTGCTGCGCCGCGCCCCAGATCGGCTCATCCTGACCGCCGCGACCCTGGTTATCCGCCTGGAACCAATGGCAAGTCTCGCCCAACTCCGCCAAGTTCGGAGTCGCGTGAATTCCACCGCCCATATTCAAAAAGTAAAAGCTCTCCGCCTTCTTCTCCTGCGCAATCGAGTTATAGAGCTTCCATAAGTAAGTAACTCGCTCATTGAACTTATCCCAGTAAGCAGACGTTTTCGGGGGAGGCAATTGGAGGCAGATGTTGCAATAACAAACGGGAAGACTGAAGGACGGCCAGCCGTTAGAGTAATGCGCGTCGACGTCATATCGGCTGATGACCTCGCGCATCACCGCTGGAAAGTAATCCGTCATGTAAGTCGAGAACATACAGGTTTGAAACAAGTCAGGAGAGTCTTGCGTCGGCTGCGGCTGCCCTTGCTCGTCGCGCGTGAACCACTCCGGATGCGCGGCGAGTGCGTCGCCCCAGTTCAGATCCGGGCTGTAGCGTGCGATTGTACGCAGTCCGCGCTTTTTCGCAGCTGTGTAAAGCTCTCCTAGAAAATCTCGACCATTCAAATACTTGCCGTGCCGATGAAATGGCACCTGGCTCGGATAAAAGGCAAGAATGCCAGTGACGCTGATGAACACGGCGCCGACCTTCGCACTCGCCCAGTAGTCGGACCATCCTTCGATGTCAAAAACCGCCGGATCGTGCTCGGTGAAATTTGTCTGACCGATACGGCGAAGTTTTCTTTGCCAGGGAACGGCTGGGAACTCGCTCGAAGAAGTTGCGACGGGTGGATCGGGCGGCATCTCTGGGTTAACGAGATTCGGTGCTTCCCCTCGACGCGTGAGTGGCACGGCTGCTAGCCCTGCCTTCAGAAATTCCCGCCGATTAATCATCCGAACAGGTTCCTCCCTCGTGTTCGACAGCCCCGCCAGTTTACAACCGCGCCGGCTGACGTTCTCCGGAACAGCCGGGAAGCTCGAAGAGTGACGGAATCCATGGGGTCAAGTCGAATTACCACCGGACTGCACAGGCTCTCTAGCCTCCCTGCCGCATTGACCTTGCCCCCCAAAGCAGGTAAACTACCTTAGTTTGGCGATTCCTGCCTGCCGCCACGGAGTTGGCGCTCGCTTCGCTTTTTGGGGCTTGAGTGATCTCCGGAGGCGGGGAAGTTTCCGCCCGAGCTACTTTGGTTGACTTGAGCGCACCCGCAGAGGCGTGTGCCGCTTTGGAGGGTTTATGTACGCGGTCATTCGCACTGGTGGAAAACAATATCGGGTCGCTCCCGGCGACGTGGTGAAAATCGAGAGCGTCCCTTCCGATGACAAAACCGTCGAATTCAGCGACGTTCTCGCAGTTTCCGGCGAACCGGGGTCGGTGATCAAGCCGGCCGGGGCCAAAGTCACTGCCGAAGTTGTCAGGGAAGGCCGCGGCGACAAAATTCTGGTCTTTCACCTGAAGCGGAAGAAGCAGTACAAGAAGATGCAAGGGCATCGTCAAGGTTTCACCGAAGTCCGCATCAAGGCGATTGAGGCTGACGGCGTCACCTACACCGCAGCCAAGTAGGCGCGGAAAAAAGATTCAGAAGGGATTCAGCAATGGCACATAAAAAGGGTGGAGGCAGTTCCACAAACGGACGCGATTCCAACGCGCAGCGACTGGGCGTGAAGTCATTCGCAGGCGAATTGATTACTGGCGGTACGATCATCATGCGGCAGCGCGGCACACGCATCAAGCCGGGCGCCAACGTGGGCAAGGGCTCCGACGATACCCTCTTCGCCAAGGTCACGGGCCGCGTCAAGTTTTCCGATCACGGCAACCGCGGGCGCTTTGCTTCGATCGAGCCTGTCGCGACGGAGTAGTTTCTGGTTTCGATTTCAAAGGAAAAGCCACGGCAATCGCCGTGGCTTTTTTCTGATCCCTGCTCCCTCAAACCTGTTCCCTCGTCCCTACGACTTCGATTCGCTGCCGTGCAGATTTGTGCGCGTCAGCACCTTGTCCACCACCTTCTCCACATCGGTAAGGAAGAAGCTGTTGGCAGGCTGCTGCACGGCAATCTTGGTTCCGTGTCCGAGCGCAGCGGCAATCTCGTTCCAACGGTATATCGTCGAATTCGCCGCCATAACCACGGGCTTACGTGCTGGTTCCGGCAGCGCGCTGTAGACAACCCAGACGCCCAGTGTGAGTAGAATCAGCGACTCATTGAGGAACTGAAGTGGCGAGGTCAGCGAGGTGTTGCGCGACCAAAAGGAAGCCAGGATAAAGTCATTGGCCGACATCAACCCAAAGCCGACGGCAATCCCGAAAGCTATATCACGCACGGAGAGATGCAGTGCATTCATGCTCAGGCAAAGGAAGGCCAAAAGGCTCAACTCGAGAATGCTGACCGAACGCATCAATGCATAAGCGATATCAGGAATGATCAACACACCGCGATGCGAAAAAGGCACGGTGGCGATGCTGACGATTACAGATGCCAGTGTGGCCCAGCGAAAAACCACGGTTCCCAGTTTCATCAAGCCCGCGAAAGAAGACAGCGCGGAGCGGAAAACCTCAAGGCAGATGAAAAACAGCGCGACTGCGCTCGCAATGTAGACCGCCCAATAGGCATAGAAATAAGCTGGAAAAAAGATATCTTGACGGACCCACGGCTGCGCCTGAATGAACAGGAGACTTAACAGGATCGGCATCGACCCGACCCGCAGAACGAGATATGTATGCATTGCGGGAAAACGGCGATGGAGCCCTTTTGTCCAGAAGATGAAGCCGAGCATGGCCCATAGCAGGAATTCGGCCCCGCTCATCAGCGACATCGCAGTGTTCAAAGGCATAGACGAACTTCCCTTTCATCCTGAGGGTTTCCTCAGAATAGCGCCTATGGCCTTTCAATTCAAATGGAAACCTGCACCGAAAGGGTAGCACTTTGGTGCTACCTCACTGCTATTTTTCACTTGCGGAACAGCCCATTCCTGGTCCACATCCGGGGGATGGCAAACTGGATGTCGCGGAAAGATGGCTAACAATTACGCTCGATCTCGAGGAAGAAAATGAAGCCGCGGCGGCGCCGGCGACGATAACGGAAAATGCGAAAATCCTGACGGCGAGTTTCATATCTAGTTACCCCTCAAGCGAACTTCTTGCCACGAAGGATTCGCTTCCTAGCACTAAAGATACTAGCGCTGATCGTGAGGGCAAGTCCATCAAATTCAGTAAGTTCCATAAGTCGCCACTGTTAAGGGTACTAACGTAACATAACACCTCCGTCATCTGCCCTTCGGTACCCATGTTCGGGCCGTGCTGTAATGCCATTTTTTCTCGCCGCCGCATGTTAAAATGGACTCAGTGGAATTCGCTCAAAGCCAACGTATTTCAGGCGCTTAATCCTCTCTCGACTCCCCGCCAATGGCGATCGGCAACCAGCACTTTCGTGGACCACGAAGCGAAAATCTCGCGAATGGACTTCTATGGCGACTCTTGCAGCTGACAACATCCCCGACAATGGCAACTACACCGGCGAAAACATCAAAATTCTTGAAGGCCTCGAAGCCGTTCGGCTCCGTCCGGCCATGTACATTGGCTCAACCGGTGAAATGGGCCTGCACCACCTCGTGTACGAAGTAGTCGACAACTCCGTCGATGAAGCGCTCGCGGGCTATGCGAAAAAGATCGATGTCATCATTCACGTCGACAACTCCATCACGGTCATCGACGATGGGCGCGGCATCCCTGTCGACTTGATGCCGGTCGGCAACGGCCAAATGATGCCGGCCGTACAAGTAGTGCTTACGAAGCTTCACGCCGGCGGAAAATTCGATTCGTCCACCTACAAAGTTTCGGGCGGCCTGCACGGCGTTGGCGTGAGTTGCGTTAATGCTCTTAGCCAGGAGTTCAACGTCGAGATCTGGCGCGACAACCACACCTGGGAGATGGATTTTAGTTGCGGTCTCCCGACCAGCGAGTTGCGCAAAGCCGGTACCAGCAAGAAGCGTGGAACAAAGGTTCATTTTCTGCCGGATAAGAGCATCTTCGCGGCCACCGAGTACAACTACGACACGCTGGCCCAGCGGCTCCGCGAGCTCGCGTTCCTCAACAAAGGTCTCGAGATAACGCTGACCGACGAGCGGACTGCCGACCCCAAAACGGGCGACTCCAAGCGCACCGAGTTCAAATACGCGGGCGGCATCGCGGAATTCGTGAAGCACCTCAATCGCGGCAAGACGGTTCTGCACGAAAAGCCGATCATGATGGAGGCCACGCGCGACGCCGTCGAAATCGAAATCGCGCTGCAGTACAACGACAGCTACTCGGAGACAGTCTTCAGCTTTGCCAACAACATCAATACGGTTGATGGCGGCTCGCACCTCTCCGGCTTTCGGACTGCGCTCACACGCACCATCAACGCGATCGGACAATCGCTCGGCCTCTTCAAGGACTTGAAAGAGAACCTGAGTGGCGACGATGTCCGCGAAGGATTGGTTGCCGTAGTCAGCGTCAAGCTCTCGCAGCCGCAATTCGAAGGGCAAACCAAGGGCAAGCTCAACTCCGACATCGCCGGAACCGTGCAGGCCTTTGTCAATGAGCGCCTCGGTGGATTCCTCGAGCAGAATCCGCCCATCGCCAGAAAAATCATCAACAAGGCCATTGAGGCTGCGCGAGCCCGCGAAGCTGCGCGCAAAGCACGCGACCTCACCCGCCGCAAGGGTGCGCTGGATGGCGGTGGCCTGCCCGGGAAACTTGCCGACTGCAGCGAACGCGATCCAAGCCGCTGCGAGCTCTATCTGGTCGAAGGTGAAAGCGCCGGCGGCACTGCAAAGCAGGGCCGCGATCGCCGCTTCCAGGCCATTCTTCCGCTCAAGGGCAAAATTCTCAATGTCGAAAAAGCACGCTACGACAAAATGCTGGGCCACGAAGAAATCCGCGCCATGATCACGGCACTCGGCTGCGGCATCGGCAAGGACGACTTCGACGCCACCAAGATCCGCTACGGCAAGATCATCCTCATGACCGACGCCGACGTCGACGGTTCGCACATCCGCACCTTGCTGCTCACATTTTTCTTCCGCCACATGACGGAACTCATCAAGCGCGACAACATCTACATTGCACAGCCGCCACTTTTCAAGATCAAGAAGGGCCGCTTTGAGCAGTACATCAAGGATGAACGCGAGTTCGACAAGGTAATGGTCAATCGAGCGGCGGAAGGCATGGTCGTGCGCCACGGCGAAGCGGCCAGCCGCATCGACGGCGCCGAGCTGATCCGCTTCATGGGCACGCTCAAGGAGTACCTCGATTTTGTCGAGAAGGTCGATAAGCGCATCAGAAACGAAAAGTTGACCGAGTTCCTGGCCCGCGCCGAGCTCACCCATCGCTCCGATTTCACTTCGAAGTCAGGGAGCACCGTCCCCGAGAAGCTGGTCGAGCTGCACGCGCAACTGAAGGAAGTCACGGCGGAGTTCGGTTTCAAATCGCTGGCCAAACCTGTCGAGGATGAAGAACACCACACCTGGTCGATTAGTATTGTCGACTCACAGAGCGCCGAACGCCGAATCGACTGGACTCTGGCGTCGAGCCCTGAATTCCGACAGATGATGGCCAAATACAGCCAGATCAAGCAATATCTTGAACCGCCTTTTCTGGTGGAATATGCCGCAAAGGCGGCGAGCGAGTCTGCCGCGGAAGAGTTGGAAGCTACCGAATTTGAAGAAGGTGAGACCCCCGCTGAAGTCAAAGCGGAGGTAAAGTCCGCGCGTCGCAGCGCCCGCGTACTTCGTGAGCCGGTTGAGAAACAAACCGCCCGCGAACTCTATGCCCACATCGTCGAGCAGGGTAAGAAGGACTACTCCGTGCAGCGCTACAAGGGCCTGGGAGAAATGAGCGACACCCAACTCTGGGAGACCACCATGGACCCCGAGCGGCGCACACTGCTGCAGGTGAAGTTGGCAGACCTCGTCGAAACCAACGAAATCTTCACGACTCTGATGGGCGAAGACGTCGAAAAGCGCCGCAAGTTTATCGAGGACAATGCACTTGATGTGAAGAATCTCGACATCTAATCAGTCCGTCACTTTTCGCGCATGGCTTCAGGTTAAGAAACTTCGACATCATCGAACCCCGCGGCCTGCGTATCAGGTGCACGGGGTTTTTGTTGCATCCAACAGCGCTTGCCAACCCGCTTTGCTCATCTTCTGCTTGCGGCCGTTCGATAGCAGCACCCAGCCCTCGCTGCGGCCCTCCCGCAGAATCTCCCGCACATGGTCGATGTTCACGATTGCTGAGCGATGGACGCGAATGAATTTCCGCGGGTCCAGAATTTCGGCGAGTTGCTTGATCGTCTCGCGTAGCATCAGGCTCTTCGTCCCAACGTGGATGCAGGAGTAGTAGTCCGCAGCCTCGATCCACTCAATCTCGTCTACGTTCACAAAGGAATCCTTGGCCGCGTTGGGAACAACCAACCGCTTCGGATACTCCTTGCGCTCCGCCGTACCGGTCCCAAGCGCCGCCAGCATGGACTTCAACTGTTCCTGGGTCATCAGCGCGGCGTCGGCTGCAATCCGCTCTTTCACGCGGACAAGGGCAGCACGCAGCCGCTCCGGCTCGACAGGCTTGGTCAGGTAGTCGAGCGCATGGACCTCAAAGGCCTTCACTGCATAGTGATTGTGTGCGGTGACAAATACTGTAATCGGCATGTTCGCTGCGCCAACCTGCTCCACCACCTCAAACCCGCTGCTGCCCGGCATCTCAATATCGAGAAAGAGCACGTCGTGGCGTTTTTGCTTGAGCGCTTCAATGACCTCTCGGCCATTCCGGCACTCCCCCGCAATGTCCACATCTTCGTCGTTTGCCAAGAGCAACCTCAGTCGCTCTCTGGCCAGTGGTTCGTCATCGGCAATCAGGGCGGTCAGCTTCATCAGCTCCGCTCATAGGGAATTGCAATGGCGACCTCGAATCCGCTGCCCGATGGCTGCGCCTTCATGACATAGCCATCCTGGTAAAAGTGTGCGAGCCTTTCCCGAGTGTTCTTCAATCCGATGCCGTTGCCGGGCTTGGCATGGCCGTTGCGGCCCGCGCCGGTGTCCCGCACTTCGAGGCGCAATAGATTTCCATCGCGTCGCGCCGTTGCCTCCACCAGCCCATCGCTTTCGCAATGCGCAATGCCGTGGCGAATCGCATTTTCGACAATGGGCTGCAGCAGGAAGCACGGCACCAGACTGTCGAGAGCGGCCGGTTCCACCTTAATCTCGATGCGCAGGCGATCCGCAAATCGTACTTGTTCAATAGCCAGATAATTCTCCACGACTTCCAATTCCTGCGACAATGGGACTTTTTCCGGAGTGGTTCGCTTCAGCGTACTCTTCAAAATCGCGTTTAAATGACCGAGCATCTCGGCGGCCTGTTGCTGCCGGCCAAGCTCAACCAACGTCGTGATTGCATTCAGCGTGTTAAAGAGGAAATGAGGTTCCAGTTGCATTTGGAGAGCCCGCAATTGCGCCTCGGAAAGCTGCTTTTCGAGCTCGAGGGATTTCATCGCCTCCCTTTGCGCACGCATCTGAAACTGAACGATGCCGATCATCCCGAGAACAAACCCGTAGACAAGAATCTCAATGCCAAAACGATTGATGTTCATCAGGCTCATCCAGACAGCAGACGCCGTCGGATGCGCGGCGTTGATGAATCCAAGACTGCCCAGCAGGAGAAGGTGCGCCGTCCCCAGGAGAGCGCTGATAACCATGTGAACTACAATCGCCGCCGGCGAAAAGCCGAGAATCAGCGGCTTGCGAAACCCCGTGGTCCAAAGCGCACCCGCGATGAATCCCCACCAAACCCATAAAACAAGCCCGTAATAAAGAGAAGGCCGGTGCAGCACCGATTGGCATTCGCTCGCCGTAGCAAGCGCGAGCGCTAGCGAGGTGAAGGCAATGACCGCCAAGCCAAACGCGTGAATCCGCAGCGTCGATCCTGTAGATCCGCCCTTCTCGATTGGAGGCGCCATCTTCCCCGGCGTGACGATTGCTGCAACCGCATTGGAATTCATAGCCAAACTCCTCATTGGACGAATCTGCCCAAGCAGGGGTATCCGAATTGAATGACCATACCCTGGCGAATCGATTCCAGCCGAGCGAGCCCGCACGGCATCGGAAACCGGATCGCTCTTATCAGAATGATCTTCTTGGCGATCCAACGCCAGCCTTTCTCAGTTTATGCGTCGCCTTTTGCAGCCAACTGCTGCATTCCCGCAGTGTGTGAAGCCGCTCGGGTTCGATCAATTTGAAACCCGTTGCGACCTGCCCACGCGAACAGAGAAGAGGACGTGGTGCGACAGGATAAAAAGCGTACGGCCGTCAGTCCCGCCAAAAACGATATCGATCGGTCGCTCCGGCACATCGATCTCGGCAATCTGCATACCCGCCGGGTCGTACACAAACAACTGGCCGTTCGCCACGTATACATTCCCTGCTTGGTCGACAGCGACGCACTCACCACCACGCTCGACAAACGGCTTCAGATCCTTCAGCGTTCCGTCGGAATTGGCCGTCGCATTGTAAGTGCGATCCTCCGATGCGCTGCTGACGTAGGCCCTTTGGCCGGGCGTCGCGCGGATGAAGCCGTACGCATCGAGGTTATCCGAGAAGCGCCAGCCCGAAGTATCCGTCGCCGGTCCCTGCTGAAAGACCCGGCCCGCAGGCAAAACGACACTGCCATCCGGTGAAACATATTCTTTTGCTTTCGGCGTGCTCACGTCTTCCGCAAACATCTCGGCGAGCGTCTTGAACTTCATCGTGTTCGGGTCGAGTTGGTCTTTGAATTCCCCATTGTTCCAATAATTGACGGGCAACAGAACCGCGGTATCCGGATGCGCAGTCGCCGCTCGCAATGCGAGCACAGTGATCTGAGCATCCGGTGATCCCGGTCGAAACGAATAGACACTGCCCTCCGGTTCTGCCGACGAAACTACCAGCAAGTCGCCGGATTTGTCGAACGCCAAATTCACCGGGTCAAGCGCATTATCGCGCTCAATCGTCAAGCCCTCGACCGCCGACCAGCCATAAATGCGCTGCTGATGGTGATCGACAAAGTAGAGCTTCCCTGCTGCATCGACCGCAGCCCCGGAGATCGAAAAGAATCCGTCTTCGAGCTTTTCGACCTTCGCACCGGGCGCAAGAAAGGCGGAGGCGTCGCTAGGCGCAGGCTCCCCTGGC
>Ga0302325_10006410_pt1 | contig 26469 bp, 28 predicted proteins | sample Palsa_T0_2_FD_201948 | JGI IMG/M metagenome (GOLD analysis project Ga0302325, IMG submission 201948) | Peat permafrost microbial communities from Stordalen Mire near Abisko, Sweden - Palsa_T0_2 | ecosystem: Environmental > Terrestrial > Soil > Palsa > Peat permafrost | place: Sweden: Abisko... | reverse complement strand
ATGTTCCTGGGCTTCTTGGAACACTGCAAGAAGCCAGATGCAAATGTCCAGGAAGGGGGTTTTCATTGTCAACTTACCTTAAGCAATCAAAGACTTCCTATGGGCGAAAGTATCTTCAATGTTGCTGTCAATAGTAAGCTGCTGGATACAGCGGACGTAAGCCTGTGATTTTCCGCCTATTGATCAGCGAAAAACCTCTATATAATTGTCCTAGAGTGGACGGAACACTTACTTTCATAGACTAAAAGACAGATCTTCCGCGAAAAGCTACTTTGGTCTGCTGTCAACCGCAAGCCGGTAAAAATAGCGAGACGGAGGGCGATTGTATGAAGTTGGGCGGTGTCGTGGAGGCGGAAACGTTATGGAGTTGACTATAATGACATCTTCGTTAGCTTCCTATAGGGAAGGATGCATTGCCAGGATTTACCTTCCAGAAAGGAGCTAAGAATCTGGGTTGCTGACACAAAAGCAAAGGGTATGATAAAGAGCAGCTGATGCGTTCTGAGATTTTATGGCTCGAGGTCGAGGACGAGAATAAGGAGGAGGAAATGTTGCGGAGTGACCTGATGACATCGAAGTCAGCCTTGCACCGCGAAAGACATTTGTTCAGATTTACCTTCTGAGACACCAAGAATCTCCAATGGTGACAAAATGGCGAGTTCTATGATGGCCAGCAGCTGCAGTGCTGATTTCTCAAGTACTCGAGATTGAGGAGGTGGTTGAGTTGCAGTGTTGGCGGTTTGTTTACGTTCCAAGAATGAGGGCTTGCGAATACAGAGTTCGAGAAAGAATCGCAACGTAAAGCATCCAAGTATTTCGATAAATGAACGCTTGCGTTTTTGATAACTTGATATTGAGGAGGAAGTTGAGGTATTGCGGTGGAAGGTGGAAGGTGGAAGGTGGTGCACACAAGGGGCGTATTCAAGCTTGAGAGCGAGAGCGAGATCTTCCGAGGATAGAGTTTAAGAAAGAATCAAAACGCGTTCCAGAGTCGAGTATCTCGTTGAGAAAAATCCGAGACTTAATTACTTGAGCTTGAGAAGGAGGTTGAGGTTGAGGTGTTGTGATGATGTTCGCGTTTTGTTTACTTCGTCGGCTCCAAGAACGAAGCCTTTCGAGAACGGAGTTGGAACGAGTTTCGCAGGGCGCGTCGACGTTGAGTATCTCGAAGAACGAGCAGTTTGGAAGGTGTCTTCAAGAAGATTGTAATCAACAAGGGATGTTGAGGTGCAGAGGTCGAAGTTGGATCCTCGAAAAAGTTTGTGCTGTGGAGGAAGAAAGCCGAACTTGAGCCTTCCAAAATAAACACAACGCCTTCGACTTGGCAGGCGAGGATTTTGTTTCCCAGACCACGCCAGATGCAACCTCAAGTGAATGCTCGATATGACACGGTTTTTCTGACACAATTTGGAGTCAACAAAGAAGTATGCCTTGTGTCCTTCTTACGCCTATCATTGACAACTGTAAACTTTGTGTCCAAGGGGCCAACATCTTCACGAAAAGAGAACCCATCCCACCTGTTCTTCATTTCCCCCTGAATATCATTCAACCAAGACCAGAGGGCAACAGCAGCTTCACCCAACAGCCCAGATTCAAGGCACCAGGTCAACACCCCTCCCAAACTTGAGATTTGAACCAATCCAAGAGATGAAAGTCTTGCTCACCAGCTCATCACACACACGCTCTTCGTCTTGATCACCCAACTACCCAAGAGACACAAGTCTCATTTCTCAAAGACAAACACTGCCTAGCCAGCTTTCAATCCAAATCCAGGCTACAAAAGAGATGAGATCTCTCCTTCTCATCCTTTCACACCGCCCACCACCGTCCAAACACTTCTTTTCGCTCCCCTCCCCAACCCCCCAAAATTTGACAAACGTCTCCCCTTATTGACAGCTGCGCTCCTGCTGTCAATAACCTACAAACCACCCAATAAGGAGGGCAAGGCGCACCACCACCACCCCATGCCTGCTGGGCAAGGAGCACCCTCTCCGTCAATCTCCACCTTACATCTCGAGACACCATCGTACTTAACAATCCATTCAGAGATGCTCTTACTCCCTTTCCCACTATCACGTCGAGGGCATTTATGGCCAAAAATTCAACATTGCTGGAAATGATTCACAGGAAAGCGTGAATGTTTATAGGAGGTGGGGTTATGGATGCCGAGTGTAGTCAAGGCGGTCTAAAGGGGCAGATTCCCAATTCAGATGTCTGGTCTGTTTCGGAGCGGATTTACTTAGGTCCGAATTTAGGGTGGAAGTGGGCGTGGACGTGGACGTGAGCTAGATTGGGTAGGGCGGTGAGGGAAGGGAGGCTCGACGTCATCTGTTGTTATTACCCTTGCAATAACAGACTACTAGATTAAGTAACAATCACTCAAGCAAACTTGTACAACAACTCTTTCAAGCATCCATTTCTCTTCTCTTTCTTTCTCAGAAGTTAAACTCTCCTCTCAGAATATACAAAACGCATTTCTTTCTTACTTCTCTTCCCTCCAACCCTCCAATCAATCAACGAATCGTCATATCGTAAAAGTCCCCTGTGCAAGCTCTATAGTCTGCCATCCTCGGTGCAATTCCCCCACACAGAGGTACTTCATACTTTACACGGGCACTAGAAGCCCACTTCAAATCAATCAAATCAGAATGAGAACTCCAAGACACCAAGCCATGCCTCCGCGGCTGCATGCACGCCAAAAAAAGATAATGCCGCAAAGCCGAAAACCCTATCCAATGCATGCTTTCGATATTCTTTCAATCTTGCGTTGTAAGTCGTAAGTAAGAGAAGTGCTCCGGTTGAGCGTCGTGATGAAATGCCTGTCTTCCTTTCTATGTAGCCAGGTCTGCGCCTTTCTTGATTTCAATTATACACAGATTTGTGCTTCTTTTTCCTTCCTTCCTGTTATGATTCTCTCCCCCGGGTCGAAAAGTGGTGCATTTGAGGGAGAGGAGAGCGGTTGAGTCGAGTCGAGGTGAGTAGGGAAAGGGTGCGTTATTGCGCGCCCTTAACATTCTTCTTCACACCTAGCGCCCACTTTAACTCTCCCAGCACTTTATGAGTTTCCATAAGAGCCGCCTCGTTCGCCGCTTCTTGTTGACGGGCTCGCTCCTTGATATCCCGTAACGACTCCTCCTGCTCCCTCTTATACTGCTCAAACGCCATCTTAATGCCTTGCTTCTCCCTCTCAAGCGAACTAAGCAACTCAGCCTGCTGATCGCACAAGCCTTGTAACATATTCATCTTCCTATCGTCGTTTTTCCGTTCTTCGACGATGCTCTCGATTTCCTTGCTGAGCTTGGTGACCGTGCGATCAACTTCCACGCCCTGTTCTGTCCAGTGGGAAGTTAAAGTCTTATTCCTCCCCTCCATCAACGCAGCAAAGGTCTGCGCTTCCTCAACTTTCTGCTTACGTTCCTCTTGCACTCGTTCTAACTCCTCCCTCCACCCACGTTCCCTCTCTACTGCCATATCAGCCCTCTGTCTCTCTCCTTCAACCTGCGCCTTTAGGTCACTCAACTGCCTTTCTCTCCTCTTTAACAGCGTCTTGTTAATAGCGGCATCATGTAGTTTTCCATCATATTCAGCGGTCAAGGCCTCCATCTTGCCCTCAGCCATTTTGACCGCCTGCCGCGACTCCTCCGCCCTTAAACGCTCGATATTTAAATCCCGTTTCAACATGTCGTTTTCGCCCATCAGGCGCTCGATCACTCGTCCCGACTTGCCTAGATTCGCACGGCCGACTGCAGAGCTCCATTGTGTAGGTCCTCCTGGACCAGCGCTAGTATTCCCGTTGGTATCCTCCGTCGCTGAATGTTGGAAGTTCGAATTCGAATTCGCGTTGTTCGAATTCAGGTTGTTCGTGGTGATGTTATTTGGTAATGTTCGAATAGGGCCGTACTCGGCTGACAGTTTCCGCACCAGCCCGTTGCCAACTACTAGGTTGGGGTTCTGTCGCGTGGGCGGCGGCTGTGGGGATGGTACGGGTATCAGTGTGGGTAATTGGGGCAGACTCTTCGTGGAATGAGGCATCGCTATTGTGTCGCTTTTGCTCTGTGTTCGCCTTGCGGCTTCGTCTGGCGTCGTGGTGGTTGTGTCGATGTGCAGGGTATCCAGCGGCACTGATCTAATAGTGCCGTTTGTAGTCTTCGAGAAGGATGGCGAAGGGGGAGGGTTGTTCTGGATGCTCGGGTTTCCGCCGCCGTTCAGGGTGTTCATGGCGTATGAGGAGACGGGCGTGAGTGTCCTAGCGGGCGCATTGATTGTATCGATATTCGGGTCGATGCCTACTGCAGGCTCGTGAGATGGGAGATCTGTGGGTACGCAGATCATGTTAGTTATGGACCATTCCCAACATGAAATAAGTAGCAAATCGATAGAGGGAACGGGAGAAACTGAGGAGCCAGTACCTGCAACACAGTACTTCTACTACTCTGTGGCATGGTGATGCGTCAAATCTCACGGCAGCCGAGCACCGTCTGACGGGAACATAGGACAAAGGAAGGAGAATTGGATAATTTACCAGCAGAATCAGCGAGAATCCGGATATCCCGCTGCAATGAAGTATCTGGCAGAGGACGTGACTCTCGAGCTGTCATCGCCGCTCATGTCGTCCCCCGGGAGATCCGTAACTGCAGTATTGTCTCCCCCTCGAGATAATCAATGAAATAGGTTGAAATAATATCCGCCAGTGGTGTTTTCGTAATCGCCTTTCTTCTCGCTATGATCAATAGCCCCGAGGCGGTAATTAAGTCCTCGATATGGGATGCTGCAGGGAAAGCAAGGAGATAACTCTGCTTCGTCGTGGGTAGAACTAATTTTCGAGTATTCTGTGTTTTGCGAGTCGAGGTACGGATACGCTTTGGTTGCGTCGAATGAGGAGGCTGAGGCGTAACCACGTTGATTGGGGAACCACACACCAACTGTAACAGGCTTAGAGGCAGGCTTCTTGGCTGGGAGCCACTTTAAGCCTATCCTTCATGCTTCGCGAGCCCCTGCATTAAGCCAAAATCACCCCTGCATACGGGCTCCTACACCGATGCAAAGCATAAGATCATCATGAAACCCGGACCCTCTGTTTCGTTTCCAAACGGCCTTATTCGCCCTTCTTATTGGAAAGGCCTCTCCTCCAGCCAACTCCTTGTAGCAGATTATTTACACCACACTAGTGCTGGTTGGGATTGTTGGATTTACTTTTGCACCGAATCAACTGGATGGCCTTTCAAAACTTGCTTTTCTCGTCCCGTCAACAATCAAGACCCCCCATTCGATAAAGTCATATCGATATTACTATTTGTTGCTTCTCATCCAATTATGTATTGCATAAGGGTGGAAGCTGATATGGTCACACCAATCATTGCAACATCTGGAGAGAAAAAAAAGAGTTCGCTGAATTAGAATTGGCAGAGCTCAACCCAATGACCAAAGTTTCTAGGGGTCTCTTTAAAGCTTATGCGAGGAAACTGGATTTCTCTCCCCTTGAAAGAAAAAGTGGAAGCCCACTCTCACAGGCATGATTATCCATGAAGCCGGGAGATTTGATTAGTATTATGTATAGGCGCATATTTACGTTATTGCATGAATGCCTCAAAGCTTGCTTGCAAGCCGGAACTCCTTCCAAAATGTCCCAGGAGCTGACCTACCTCCTTCTATCACGTGATGACAACTTCCGGGATAGGGATATTTTGACAAACACTGTAGGTAGTAAGACTTGAGATCAATAATGAATCTGTTCGAAAGAGTATCTGCGAGTTTCTGCAAGGATGATCTCATTGATCCTGCCTGCCATCATGCTCAAGATGCATCTCTTAAAGAGTTATGGCTCCACTAACAAAAATCTCCTTTTCGTCTTCCCAGCTAATGCAGAAAGTCCCAAAAGAATTTTGCTGCATAAGCACCATGATATACCCCAGAACGCCACCCAATGAATGCTCGATATCATGCCACGATACTAAAGTACACATCAAGTTTATCTTATCCATCCTGAGAACTGAATCGCTCCACTCATGCAGCAATAGCCTCGACGCCATTACTTTTCTTCTCTTCAGCTGGGGCCTCCGACCGCTCTTTAATACTCGGTAATCGTTTCGAGAACAACTTCAGGGTATGTGGCCTGGCATCTTCGTCTGCATATAATTAGTAAGCCGCTAGGCTTGGGAGAAGAGACGACATACAAGTATCCCAAATATTCTCCACCGCATCCTCTACCATTTTCCTCACTGGTGGCTTCGTGATGATCAGAAATAGTAAACTCTGCAACGCAATGCCAACCGTAGCCGGATCTCTGCAAAGACGCTTGAGCCTTTCCAAAACTTCCGGACTCAAGCCAGGAATCTCGCTGATGAATTTGATCAAGAGCGTTCTGTCGTTGCCATCCAGGTATGGTACAATGCCATCCAGAACCTTGAGAACCCACTTCTCATAATGCAGAACGGAATTTTCGTTGACCTTCATCTGGATTTTGTCGTTGTACCATTCCTCACATAGCCACGCGACGGCGATATCGATTCGCTTGCGAAAATCTTCTAAGATGTAAAGGTAGAGTGATTCACGGATGGTGTTGTTAAGAGATAATTGCGTATCGCTCGGTTCAGATTTGATGGCGTCTGCAGTGCTTTCTAGACCAGCTGAGGTGCGAGTTGCTAGTCGGGTGATGATGGTGATCCACGCATCTCTGTCAAATGCGCTGGCAGCAAGCCTGTTGATACCACCCTTTGACTTCTTAATCTTCTCCTCTAATGTCTGCATAACACCAAAGACCCTCGCGACTGTGCCTTGGCCAATTTCGGAGGCTTGCACGTCTGTTAACGGCGGCGGTTGAGGAAGTGTGAAGTGTCCTAAAGCCATATCTGGAGCTGATACCTTCTCCACTTCCGGAGGAGCACTGTCGAGTTTGTTCAAAATTTGCTCCTCAGTTTCTGCCTGAGTGAAATCTGGCTCGTAATCGTCATCGTCCTCATCTACACCCAAAGGTGCAGTCTCGGGATTTAGGAATTCTGATTGCGAAGCACCTAATGATTTGTATCTTTGACGAACACCCTGAGAAAAGTTAGCTCAACACATGTACAAAGGATCAAGTGCTACACACTTCGATTGCTTGGTTCAGCGTATCCGCATCTATCCTCTGGAGAATAGTGATGCCAATCTTGACAACCAAGTCTTCTGACAACATGGCAACATCAAAAGCCTTCAGAGCTTCGTCACTCGTAACAGTAAAGAGCTCCGCAATAGTGTGAGGGCCGGGTGTTAATGGAGGTACATAAAACTTCGGTGGCGCATTCGCTACTTGTGCTCCCAACTTTTGTCGTTTCGCAGGGTCGAGACCATCTGTAGGCTCTTGGGGTCCTCGTTTTCGACTAGCTTCGTCAAAGATGTCTAATCTCAATCTCATCATTCGCTCAATGTATTGTTGAATCCGTGGTCCTAATGGGTTTTGAGGTTCCCTAGATCTGTCAGCACTTCACTAAGGCCGAATAGAAGGCAAGCATACCGCTTCAAGATATGTACAAGCAGTGATCTAGTGGTCTTTTCCATGGATTTAACCATGACGCGGAGTTTGGGTGTCATAGGGGAGTTGGCTTGCTTCAAGGGGTTGAAATTTAGGATGACATTCAAGATCTTATTGGCAATATGGGAGCGGGAGCGGATTAGAATAGAGAGGGAGTTTAGGGTAGCATCAACAAGCACGGCATCGCTGGTCCTGTTAGTTGGTTGTGCTAAAAGGTGTAGATGTGTACGAACCTGATGTTTTCTTGGAAGACTGCAAGCATCCTATCTAACAATCCCGAGGCTTCGGCTTCAAGACTCTTCGGAGGTATGAGTTTATGGTCTGGGGGTACCATAGATAGAGAGACCTCAAGTGGATCGCTGCGCTGAAGAATGAATTGTTAGTACAAATATTAAGCAGCAATCAGAGAATACCCATACCCTTGGGTCGGCGTCTGGGCCTTTAGTCTGGACTAACACAACACGCTGGGCAAACTTGATGCAGCATATCCGCACACCAGGAGCAGCACTATCCCATATCCGAAATATCCTCGACTTGATCGCCAGCATTCGTTCCCAAGTCAGGGTATCATGTGGGTTGTTGATACTATTCACGCATGCATGTCAGATCCCGTTCTCGCACAGTCCCTCACCATCAGCAGTCCCTCTGGACAAGCACCATTCGCATAAAAGACAATATGGATAGGCTCAAAGCTAGATAGCAGGTAGTGAGGAGCAGGGACAACTTACATCCACCTAAATACCAATGGATACACACTAGCCGCTGTCTGAACCACACTCTTAATCACCGCCGCATCCTCACTTGGATTCTCAATCAAGCTCCTCAGCGTCTCCAACACAATGAAACTCAACGTCTCTTTCTGTGCCACCGCAATCGTGGGACTTGCAAACGTCTCTGCCAGAAAATCTGCAACCCATCGTCGCAACTCAACTCGTGCACCTGGAGCTACAATCGGCAGTATCCCTTGTATGATTTGTGGGTAGTAGTTTGCATCACTCAGGACTAGCTTCCTCGCATCGTCAAGTTGCTTTATCTGTTGCTCGACCGAGAGTGAAGGCGCCGCCATTGTGCCTTCAAGATTCAACACAAGCTGCGATGGAGCTCTACGAGGATCTGCTGGAGCTGCATGTGAGATGCAATGAAATCAAGTATCTCGGTCGCAGATCTTCCAGAATTGAAGACCGAGGGTTTCTGTTCATCCTGATGTTGTAGGAGTTGGATGAAGGAGGTTGGTGGAAGAGTCTTTGATAGAGGTGTCCTTTGACGCGACTTCTTTATATCGCGAAATGTGAGGTCAACTTGAAGGCAGCCGGGATTTAGAGTTTATGCTCAAATGCCTGAGGCATCAGAGAAGCAAAGCCCTTCTAGGTGTGGCGTGTGAATGCGAGTTTGCTCTGAATAAATTCAGCAACGATCAAGATGGCAGTGTAAGTTCAATTGCAACTACTCTTTCAATTGATGGCCTCGCTGACAAGATTTCTAGCATACCGCGATCGTCGTACTATGACAAGAACTACAAGCAATCCGCTGCGCTCATCCGAGCTCGAAGACCATATCTCATCAAGAACACTTTGACTGGCCTCGGACTTTTTGCATTTTGCATGGGAGTTTGTATGTTAGTTACGATCTCAAGTTATTTTGGTACTAATTGTCTATTGTAGACTCATTCACGATCAAGGCTGTGTCTCAAGACGATTTCGAAGACGTTCAAGTCCCAGATGCTCCAGCACAATCACCTCAACCAGGAGCAAGTACAATTACGAGCGCGGCGGCGATGAAGTAGATCGAGGGCTTAGATAGAGCATCTTTGGATGATCGAAGGCAAGGAGGAAGGGAGCCTTCAGAACAAAGCATATGTATAAGCTAGGGAGCAGTGAACACTCCACATCACGGTTAGCATGGAAAGAGGCGTTGGTTGCAAAGGGCAACCATATTGAAGTACGGTCTTGAATTGTAGACTCTACAATATAGTACAAGTCCAGGAGGAACTGAAAATCTGCGCCGTAAGAACCATGGGATGCAGCTGTCTATACAGAAGGCCATAAAATCCCATCCTTATACTCCAAACCCATGCAATATGCCACCAGTCATAACGCCTTCACCATATGTTCGCCATCATAATCGTATAAACTTCGTCAAATCAAAATCGACTCATCATCGCTGCTGGTTGTTCACGCCTCACCTCGTGCTGAAAGTCACGAGGGATTTCTGAGAACCCGATAGGAGGAGAGTGCTGATTGCCATTGCTCTTCGAAATGTCCAGCGCACTCGGTAGGTTATGCTGTTGTTCAGGTAATGATGGTGGAATTCGATTCTGCTGAGGAGATAATGATGTTTGCCGGCTGCCTAACGGAGATGGAGCGATGGTATGAGAGTGAGTTGAGTTTCCGAAGGGATTGTGTGGTGAAATGCGGCCGCCCGACATTGTTGCAACGCCGTTTGAATGATGGAGTAATGACGAAGACGTATTTGAGAAAGTGCCAGATATTGGCAAACCAGAACCGTGTTGGTGTGAATGCCTTCTTGGCTGAACCTGAACTTGTGAAAAGGGGCTCGTTGTTCGTGGCGCCTGCTGAGCCGAGGTCTGCCTTTGAAGCAGGTGAGCATGGGACGGATGCTGCGGGTTTGCCCAAGGTGTCTGCTCGATAAATTGTTCCTCAGCTGGCTTAAAGCGAGATGTTGAACCAGCAGATCGAAGGGCAGCAAGTTCTTGAAGCGGCAGCGGTGCCGGCTGTAGTTGGGCCTCTTTCGTTCGCTATCTCAGGTCAGTTTATGGCCAGAAGATTGAGTCCAGCATTTAACTTACTCCCATCTTCTCAAAGTCTTCTTCGAGCTCGGTGGCTGTTGTCGAGGCCATCGGCGGGGCTGCTGGAAACCCAACATATTTAGCAATGCCCGAAAGAATGGAAACTTCGTTGCTATATGCGACTTGGTTCTGGATCTGCTGTGACCTTCGCGTTGGGAACTTCAAAGCATAGTCCGGAACACTGCCTGCGTAGCTCCTTCGGTCATGCTGTATCTCGTACCACTGCTTTCCCAATTGTTCAAGCCTCCTTTCTCGGACGTCTCGCACTTCTTGTTGAAACTGCGTAAGAATTTGACTTCTTCGCGCAACAGCAAAATTCTTTAAAGCCTGCATCTCATATTCCTGAAGTTTCTTGGCCACCTGGACTCTCTCGTTCTGGCGCGCCTCGATACATTGCATCATTGCGAGGTACTCGGGGTGTGTAGGGTTATTTTGTCGGAGCATAGCTTCTTCACGATTCAGTGCCTCGAGTCGCTCATCGTAGAGTCTGCCGCCCAGTTAGTGAGGTCTAACACAACAAATCAGCAAACTGACCTGTCCCTGAACGTCGCAAATTGCCTCTCTATGGCGCTCAATTGATCCAGCGCAATTCTCTTCTTCTCGACTGTGGATTCATGTTAGCATGACCGCGCCAAGAAATCCGGCTCGTGTCAAGAACTTACGTTCTTCCTCATTCTTTAAAGCAGCCTCTGCCTCATCGTCTCCTTCATTATCCGCGTTATCTTCCTCTCTATTTTTAGCCTCATCATCTCCATTAACAGCAGTCTCGCCATCGGCAACCGTCTCTGAACCCTCATCCTGGACGTCCACGCCATTCTCGATAGTCTTTTTCTTCTTGCGTCCCCTCTTTTTTGGAGATACCGGGATTTCAGGTGTTTCGGTAGCATTTTCGTGATTTGCGACGGGTTCTTCGACCTCTTCAGGGGGGTCGTCTTCCTGAGCTACCCCACCTTCGTCACCAGATATATTTCCGCTGATAGGATTTGACGTGTCTACTTCTTCGTCATGATTGATATCGCCTTCAATGGCGTATTCGTCTGCGGGGGTCATGACGGAGCCGGTGCGCTTGCGCAGAGGTTCTCCCAGGTCTTCGTCGAGCCCACTCCCCGCCATTATTGACCGTTTGCGCTTTCTTGTATCTGCTTCGATTACTGATAACAGCTTTTTATTGTCCCCAGAAGAATCTTCCAATGATGTGGGCGCGGTCGGAGGTTCGGGTTCGGGCTCGTCGTGAGGGGAACTCTTGGGTGATTCGGGAGATTCGCCGATGGAGATGTCGTCGGACAATGGATCCTCGTCTTCTTCGTCATCTCGATGGTTGGGTATTATTTGGTTGTGAAGCTTGCTTGGGCTTCGATCAAAGATTGGGTTGTTACTGTGTGAGCTCAAAACCACGTCCTGTTGAGGTCGAAATTTGTTCGGCGATTCTTCGAGACGTTCCGTCTCTGCCTCGGAATCGTTCTCCTCGTCGGAAACATTGCTAAGATCATCGGAGCCTTCTGCGTCCTCGTCTTGTTCAGCGTCTTTATCTTCAATGTCGCTCAAGCTGCTTGACCCGTCCGCGTCCACATCGACATCGCTCAACTCGTCCAAGGAAGCTTCCTCGCGGGCAGCCTGCAGTATAGCGTCTGCTGCTTGGTCCATTTCAACGCTCATCATGTACTCAATGATGTCCTGACCCAATCTTGCGTGAGTCTGCCGTGGTGTTCACATAACCCTGTGTCGGTGTGTAGTGTCGAGTTCTGTCGCGAGGGGAAAGTGCGCGATGGCGTTTTGTGAGTGGAAAACAGTTGTTTAAGCAATCTCGGTCGATTGGCAGTATGCTTTGGCACATAGAGAAACTGGTGAGGTAGTTTGGAAAGGGAGTCGAGCGTGGTGGTGAATCGTAAGAGTGATGGGGGCTTTGTGTGAAAGCTGCGAATGCCACCAGCCTTTGGTTTGGTCACCGGGATGGAGCAGGCAAGGCGGTGAGTATTCTGCCAATGTTAGCTCCAAAATAATTTCAAGCCCACCCAGCAAAATCTACACAGAATCGAGTTGACCAGATTTATTGCCCAAACACACTTTGCAATGGGGAAACGAAGTCGCAAAGATTTGGAAAGTAGTGAGGAGAAGACCAATGGCAATGGGGAGGTCAAAACATCAATTTTGGTTGACGAGAAGGCTGTCGACCCCTCTCTAGCTCTGCTCTTTTCGTCCAGCGTTAGTCTACAATCCGCATTTTGTTATTAATCTTCTAGAATTATATCCTGACATTGATTTAGGCCGGGCCAGTCAAAGCACCGCCGAAGACTCGATATGCAGAGCCTCCACCTCCTAGCAGAGAAGCTCCTCGAGAAAAATCAAACTCTGAGCTTGAAGATATTGGCTCTGATGCTGATGAGGAGGATGAGTTGAGCAGTGTGGATGAGGACATAGAAGATGCAAATATTGAGGATCTTTCGGAGGATAGTGAAGAAGATGTGGACTCAGATGACTCGGACGAAGAGCCAGCCCTAGACAAGATTATCGAAGCCTCAATCCAAAGGCCTGAACGGAAACGAAAGAGAAAGGCAGATGAGGAGGATTTGGAAGGGAAATATATGCAGAAGTTGGCCAAAGAGGAAGAAAAAGAAAAGGCAGAGCGGAAGGCTGAGAGAAGGCTGAAGCGTCAGAGACTGATGGCTGAACAAGACCCAGACATGTCAGAAGAATCAGAAGATCTTGACGAGTGGGACGATGAAGTCTCGCAGGATGGTAGTCAAGATGAGTCAGAAACAAAGTTGGCTCCTGGAAGGGAAGCGCCCTTAGACGTCCCTCAACATGAGTCTCTAGCACCAAGCAAAGACGCCGTGGAGGTCGAAAGAGCCACCCGAACCGTCTTCCTAGCCAACGTCTCTACCATCGCCATCTCCTCTAAATCTGCCAAAAAGACTCTCCTCGCTCACATGGCCTCCTTCCTCCCCTCTCTCCCTACCCCACCAGAAGGCAAACCCCCACACAAAGTCGAATCTCTCCGTTTCCGCTCAACAGCCTACGCCAGCTCACTCCCTAAGAAGGCCTCCTTTGCAAAGAAAGATCTCATGGGCGCGACAACGAAAAGCACAAATGCATATGTCGTTTACTCTACCGCCTACGCAGCACGAGAGGCCGCAAAACGACTGAATGGAACCGTAGTCCTCGACCGCCACCTGCGCGTTGACGGCGTAGCCCATCCCGCGAAAACAGATCACAGACGCTGCGTCTTTGTCGGGAACCTCGGGTTCGTCGACGATGAAAGTATGCTCGATCAAGGCGGTGAGAATGAGCGGAAACGCTCTAAGATACCCTCTGATATCGAGGAAGGATTGTGGCGACAGTTTGGAAAGGCTGGCGTGGTGGAGAGTGTGCGTGTAGTGCGCGATGAGAAGACGAGAGTCGGCAAAGGATTTGCTTATGTGCAGTTCGAAGTCAGCTCCCCTCAAATGTCATCAAAATTGATAGAAAGCTAATATGAAGTAGGATGCGAATGCGGTAGAAGCAGCGCTCCTCTTTAACGAGAAGAAATACCCACCTATGCTACCCCGCGTCTTGCGTGTGACTCGTGCAAAAGCTGTTCGCAAGACAGCTCTCGCATCAGCAGCATCACGAACGGGTCCGAAGAATACCAAGCCTGGCCAGAAATCTCAGCTTGGAGGATACAACCCGAAAATCTCCTCAGAGGTTTCGTCACTCAAAGGCCGTGCTAGCAAATTACTGGGTAAAGCCGGAGCTGCGCAGTTCAAGAGCGGAGCAAATGGAACTATGATTGGGAGAAGAGGCGAAGGAGAGAAAGAACGCAGGACGAGTGGAGGCGGGAAAGCAGCAACAGGTGTGATGAGAACACCAGAGAGTATCGTATTCGAAGGCTACAGAGCCAGCGCTAAGAGCGGTAAACCTCGAGATCTGAAAATGGGTGGCGGTGGAGGGGGAAAGAAGAAGGGGAAGCCGAGAACAAGAGCTACGAAGCGCAGCACTGAATGGAGGAAAGCTGGTGGGCGGCAGGCGAAGGGGTGAGTGGAATGACTGGAGCTTTGTGTATAAATGGGCTATGAGAGAGCTCGTATTAGGAATTGAGTCAACTAGACGAAAGCCAATGCCCAAGTCGATTTGGGGACATCGAGGCCTAGCAGATGTGCAGCAAAACTCGGAACGTCATGATTCACTATTTTAACGTATCAGAAGATCTGTTGTTGGCTAATCGAGTATTTCTTAAGCCCATATAAGATCCTCCACGGCTGTAGGTACCTCGTCCTTTTATGAATTATACGACCATCATAGTCTCTTACTCTTACACAGATTGGAGGCGGCACGTGCTGAAGGTCGTTGGACCAAATGATTGACGCCTTGTAAAGAGAAAAACCAGCTTTTGAAGCGTGTAGAATGAATTGATTTTGTGGATAGTCACGAAGAATTTAAGCAGATCATCTTGTCTTATTTCTTTTTCCTAACTTTTCTAGAGAGGATCTTTAACCCGGAATAGCGGCTTTGAGGGTGAAGCCTTGATCGCAGGTCCCGCTATCTCATAAAGGAGAGTAGAGCTTGACCCTAGAGTCACTTTAACTCTTCCTCGATTCGGTTTAAAGACGATGAAGAACCCACAATAGAGTTGTGTCCCGCATCATTGGCTGATAACCATTGGTGGGAATGAGGAGTGTGGTTGGTCGGAAGAACAGCCATGTGGACAGGGCTACCGCGAGGCTGGTGGTATTCGAGGAAGGTCCCACGTCAAGATTGAGATCGAACCACGTGATCAAGGTTTATGGCGGGGTATTAGATAGTCTCTTGACCAACTGAGCTTCCGGAGGAGTGATCAAACAAAGTTTCTTTGTGGTGAGAGAGCATTGGCAGCCTTCTGATCATCTCTCAAGCCTCGCTGAGCAGCCTTGCATTGCCTTGCATACCAACCGCTCCCTTGCATGTCACCGCCCCTCATTGGCTGATCTCAAACTTCAAGACCCATGCAAAGGGGCCTTCACTTTAACCACAGCTCTCCTAACCCCATCACTCTCCTCTCTGATCTGCTCAACAAGAGCACCCTTCCCTCTAACCATCTCGCAGAAATCTTCCATCGATCCACCCACACCGAAGTAGACCTTCTTCGCAGCTACCAAGGCTATCTTTTCCTCCCCAGGAAGCAACTCGAGAATACCCATGAGTGTTTCTGCGAATGATTTCAATGCGTAAGGGGAGTATATCGTCTCGGCACCAAGGATCGTGAGTCTCGACGGTCCACCAGATGTCATATTCTCTCCAACTAGACGAACGAATTCCGGACTCCATGCCCCGGAGAACAAGGATAGTGAGATGCCATGCTTCTTCAAATCCCCAAGGAATTCGTTCACGACGCCCTCATCAATATCCAGCTCTCCCTCATCCTCCCAAGATTCCCCTCTCGTAACTTGCGCCCAAGACAACAGCAAATTCGGCAACGTAACCAGCTGCAGCACACTTGGATTATAATCAGCGAGTCCAAGACTCACCTTTCTTTCAGCACTTTCGCCGCTCTTCAACAACCATTGGAACACCGCCAAAGAAGGCAACGCAGTCCCACACCCCAACTCCAGCACTCTCCCTCCAACTTCCCCCCTCTGTGCAGCAAGAACCCTCACAACATCAACACTGCTTTCCCAACTCTTAAATCCCCCCTCATAAACCCCCGTCTTCACATCATCCTTCCCTAACCCCACCATTTCCCCCTCATCCTCGGCCATAAGCTGCACCCTCACATCCCACAACTCCCTCCTCGGAATCCTGACTTCTGACCCATCATCCAGTTTCACCTTCAACGTACTATACGCAATCTTTGACGGCAGCGTAGCTAGCAATACTTTCAGATCATGACGCTGGGGAGGCAGTTGCGGTTGTCCTGCAATAGGAAATGCTGAGCTTGATGCTGAGGATGAGGGCGAGGGACGGTGGAGCGTGCCTGTTTCTGCGACATGCTTCCTCCTCTCATCTGCCTCTGTCTCACCAATAGAATTCGAGTTATCGTCATCTATGTCATCCCCTGAGAACGAGAAGCTGAACGCAGTCATTTTCGGGTTTTCTTGGAGATGAGGTGGGATGGGAAGGAGGAGAGGCTGCACGTGAGCAAGGTTGAAAATTCAAGGGTTCAACTCGAGCGAAAAGGGAAATTTTGGCGAGAAAGTGGACCAGAGTGGAGTAAGTGGACGCGGAATACCTCGACAACCAGGAACCGGGTTCTAGTTTCCTACTCGACGTTCTTGGCAACGCGACGACGTTGCGTATGCAGAGGCTGACGAGGGGAGTCCTGACGTAGGGAAATTATTTTTCTTGCCTTTGAGTTCGCATATCCTGGTTACTCGTAGGGGTTGTATATTAGGTTGGTGAAAAGCTCTAGAAGAATTTTGCTTCTTCTCGTTTTCAAAATCACTCGTCTTCAACGTCACCTCTCTATTTACTTTCCTCAAAAATCTTTTAAAAGTCTTCAATCTCTTCAATCTCTCTCTTTTACCTCGCACGTCTGTCATCAGTCCGGCAGTCAAGATGACTCTCCTGGCCAAAATCATCCACAAAGTGGAAGAGCAGGTTGAGAAGAAGACGCACAGTGGCCACGGGCAACAGAACTACGGTCCACCACCAAGCTACAATCAACAAAGTTATGGCCAACAAAACTACGTACATCTATATCCCCTCTCTTTTAAATTCGTCTTCCTAATACTCCCTAGAACGGCCCTCCACCCCAACAATACAACAACGGACCTGAATTCCGCGGTCTTCTAGGGAAGTTACAACGCCACGAACAACAGCAACACTACCATCAACAAGGGTTCAGCGGACCAGGTGAGCATCGTAGAGAGCCTAGACATCACCAGGGAGGAGGTTTCAATGGCCCACAAGGAGGATTTGGGGGACCAGGCGGTGGATTTGGTGGCATGGGAGGCGGTCCTGAACATAGACATCATGGAGGTGGGGGCTTTGGAGGACCGGGAAGGCGCCATGAAGGGCCAAGTGGAGGTGGAGGGGGATTCGGTGGACCACAAGGCGGCTTTGGGGAACCTGGGGGACCGGGAGGTGGAAATGGTGGGCCAGGTGGTCCTGGGGGGTTCAGATAATTCAATTTCCAAGCCGCAAGTAAAATAATATCCCGATATTGACTCAGCCCTCGGATCTCAAAGTCCCCTTAAAACACAAAAGAAAAGAAAAGGAGATTTAAAAGAAACGTCTCAATTAACCTACCTATCCAAATTTCCCTCTCCCTCCCCTCTCCCACCCTAAACATTAGGAGGTCTGTAAGGACACGCCGGATACGGACCCGGGACCCACCTCTTCTCAAAAACCTGATCTGATAGCCCTGCATGTTGACCAAGGAGCACGCCTCAGGCTGCTAGCAGGCGAAGGCGCCGCGGTAGACGTACCAGAGGGTAACCATCACGCACATTTTGGTTTGATTGTATTATATTGCATTGCGATGAGATTTATAGAGTGTAGTTAAAAGGAGGATGAAAGCAAGTGAACAGAAAGGGAGAAAAGAAGTGAGATTTAGAGACGTCTTCAGGGAATGGAGGAAGAGGAGGTTACTAACGGGGAGTGTAGCCTTAAAGATTCCTTGTGTAAGCTTCACTCGAAGCTGTGATTCGAGATTTATGTGAATCAATATCTCGACAACACTATTCATCACATGCATGATACCAAATGAATCTGAAAGAAGTGGCGCGTGTTCTGCCACTTGCAGACATCAGCCGAGTTGGTTCCCATTCGAATCAAGGTACTCGCCGTTTCGCCTACGTAGTATGTGAGCTACAGAAGGACGAAATGAGCTGCGACGTGCATCTTGGAGAAGAATAAAAGAATGAATAATTGTAAGATCTTACAATGCATTGATTGGTCGACTTATTACGTCAGTATGAGCTAACTTCTCGTTTTTCCAAACCAGGAAATCTATCATAGACCAGTTAATCATAGGTCATCCGTCCCAGAAGTAATACCTCGAAGTCGAGGGTATCTTGAATCCCGTTCTTCCCTATGTGTAAGTCGGCCGACGCGGGCCAGTTTCCCATATTTTTCATCCACTCATTCTTTACTTTCATATCAGACTTCGAGCTGGTCGTTTAGTAATCTTCTCCTTTCCCCCACACACCCTTCAATCCGGCGGCAGAGGCGGTGCACTCTCATTCATAATCTGCGCCAACAAATCAATATGATCCCTCACATCCACCCTCACCATTCCCTCAATCTTGACCCCTTCGTCATCCTCCACCTTCCTCCCCCAAGTCTCCTCATCCATAGGGCCCTCATGATTCGCAATCCTCAACGGCCACTCCATCTTCGGCCACCACGAACTCGGCAACAGACTACAGATCCCATTCACCTCTTTCTTCGCAATACCTTGGAGCCACCACACATCATCAACTACTTTCGTCAAAGCGAAGAAACATGATGTTATTACTAAGGCCCGAGGATCTCGATGATCGAGAAGCTCGACGAAGCGTCTAGACACCGTGGCCGCGAAGCTTAGGATGCGGCTCCGGACTGGTTGTTGATGCGACCAGTTCAAAAAAGCCACAGAATGTTCGTACGCCTGTCTCGTCTCTGCTCTCGTAATCTCCGGCATCGATTCGAGCTGTTCTTCCATCCCTTCTAACAACGGCGCAAAGAATGTCTTCCTCTCTGGATCGAGGTTAAGTGCTAATGCTGGCTGGCTGCTTATGATGGGGTACACGCGGTCTGAGGTGCGGAGCCATTGCCAGCTTGCCATGACGACGACTTTCACGCCTTGAAAGGAGTGGAACCATGAGAGCGGCAGGGTGTAGGCGCCGTCGCCTTGGTCGTCATCGAAGCGCCGCGAGGCCGAGGCTTGGAAGGCTATTAGGGCTGACGTGGAGAAGAGGGCTTCAGCGTTGAAGGCAGAGAGACCGCTATTGAGAAGGGAGGAGTATTGGGCGAGTGCTGAGGCCATGTAGCCGTGTGAGGCGCGAATGAGACTCTGATCACCAGGCTGGATAGAACGGAGGTGCAAAGCTGCTACTGCTAGGATTGCATTCATGAGGTATTCTGCGTCATAGGCTATCGATGGGATGTCGTTTTTCCATGCCTCCTTTTGCTCTGGTGTGTCTGAGAATGTCTGCGAGGTGATTGTTGTGAAGTGATGCATGAGCTTGAGCTCTAGGAGGCGGGAGGAGGCGGGGTTGAAATTGGCTCGAACGAGTTGGTGGGGGTTTTGGTAAAAGGGCAGGACTGTAGAGCCGGATTGTGGGGTAGAAATGGAGGAGGCATGGCTGGTGGAGTCGTTTCTGATCAAGGATGGGGTGCTCGATGTGGGGGTAAGAAGAGAACCCTCGAAATCGCAGGGGACGCCGTGTTTGGAGCAATTTCCACAAACGGGATGAACTGCAAATGTCAGGTTGAGCCAACTTTGGGGTATATCAGAGATATAAACCTTCATCACACTTTATCTTCCCTGTAGAAGAGCGACACGTTAGTAAGTGCTTCGTTTCGCAAGGGCTGAAAGTTTACAGGGCAGCCTGGGGACTTACTGTTCTTGCAACGTTGGCAACCGGCCTTGCTCTTTTTATGGGATCTTCTCGGTGGCATTGTATGGCCTCGGAACAGCTGATACTAAGGAATCGGGCGAGGCAATATCTGGGGACAGGTCTGCATAGTGGTGCTCGAGGAACAGAAATGCCATCTCTCGACACAGTTCGCACCTCGAGCATCGTCCTCTGACGTCGGAGGAATCGGGGACCTGCTGCCTCAATTCTGCTTAGTTCTAGCTCCCGGCGGTACGGTAAGCCATAAGGGTGGGGAGAGAAAAGAGTGGGAGGTGAAAGGCGATGAATTGTGAGGTGTGTCTAGAGAGAGGAAATATATAGTAGCGTAGTTGCCTAAGGCACCTTCCTCAACAACCCCCTTTCAAATGTATCGTGCCTCTACGATATCTCAAGCTAATCTAGGATGCCACAACCTTCTATTCCCATTGTAATGAAGCAACTCCGAAAGCTAATAAGCATACAAATCCCAACTCTGTTCCTGTTCACCTAGCAATGCAAACCCTATACATCTCGAGCTCCTAGCAATGCCAAAGCCTTCCACAGCTGAAACTGTTCTCTGAAAACTCCCTAGACTGTACGCGAAACTGTATTAATGCAAACCAGAACAAATGCAAGTCGAATTTTTATATTGTGTTGTAAGTACCTGGAATAGTTCAAAGGTTGCAGGAAAGCTTGTAGAAACCTTTTTTATATCTGATATTCTAGTAAACTAGGAGATTAAGTTCTTTGCTACTAACAAGATATCCTTTACAAAGACAAAATCTCTTCAAATAATCTCTATAAAATATGCAAGTAATTAGCATTTCACAAATCTGCGTTAATATATATAACTTCTTATGCTTTCTATTATAACTTGTAACAATAAATAAGCCTCTCTAAAATAGCCTAAGTTTCTAACCTACTAATTTGTAATTATATAATATAATTAATTGCCTTAAAGTAAATCTTTTCTCTTATACTCTTTTGTTATACCTCTTTTTCTGCAACTCCTTTTAGTGCTAAAAAACTATTATAATATTATTTTGAACTCTTTAGATTCTTGATATATATAAAAGTATAAAATCTTCCTATTAATCTCCTTCTAAAACATATCAAGTAGCTTAATTGTTACTAAGAGCCTAAATAGCACTAATAAGCCAAGCTTAATAATATAGAGGGAATCCTCTCTTTAATAGTCCAATAGGTTAGAAATTGCAATAAATCTTATAAGATAAATAATATAATATCACAAAGCAAAGGAGGCAAAGTGATTGCATATAGTTGTTTAAAGAAGGAAGCTTGTAAGGAGCATCTAGACTATAAACAAGGGGCTGCTAGGTAAGCCTAATCAGGGCGCTAAGCTAGCCCTAGCTCATTGCAATATATAAATAGATAATTTCTCTCCAATTAAGCTCAAGAACCGATTTCTAGAGTTATCTAGCAAAGAGGTGTAGTTTACTAGTCTTGTTAAAATTTCTTTAAAGGATATTATTAGCCTTTTTTACTATCTTTATAAACTTTTTAGTAGCTATTAAAGATATGATTTAAAAAGCTCCTTAATTGCATATAAAAGCCTAAGTATTTAAACTAAAATAGGGTCTTAAATTTGTATAAAACCTGATAAAAATGCTTTTAACTTTAAATAGTTTTGTAAAATAGCAAATAACTTCTTATTAGTTATTAATAAAATATAAAAATGCTTAAACAAATTGTAAGTAATTTATAATAACTAGAACTTAATGCTATAGCACTTTATTATATTTTGAAAAAGGTCTAATAAAATCAATTTCCTAAAGCTATATAAGGGAATCTATAAAGACTGTCACGAGCGCCAGATTCATAGCACAAAGTGCGTGGGCTGAATGGTCTCAATTACGACTATTCAAAGCTAAGGAGAGAAGAGGTTATTTGCAAAGGATCGGTTCGTACAAATACTCGGGTTCTGCCGCTCTACACTGCCAGTAGTCGCGCTAGTGCACGTGACCACGTAACATGGAATGCCGGAACTGTAACATTACCCCCCCCTTTCGAAAAAGCTCGTCCTCGAGCTTCGTAGTCTGTAATCGTACAACAGAATTTTGTAGATCCTTTGCAATTCCTTCCTAAAAAAAAGCAGTTGCAGTTCTATACGGTCACCTGATGACTGCCTCATATGTCAGGCCGCCCCTAGAGGGGGAATTCCCTCTCCCACGGCAGCCTTAGTTCTCAGGCCCAAAACCTTAGTTCCTTAACTTAATTCCTCTAAATTATCATCCTCCCTAGCCTTAGGGAACTTATCCTTTTGCGCGCATTCTAGCTAGTAAGCTAGGTTCCTTAGAGGGCCCGGCTTCTTTGGATACCTTTGATGGAAATCTTGCAACGCAAGAGGACTATTACTTAGTAAGGAAGCAAGATACTAATTAGGATTAGGGTCCTATCCCTTCCAGTTGACGCAATACCGCAATTCGCCCCGGAGAAGCTTTATTGCTAGTACTTTTTATACTTTATATTCCTCCTTGCCGTCTTCTACTTCTATTGGATCGTATTCTAAATTAGTCTAACCAAGTAATGGGTTTTTAGGGTCTTTGCATAGCTTTTTAGTATAAAATACTAGGTGCACCTTAATCGATTCTAGTAACTTAAGCTTAAAGGAATGCCCGATTTTTTCTAGAATTTCGTATAGTCTATCTATTTGTTAAGCCAACTTACAGCTTAGTCAATCGTTATTCTAGTGCTTTGTAGTTACTTAGACCTAATCACCGACTCTAAAATCGATTGCGCAGCAGTGCTTATTTGCCTATTTTGCATATCATTCCTGTAATCGAGCCATATTCCCTTAGGCAATGCTCTAGGATTTGTGCAATTGTTCTATTAAGTCTTTTGCCTCTATACAATTTAGCTTCTCCTTTAGCGTATAAGCCTTAATCAGTGTCTCTTAGTCAAATGATATGCGTGGTTTGTATCCTTTTTCAGTCAAGAATAGTAATTGGCCAGTAGTTTTATGCTATAAAGAAGCTTGCTAGTAATCTACAATCGATATCTATTTATCCTAGTCATCTTAATAATAATTAATATAAAGTTGTAATCGTTAATTAAAGTATTAGTTTACAATCTCGGTCTATCTATCTATTTACAAGTAGTTCGCAGTTAATAACTTAAGCTTAATACTAATGCACTTGTAGAATTTGTTCTAAAAATCCGATATAAATTAAAGGCCCCAATCCGATACTACTATTTCTAAGATGCTAACATGTTATACTACATGCAATAAGAATAATAAAGCCAGTTCTTAGGCTATAATCATGTCTTGTACAAGTATTATAATTAGTTGTTTCCCTAATCTTTCCACAAATATAGCAACTATATTATAGCTAGTCTTACTTTTAAAGCATTTCTTAAAGTCGACTATAATATGCTACTAAAGTCGATTTAATATAAGTAACAAGTGCAAAAAACTTATTTTTTTATCCTTAAAAACATATAAACGCTAACAAGTATAATAATTAGCCTAATACTAATTAATATCCTTCTTTTAATTTAGCTAATAATATTATTGTTACAATAAATAATATAATTTTATATATCTTAAATAGCTAGAAAAAGGTTAATTATATACTTTACAAATAATTGCAATTTATAAAAGCATATTATTTATAAGTATACTATCTAATATATATAGCTTCTTATATTATAATAATAAATTATCTCTTAGTTATTATATCTATTCTTATTCAAATTTTGCTTTTATATAAAGCTTTATTAAGCTAAAAGATATATAATTAGCAATTAAGATCTTGTCGAGTAGCTAAATGCTATTATACAATTAAAGAATAAAGTCTATTAGGAGTTCTAGTTCTTGTTCGGGTTTTAGTGCAAGGTTTATAAGGGCTAATTGCAAGTCTTATATAACTGCAAAATCGATTTTTGTTTAAGGAAGCAAAACTTGGGTCTTATATTCCTTTATAACTCTACTTTGCTCCTTTATATCTTTATATTTCTTGCTTAAAGCATTTACTTGTTTATTTGCTTTCCTTGCATAATATATAAGCTTAAAATAGAACTAGGATAAGTATTTTGCTTATTTTACTTGCTATACAAATAGCTTCTTTGTAGTTATAAAGTATTTAAGTGCCTTATAATCTAAATAAACTAAAAAGGGATTATTTATTTGTATTCCTTCTAGTTTAGCTTACTATTACTTAAATATAAAGATAATAGCTAGCATTTCTTTATTATAAATGTTATAATTAAGCTAAGCTAATTATATAGTCTTTAAAAAATAAGCTATAAAGTGCTCTAACTTGCTTTACAAGTCTTATTAAAATAATATGCTTATTATAACTTTATTTAAGGGATTTATCTCTATTATAATAGATAAATTAGCTTAGTAATATTATAAGATTAGTGCTATAAGTATAGCTTACTTTAACTAATTAAATATAAACTAGTAATTTGTTATTTATAAATATGCAATTCTTTTATAAGTTAATTTGTTTAATAGCTTAGCAATCCGCTTATAATTTGTAATAAACCTCTAGTAAAAGTTGCAAAACTTTAAAAATAATTATATTCCTTTAACTATAATTAGTTTTTTTTAATTCTTTATTATTATAACCTTTTCCGGGTTTACTTTAATATTATTTGTAAAAATGATAAAGCTTAAAAACTTTATACAAGTGATATTAAATTCCGATTTTTTAATATTAACTTAGAAGCTTGCTTTATAAAGCTATTTAAGGACTTTTTATATATAGCATTTATGCTTTAAAGGATTTTTAAAGTAAATAATAATATTATCCAAGTATATAATATAAAAATTGTCTAAGTAATCAAATAAAATATTATTTATATATTATTAATATATAGCAAGTCTATTAGTTAAACCTTCTTATAAGACTTTGCACTTATAAAACTTATAACAAGTACAAAAAGTAGTAAGTTCTTTTAAATTAAAGTTTATTTGTATTTAGTAAAATGCTTATTAAATATTTAACTTTATATAAATCTTTGCTTTAGCTAATTGTGCAATAGTTTTATTAATAAGCAGTAACAAGTATTAATCCTTACAAGTAAAGTTATTTAATCTTCGAAAATTGACATAAAACTATAAAGAACTATTAGCTTTTTTAACAAATAATACTAGAGATGCAAATAGTAATTAGCTAGCTTTAATAAAACCCTAATATAAGTTCTCTTCTAAAAACTGCTTTATTTCTTCGATTTCTTGCATAAATTGTTATTATAAAGAGGAGTATCCGATTTTGTTTATATCTTTTAGATTATTAAGCTAAATGTTATAATTATATAGCTAATATAGCAAGAGCTTATTTAATGCTATTTTTGAGAAAACATCTACAAATTCTTTAAGTTCTTTTAATAATATCTGCTATAGCTATTACAATTTAGTCTTATAAGGTTATTAATTTATAAAATTTAACTTTGCTATTAATTCTTATACTCGTTTTTGGTCTTTAAGCTTATAGTTTAATTTGTATAAAGACAATAAGAATAAGGTATTTTTAGAGTATTTGAAGTTTATATAAAAGGCAAGATAGCTAATCTTGCAAATATCGATTATTCTTTCGGGCTTAAGCTTCTTGATTATAAGTTGCTCGCGCAGTTTAAGCTTATTAGTTCGACCTTATAGCTTATTATGCATATCCTTATACTATTGTTTCTAATTAATCCTTTAAGATGTAGCTATTCGGGCTCGATTTTTAAGCTTTAAAATAGCTATCGGCCTTTAAGTGTCTTTAGCTATTAGCTTTATATATTAATTAGCATCCTTTTGATATATAAGGTTCGAAGGTTATAATAAAAGGTTTTTCTTAGCAGTTGCTAATATATAGTTTTAGCCTTTATCTTTAGGGTAATCTTCTAGCTATATTAATTGCTAGTTTTTGTAGTTAATTAAGACTCTTGTTTTTGTGGCCCATTTGTAGCCTAATATTATATCTTATCCCTCTAGCTATATAACTAGTATAAAAACCTTTATTTGTCTTCTATTAATAAGCAATATTAATTTTATATAGTTAATAATTAGTTGTGTAATCTTGTTATCAAATCCTTATATATTATAAGGCATAAGTAGTTGCTATACTTTTATATTAAAGAATCAAGTAGCAATAGCTGCAAAATTGGTATTAATAAATATATATCTATTTACTTTAATATTAATAAATATATATATCTTTATTCTTAGTTTATTGCTACTAATTATATATAAAAAGGTAAAGGAATCTCTTTTAAGCAATTGACTAAAGTCTACTTTGCACAAATTAATACTATATAACCTTAAAGTAAAAACTTCTTTTAAAGGTTATTATTTTCTAATATTTTAAGTTTTAAGACTTCTTTCAACTTCTTAATAGCCTTAATATTTATATAATAAAGGCATTTATATATCTTATATCCTAACTCCCGGCAAATGAAATACTTGCTTATATTACTTAACTATTAGCGCAAAGGATTCTAATATATAAGCTTCGGGAGGTTATTTGTATTTAAGAAGGTATTTGTATAAAGGGTAGTTGATAGGGTAATTATAATTGTAGTTGCAAGTGCAGTTGTAGATATAAGAGTATTTGTCTTGTTTGCATTTGTATAAGGCTTATATACACATGACTCGCATTCCTCAATAGCCTTTAAGGATTAATTATAAATTATATATTATTTTGCAAATTTAT
>Ga0302325_10006409_pt1 | contig 26469 bp, 26 predicted proteins | sample Palsa_T0_2_FD_201948 | JGI IMG/M metagenome (GOLD analysis project Ga0302325, IMG submission 201948) | Peat permafrost microbial communities from Stordalen Mire near Abisko, Sweden - Palsa_T0_2 | ecosystem: Environmental > Terrestrial > Soil > Palsa > Peat permafrost | place: Sweden: Abisko... | reverse complement strand
ACCGACATCACTGGGTTGATTACAGCAGGTCGAATGAAATCCGGAGTTGGTACAACACCAGTAGCTGCAGGAACAGGAATTGCGGGCTCAACACCGTTGACGCCGTTCACCATGATTTGGACTGGCCCAGATCCTAGCTGTGGTCGTTTTGGGAGAGTCTGCACTTCTTCATCTTCGTCCATAGCTACGGCTTTTCTCTTATTGCCAAGGAGCATGGCAGCAAGACCGCCTCTCGGAAGGCCATCATAAGGTTTTGAAAGATCCAGAATCGATTGTGGCGCGTCATTCTGGACATTATTAGAACTGGCAGCGACCAGTTGCGATTGAGGCAACGATGATAGACCTGTGCCAGAGGAGGAAACAAGCAGAGGAGCAATCCGCTTTTTCCCTTCCTTTGTGATGGTCACGCGTTGCTTCATTGCTTCCAATTTCGCAGCATTCGGGTCAACTGCTGGCGCCGGCGAGCTCGCTGCAGTTCCATTAGTTGCGGATGCAGCAGCTGCTGTAGAAGTCACGCCAGCCATGGGGGTTGATGTGCCGTTGCCGTTACCATTGAGCGCTGGAGGTGGATTGGAGCCCGCGTCACCCATGAGCGCGCCCATTCTTCCCTCGGCTCCTCGCAGTTCTCCAGCTTTGCTCTTTTCCTCGAGTCGAAGTCCCGCAACATCCTCGACTACACCAACACCTCTGCGACCAACCCCAAACTTTTGCAACGCCTTGTCGTTCTCTGACCAGGGGGCAATATAACCAAGCTCACCTCTTTCGAATTGTATCGCAATGATACCTCCATCTAAGCTGGTAGAAAAGATAACCAGGCCATCTGGGGTCCAGGCAAGATCCGAAATCGACTTTCCAGCTAAATCTTGGCACACAATCAAGGGTCTAGAGGAACTAGTGTTCCATATACTCAAAGTTTTGTCCTGGCCAGCACATGCAATGACCGTAACTAACGCTTGAGTGCTATACCCGCTGTTGTCCGTGGTTTCGGGGCTTATTTCAGACTTGCTGAACAATCTCGGGTTGAATGTACACACTTCGGTGGGTCCTTCGTGTCCTATCAAGTTGATATCACTATCCCATCCTCCTCGATTTATAATAGCCACTGAGCTCACAGGTCCGTTTACTGCGTTCGCTGCGGCAATGTGATTTCCATCAGGAGACCAAGAACATCGGCGGAAGTAGGTAGTGAGGGGAGATGAAGTGAAGGGGGCGACAATAGTATGTTCGAGGACAAAGTTATTTATCGAGTCGTAGGCAGTGGCATTCGGCGCGGGCGAGGTAAATCGGAAAAGTTTGATGGTTCGGTCGTCGCTAGCGGTAGCAAAGTACTTATTCGCAGGATCGAAAGTAATTCCCTTAACATGACTCTGATGGACCGAGAGTGTCTTTAACTTTTCGAAAGTATGCCCTGACCAGACAACAATTTTTGAGTCCAAGCCCACAGATACCATTATCGAGGAGTCATAAGACCAGCCCAGATCCTGTACATCATTTTCGTGTCCGATCAAACGCCTTAAAATTTTCCAGTTCTCGGCAGGAGGGGGTTCATTCGTGCCTAGATATTCCATTAGTATACGTGCATAATATAGAGGATTCGCAAGGAACTGCGCGTACCGAATGATGCTGAATGTGATGGGGGATTCGTGTCGAGGTGGTAAATGCAAATAATCTTGTCGTCGGCCCCGGAAGCCAGCCATCGTCCATTCGGTGCGAACCTGACCGTATGTATCGTGCCAGAGTGGTAGCTCATATGACATAGCTGCTTGGGCTTCGAGTAATTCTCGTCTCCTGCCTGGAGGATGGCGTCGATTGACCAGATCCGAACATGTCCATCTAAATCGCCAGACTCAGCATAAGACCCTTGTTCCATCGCCTCCCGACATCCTTACCTCCGGCAGCTGTAGCTAACCTGCTCCCGTCTGGAGATACATGACAGCTGTAGACCTCGAAGTCCTTCTGCTCTCCTAAATGTCGCGGCGCAAGGAAGCGCAAGAATTAGCCCAACTGGTTTCAAAAGCTTCGAACCGCCCCCGAAGATCAGGGCAAAGCGGATATTGGCAAACATACCGCTATGCTTAAGGAAACTCGGCTTGATGAATTTCATAGCTGTAAACAGGGCAGCGGCGGGGGTAGATTCGCATGTTTAGGTGGTTTGCTGTCAACTCGGAGGACAACGCGGTTGACGAGCGCGACTATTTTGGAGCTTTTCGCTTCGCAGTGTTCCAGAAGCCGTTTTGGGCGCTGGTGGGCGGGCCAATCTTGTGAATGTGGGGTGCAGGGTAGGGGGGCCAGCTCTCCGGACGCGGGCCTCCTCACGGGACCGAATCCGAGAGTAGTAGTGAGTGAAGCTTTGCTCAACTCTATTGGAAATGTGTTCATTTATCTCTGATTACAATTTACTTTGTGTCCTCAATTTTGAACACATATTTAACAGCCGAGTTGACGCCTCCTTTCAGATTCGAAAGTCCCTTCTCCACACCATTCAGTCCCCCCGGAATCACTTCATGAGGATGACCTGAAAACCAACCTTGCTGGAGGCCTCGAGAGAACAATCTGAAAAACACATAGCCAAATTCCCTGCCACCGGTTTTAATTCCCACCTTAGCCTTAGCTTCTGGCGGATCCATGTGAACAGAGCCGACCATTGTCGTCGATTTTTGAATATACTCTGGAATCTCGCTGTAGTCCTTTCCTGGAAGGACTAAAGTAATCTTGCTGTCCTGCTTCGAGAGGACCTTGCTGATATTCTGGAAGCTACTGTGGTCGCTTACAGCGTCGAAGGCGTAGTGGGCCTCTTTTGCTCCGGCCGCCTTCAGTGCTTCCTTGATGCCAGTCACCACTGCATCGTCTCCTTTTCGGTAATCAACAATCGTGTCACCTTTCTTTCGGTCGATGAGAGTCTCAACGAATGCTGAGCCTCGGCCAGCTACTGCAATGATTGGATGAATATTGGACAGCGTGGCGAGCTTTATTGCGTATGCTCCCTGTCAAATGTCAGGTCCCGGATCAAGAAAGGTAACGAACGTTCTTACCACTGCACCCGCTGCACCATAAACAATAAGTGGGATTTGAGTAGTGGTGGCATTCCATGGTTCGGGTAGTCCTAAGCGTGCGAAAAGACCAAGTGCAGCGGTCATTGCAGCAAGAGGAATTGAAGCACCCTAAACCGATAGTGAGCTCAATTCAATACTGTTCTTCAGTGCCTTTACCTCTTCAAAAGAAACCTTCTCGGGTAGGTAAAACGTAGTGTAGTCCCAAGCAATAGCATACTCTGCAAAACTTCCATGAGGAGCCATCATCTCATGGAACGCAGCAACACGATCACCCTTCCTGAACTCAAGGACTCCATCGCCAACAGCTTCAACGATTCCAGCAATATCATCTCCGGAGTTGTGAGGCTCGCCATATTGAGGCCTTTTCCAGTCCTTCGGATTAGAACCAGAGTAGACCACCTTTATGAGAATTTGATTGGGACCGGGCTTGGGAATTGGAACATCGTGAATTGTGACCGCTGGGCCTTTGGCAACAATTGCTTCCTTCATATTGAGCTGCGTAGATGTAGTGAATCTTTGCTTGCTTCTCGGAGATATGAATCTGAATGAAGCATTTATATTCTTCGGTTGTGAGTTCCAAGACTGTATTCTTACGGCTCGGTTGAAGACGTTTCGATTGATCCTCGGAAGAAGCGTCGAAGCATTCATGGCATGCTATTTGGGTTATCTTTCTTTAATGTGATTTGTAAGGGTTGATGCAATATCTCATGACGCTAACATCATGGAACTCGGCAATGCAACTGTAAGGTAGGCCAGGAACCGGCAATAGCCATAAAATCCGGACTTAACGGCACTACAAAAAAGGAGGGATCTTGAGCTAAAGTTCCCCTCGAAGGGTGGCCAATGGGATCGATTGCACTTAGTAATCATTTCTGGCGGATGTTCTTCGCTTTCCGCTTCTTGAACACAACTCCAGGGGGCGCAGGTTCCCCTCCTTCTTGCTTGACGCCTGGGTTTAACGGTGGAATTGAAGCCGGTATATCTTCATCTGAAGGTTCTTTCTTGATCCCGGTACGTTTTTGCTCCTCAAAGTCTTGCGAAATGGCAGGTTGACTGTCGACTTCTGGTTCCCCTTTGATCTCTTCCTTCACTTCCTCTCTGGACTCTGTCTTCACGGTCGCTTCCTTTCCCTTGCTCGTTACGTTTCCCAACAGCGCATCCAGATCACCAGTATCCTCCTCGGTTGGATGTGATTTGTATGTTGAGCCCCACCTCCTCTTCTTCGCCTCAGCAGCCTCCAGTTCATCCTCATCAAGTACCCTCTTCCGGACTCCCAAAACAAGAGCATCCGGCTTCTTCTCCCCATCTTCCGGCTCGATAATGCGTTCTGACGTGACCTGCCACTCTCCAGCCATTGCCATATCCGGTCTGAACTCATCCGGTATGCTGATACCCATCTCTGCAAGCTGTGCCATCTGCTGTTTCCTCTGCGCCGGCGTTGCTTGGGACTTGGGTATGGATGGCGTCGGCCCTCTTCCAAGTCCTGAACTTGACGAGCTTGAAGCTGCGCCTAATCCTCCACCTGCTACCAAGCCATTAAGCCGGGCAACCTCGGACTTCGCGCGTTCCTTGTCTTTCTCGTCTTTATCATGACCTCGTTGTAGATCCCGTAGGAAGCGCTTTAGGTTGCCTTGATGCTTGGGAGTTGCCTCATGGTTCGTCTTCTCGAGCTTCGTATCCCGGATATAGGTCTTGCAATGCTTGCACCAATATTTTGGCTATCAAAAGAATCAGCAGGTGTGCGGCAAAAGGTATGGGTCGGCAACTTACCGTCGATTTCCAGTATTCTGACATCTTGCCCGCCTAGCAGGATTCCCTATGTGCGGCTAACAGGTGTTGCAATTCAACCCTTTAGAGTGTTCGATACGAAATTAAAATGTCTAAGGATCAGTCAAAAAGCCGCACTGTACGTGAATATTAGATTGGTAGAGGTACGAAGGAGTGGCATGTGTCGAAGGGAAGGCGGAATCAGCCTCCTCGCCTCGCGTGGAAAAATTTAGGTAGCCTTGAATGCACCTGACAAGGCCCCAGTACACCCCGACCACACCTCACTGTCCTCGCCAACTCGAACCCGAACTCGACAACTCATAAACATGGCGCTCGAGTTGGCATCCCGGATGGCTCTCAATGGGCCTATGCTCAGCAAAAGCATCACAGCAGGCCTTGCCACTCGCTCCGTTGCGCCTACACGAGCAGCCTCTCTTGCCATCCTCAGAGCTCAGCAGCAACGAAGACAGCTTCACATCACACCCCGCTCAAGAGCTCCAAACAACAGCTTACTTGGAGTAAGCAGCTCTAACGTCCCCTCCTCTTACTTCCAACGCCCGTCGCTCCCTGCAAACACCATAATCCGCTTCGTACCACAACAGACAGCATGGATCGTGGAGCGGATGGGAAAGTTCAACAGGATTTTACAACCAGGCTTAGCTATTTTATGGCCATTCCTAGATAGAATAGCATATGTGAAGAGTTTGAAGGAAGCTGCGATTGAGATACCGAGCCAAAGTGCCATTACAGCAGACAATGTCACATTGGAGCTTGACGGTACGCCTCCCCGCTTCTCTCCCAAGACCATGATGTTAATGGTTTCTAGGTGTGCTATATACCCGTGTCTTCGATGCCTACAAAGCCAGCTATGGAGTCGAGGACGCTGAATACGCCATTTCACAACTAGCGCAAACGACCATGCGTTCAGAAATCGGACAGCTGACGCTTGACCACGTTCTTAAGGAGCGTGCTGCTCTTAACACAAACATTACACAAGCTATCAATGAAGCGGCACAGGACTGGGGTGTTGTCTGTCTTCGTTATGAAATCCGGGATATTCATGCACCAGAGGGAGTTGTGGCGGCTATGCACAGACAGGTGACTGCTGAGAGGAGCAAGAGGGCCGAGATCTTGGATTCGGAAGGTCAACGACAGAGCGCGATCAATATCGCGGAGGGAAGGAAGCAAAGTGTGATTCTTGCTTCTGAGGCGTTGAGAAGTGAGCAAATCAATATGGCGAGTGGTGAGGCAGAGGCTATACTTTTGAAGGCGAAAGCTACGGCTGCTGGTATCGACGCAGTAGCTGCAAGCATCAAAGCAGGGGCCGAATCTGCACAAGGAGCTGTCAGCTTGAGCGTCGCCGAGAAGTACGTTGAGGCGTTCGGAAAGCTTGCCAAGGAGGGTACGGCCGTTGTTGTACCAGGCAATGTTGGAGACATCGGGAGTATGATTGCCAGTGCCATGGCAGTCTACGGGCAGGTCGGGAGCGCACAGGCAAAGACAATGGCAGCAAAGGCATTACAAGCCCCGAGTGCAGCAGAGGAGATGGACGAGAGCCACATCCAAGATAAGGAGTCACCAAACGAAGAGATGAAGAGAAGCATGCTCGCATCTTTCGAGAACACTCGAGCGAAGAAGTGAAGATACGGGCAGTATGAAAGGAGATGATGGATGAGAAAAGTGATGTACAACAAAGCAGCATGCATGCATATCATTTTATATGTTCTAGGGGCTGCCGGCGAAGGCAAGGCGTCAGTCATTGTACGAGGATTCGAGTCGCATGGAGGAGGAATCACTTCTCAACAACAATACCATAGCTCACAGCAGTAGGTATAAAACGTAAAATAACAATCTCAAATCCAAACGAGAACTCCCCCACCTTCATTCATCCTATAGTCCCTGCCCGCTTATATGCACCCTTGCAAAGGCTTTTGAAGATTGAAATCAAGATACATGTATTCAGACACCAAACTCCATGCCAACCTCATCAAGCGCCTTCCCAAACCATTCTAAGACCTCTTGATCACGGCAAGCTGCTCTAACTGCCTTAACAAAGAGAGGATATAGTCTATGCAAATGTTTCTTCTCCTCACTCTCCACATTTGGCGCAGCGGGAATAGCTTCCGGCTCACATCTCAAATTTACTAACGCCTTCAAGATATAGAGTAGCTCCCTTCGTTGGGAAAGCGGCTGTGGCATTCTGCCTCTCAGCGGTTGGTCAGCGATATACGCTCGAAGCCCAAGTCCTGCTCGTAGAATCAAGTAAGGAGCAGCTGCTTGCGCGAGCTTGATTCGGGCTTCTGAACTATCCCTTACAGTGACAAGGGAGACCAGTTCGTCGAAGCATACATAGCTCATTTTCGATCTTGGAGAAGGGGTAGGGTCGACAGTCCGTCCTTTTCGTAGTTGGTAGAGCGTTGCTAGAAGTTCTTGGTTTGGCTGAGGGAGTTCTTGCGGTTGAGGGGTGTGGATGAGTGACATGTGGAAGAGCGATTCGGTGTACATTCTTCGAGTCTTGTCCGGGATTGTTGGGGAGCCGAGTGCGGGAGTGATGAGTTGGCGGAGTTTGAGGAAGGAGGTTATATCGAAGGCTTCGTCTTCTTTGATGTTAACGGTGTCCGGGACATCTCCACAATCAGCGTTCGTTATGCCGTTCCCGATGATGACAATTGAACTCCACAACGACCGTATTATTTCGTCTTTGAAGCCGAATTTAGTAAGTATTGGTAGTATTGACTCCAAGATAGCAAGAGCTGAAGTTGTTGCCTGTCTCCAAGGAGAAGTGTTCTTAGTAGTGATTGGGAAAGAGTATTTGAGCACGATGGGTTTAGCGAGTGCTGTGAGGGAGGATGACAGCGCTCCGCTGGTGTATATGTCATGGTCAGATGAATGAGAAACAATCAATTTCTCTAACAATGCCATTGCAGCCTTAGATAATGCGACATATGTCGGGCGTTGAGCTTCAGAGCCCGAAGGCTCTTTTCGGTCAAAAGCCAGTGTCACAAATTCCGCTACTTGGCTTATCATGGCAGCTGGTACACCGTCAATATCGGTACGGATCATCCTCAAAGCTTCCAGAACTTGTGTTTGCAGAGGCGTCAGATAATCGATATCTGCAGAATACGTCGCTGCGCTTGCTTGCTGTATTGCTTCACGAAGCAGTGTGAGCATCGTACGTACTCGCTCGGCATTGAGATCAGCCTGTATAAGACGGTAAACCTCTGGAAGGGCTGAGACATAGGCAATCAGGTAGTTCTGGTTATCGAACCTCTTAGCAGTAGGGTCCCGTTTGACAACAGGCAGTGATTGTGACCAGAGGCCCCAAGCCAAGTCAAGGGCAGACCGATCGAAATTGGTCTGGGACTTCTCTTCAAGGTTGCCTCTTGAAAGCAATTTCTGTAGAGCCTTGAACACAGCCGTGTTTATTTCCAGCACGTTGAAGTCAAGCAGAGTATTGAAGTGATCAAGTAGTGTCTGCCATGATCTCGTAAACGTAGGGTGGCTGGAGAGGACATCTAAGTAATCCGCGAGAAGACTTGTAATTCCACTCAAAACGACGACCGTGGTCTCGTTCCAGCCAGTCCTATCTTTATCTGAGATGGAAGACTCAGGGTCATTGTTTTCTTCGAGTTGGGCTTCGATTGAAGACAACAGATTAAACATGACAGACTGGAGACACATCGACCATGCTTCAGGGCTCAGTTGATGTCCGTATGCATCGAAGATTCTGAGTAAAGTTTGAATGGCACCTATTTCAGCGTCAGATGAGATCCCACTTCCCAAAATCAGTGCAAAACTTACTATTCCGCAGCTCCAATCGTTCATCTGTTGTTACGGCGGCCAACCTCAGCAGCAAAAGCATCCACAGCGCAGCATCGGATACTGCTAAATCATCTCCAGATGCCAGACGAACGAGGGCCGGCTCGCTTGATCCAAGGATAAGATCTGGGCTCAATGAAAATTCGCTTGTCCTGCCAGAAATGAAGTCTGATAAGACCCAAAAGAATGTAACAGTCTGAGATAGTCAGCAGATCTTCATGAAATTTCATGCTTGTGGTCTTACGGTTAGAGAGATGTTCAAATCGTCATCTTGCGTGCAGAAATTATAAAGGGTATCGACAAGCATGAGAAAGCATGAGTTTGGAAGCGAAGACAAGAAATCAGAGCAAATAAGCTGGAGAGAGTTGAACGAAGATCGAATAAGTCGTGAAGATCGGGTGGTTGTAGCTTTCGATTCTTTGATACTGCCATCATCACGAAGATTGCTTTCGACAAAGACGCTGCCAATGATGTCGAAAGCAATATCCCAGCCACTGATAAACGTCTCGCCACATTGTTCCAGCATGCTTTTCAGGCCATCGAGAACAATTTTGTGGGCGTCAACATCTATAGAATGACTTGACACCGAAGCCTGACGGTCATCGGACTCCAATGGATGCAGTGCTGCCTGCAGAGTTTCAAGGAGGCGGAGCTGAACTGGGCTTCTATCATCATCGGTCAAAGGTAGAGTGGCAGTGGCCGCTTCGAGAACGAGCCGAACAAGTATCTCGGCGGCTCTCAACCTGACTGATGATGGTCTGGATGGAGACCAAGCTGCTGCTATCAACTCCGAGGTCAGAGTAGCCCAGCCACTAGTTTCTGGTTTATAAATCATCAACCGATCGATATTGAAACCGGCAACATCACCAAGTTTGGCCAAGGCAAATAGGTCCTCTTGATTTTGTGTTGATGGCGCTGTGTTGATGCTATGGATCCTGCGATGAGTTATCGATGGCCGACGTGCATGGGGTGATGGTGGACCGGGGGTAGTCGAACCCTCTGTTTGCTTTAGAGTCTCCTCTTTGCCAAAAAGTGCGCAAAGTGCCGTGACAACTTCCACGAATGCATCGTTGGGAAAGTCGATGGTGCTCTCCAAAAGTCTAGAAGCAGCGGTTTCAACAGCTTTGATCTCGGTACCAAAATTAGCTAGCAGGGAAGAACTATCGTTCTCAGTCTGGCTATTCGGCTTCTGATTTGCTGTGGGGGTTCGTGTTGACTTGGTACTTGAGAAGAGAACTAAATCGGCCTGCTGAAGGGTGCCAAGGATGATCACCCAGGCTGCATCCAATGTTGGGCCAAGAGCAATGCCCAGGTTGAGAAGTGCTCTTAGACAAAGGAGATTCCGAGTATTGAGAGATGGTACAGTGCCATCGACGGACGACTGACGACTGCGGTCAGACATACCAGCGTGGCTAACCAAGCTATCCACACTCAAAAGCCCTTTAGCATTGCTAAACATACTCGATTTCTCACCAGTAGGGGTAGCTGGCGGGGGTGGTGTCGCAGGTGGGTTTGCCGCCGTCAAGAGATTCGGAGGCACAGCTGCTTTGCCTAGCGTCGTCAGGAACGCATCTCTCGGAGTAGCGAGTCGCAAAAGCCCGGCAACATGAGTGAACTTCTGAAATGACCTCACGAGACCGTGATAGTATTCGGAATCTAGAGCAGCGTACAAGAAGGTCGAGCAGGTTGCAAGAATGGCAGGCCAGCATTCGTCCACGATTCCAGCACAGATCTTGACATCGTTGAAAAGCGGATGGCCTGTTAATGTCAAGGGGTTGATATGGACAGGATTCTTCTTAATGGAAGATCTTCTTTCGAGCTTGGCTCGTGGCTCAGGGGATCCACTTGCAGAATCAAAATCTTTGAGCTCGACCTCTGATTGTCGTCCTTTCTTCCGAGGTCTATCCGGGACAGTTAATGGTAAGATAAATTTGGCCAGGCCCTCCGAAAATCCACTTATGCAGGCCAACGTAAGACTGTAGATGTATGATTCTGGGACTGATGGAGGTTCAGTTTTGTCCAGTTGATCAATACATGGCACTCGCATCGTACTCCATTGTGTGCTGATGCCAGTAGCCGGCTCATTTGAGCCAACAGAGCTGCTTATAATGCCCGTGACCCCGCTCGCTTCGAGCATCGCCTGATCTGATCCGGAAGTATCCTGTCTCGCAACAGGTATTGTCGATTGAGCTCCTAGACCAATAACGGCTGGTTTTTCGGTACTTATCCTGACGAACGCTGCTACAAGATCTCGAAGAATTGCCTTCTTGCCATCTTGAGCGTCGTACATCGCGAAGATCCGCCTGATAAGTGCCGCTTCGGCAAATATTCCTTTCAAGACCTCCATGCATAGAGATCTCTTCCACAAAGCTGTGTCGTGGTCCAGCATATGAGTAAGAAGTCCCAAAGCCATCTCGCCTTCAGATGAGAGGATGCTCAGATGTCTCCTAAGCAGGCTGTACAGGATCCGAACGATCCTGACAGTCACAGCGAAATTCAGCTTCTCCGATAGAGAGCTAATGATGAATGGCATCACTCTCACACGAAGGATGTTTGCCTGCTCTGGGTGGGAGAGAAATATCTCGGCATGATTCGTCAGTACAGATTCGATCAATTCAAGACCAAAAGTCTGAGGAATTCCAGCAGATTTAAGAAATTGTGGCCTTTGAGCTTCGGTCAGAAGACAGAGATCATTAAAGACCCTGTAAGCATCCAGAGCTGCAGCTCGAAGTTGTAATGTTCCATCCTCGGTGGGTGCCTCACCGACTGTAGGAACTTCGAGGGCAATTTCTATATCATATTAGACAGGTTTCGGCAACGTATTTCTGGAAACTCACTGTCTTCAACTACCACTTTGTCAAATACAGAGACTACTAGCTTTTGTAAAGTTGCAGCAGCCGTATTGTTGACAATTCCATTCTTGCTGGCCTGCAAAATCGTGCATATATTCAGCGCAGCAGCCAGCAGATCGCCCTTCAAATCCTCGGCGTAATTCTGAAGCAGAGAAGGCAACGCCTGAAGAATTTTGAGCTGAACATCTAGTCCCGCTGGGGCAGCTTCTCGAAAAGCCTCGAGAACTTCCCTTAGTCGTGATCTTGGCAGTCCACGTGAGACCACTAGCCGTTGCAAGCAGACGATAGCAATGCCCGTAAACTTGACATTTTTCGTGCCGCACGCTATGAGGAACGGTGTCACGAAGTTGGGTCGTTGCGTGAGATCTACCTTGATCAGTACCATAAAATGAGTGGCATTTTATAGAATATACCAGCAGCTATCTGAGCTTCTGATGTGGCTCGTAGAGCCTTGAGCTCCTCCAGGGACTTCTCTGCAGCCTTGCGCTATTAGCTAGGAGTCCGCTCTCGGGCTTTGAGAACAGACTCACATTTCTTAGATCAGAATGCTTCCTTTTGCTTTCTTGGATCAGATTGCCAAGCTCTGAAGCCAGTATCTGAGCCGTCATGTTACCGGATCAGAATCAATATCTCCATGACTTGGTTGCCTGGGTTGTATGAGTGAGAGAGTGAAGCTCCTGTGACCAGAGGTGGCATTTAAGAGAGTTTAGCCGAGGTTTCCCCAGACCGTCTTTGTCGGATCTCCTGCCCCTCCATCAACAGTCACACAAGCTCGCCTGGACTACTTCTTCATTCACTCTCTCCGCGAATCTTGTCAACAAATCTAGGAGATTCGATTCACTTTCCCTGGCCTCTTCAGTACAACTTCTACAATACACAACAATCACCTCTGCCCGCAATCCCGCAACATGGGTGCCAAAGTCCCTCGAAATTTCCGGCTACTGGAAGAGCTCGAGAAAGGAGAAAAGGGTCTAGGAGCTGGTAAGCTAGACTTTGCATACGCACTTGGGATATATCGCTGATGTACTTTGCTGCCTCAGAAGCATGTTCGTACGGCCTCGCTGAAGGTGATGACTTGTTGATGTCCAACTGGAACGGCACGATTCTCGGCCCTCCACACGTATGCACACGCCCTCTATCTACATCACAGATGATCAGCAGCTAATAGCTGATACCTGCAGAGTGTCCACGAAAACCGGATTTACAGCCTCAAGATGCACTGTGGCGATCAATACCCCGACAAGCCACCACTCATCCAATTCATCACCGAAGTTAACCTGCCTTGTGTCAACCCGAGAAATGGAACTGTCAGTTACTTCCAATACATGCCAGGGTCTACAAACTACTTCAAATCGTCTGCTACATAAGTGTGGAGAGGAAGGCTGACCAGAATTAGGTTGACCCCACCAAGCTCCCCTGCCTTGCCAACTGGACCCGTGACAACACAATGGAAACGGTTTTGATTGAGCTCAGAAGGTGAAAAGCCTCACAAATCCCTAAAATCCTTCAGAAGGCTAATACTGCCTTAGATATATGGCCCACCCCTCAAACAAGAAGCTTCCTCAACCCCCAGAAGGCTCCGTCTACAAATAGAGAAACCCACACGAGCTCTACGCTCATATACATCACAATTAACACAAAGGAATAGGCTACGACGGAGAATAGCAATGGGTTCAGCAATGGGAGAGGCTTTCCTTTGGGGCTTAAGGTTGCATCAGCGTGGCGAATAGGTTTTCTATAACGGATCTGATGTCTTTATGCGAGATGGGGGAATGCAATGAATGCAATGATGCCAGCGTGCTCTTTATGCATTGATTCTTGTGATTTGGAAGAGTATCTGGTTCTTAGAACGTAGGTTCGTCCTTTTTATGCGCGCTCTTTGCGTTGCCGTGGGTGAGTTGCATGGCCTGCAACTTCCTCTCCATCAGATCCCCGTTTGTCTCCAACTTGGTATCAACGCTCTTGGGCTCCCGCTTTGGCCATTCTAAGCTCCCCCGTGTACCTGTCGTACCTGGACCGGCTTGAGATCTCTCTTTAATAGCGTTGTCGACTCGTTCCGCTGTCTTGGCTGCCCACGCCTCAAACGGCGACCAAGCCACGGTACCCTCAGCCAGCGGGTCCCTCTTCGGGCTCTCCTGTCTGCCGCCTGGTCCCTTGCCACGTTTTGCCCTCTTAGCATCCCTCCTCTCCTGCCTTTCCTTTTCATACAACTCTTTCTCCTTCTCCACGATCTCCAACATCTTATTCCCTTTTACTTGGGCCTTCTCAGTCTCTGCATTTATCAAGTGCCAAAGGTCAAACTTCTGCCTCGCCGGCTCCGCAGCCCATGCACTTCTCCTGCCCCCTTCCCCCTTTGCCTGCCCCTTACTCCCCTCAAAAAAGTACCTCTCTTTACTCTCCCCATACTCGCTCCCCTCCCCCTCCTCAAGCCAGCTCTTCAGCCTTTTCAACTTCTCACTATCCTCCTCCCCAACCCAACCCCTCATGCTTTCAAACCTCTGCTCTACCTCAGCCAAAGCAAGTTCCCTCCGCGCCTCGCTCGAGATAGCCGACTCCCAACTCCCTTGCGCCTCCCCAACATCCATCCCCTCATCACACCGCATAATCCCCTCCCACCTCTTGTTCTTCTGCATCAACTTATCCCGCAACACTCTCCCCAAAAACCTACTCTGCGGCTTCTTGAACCGCAAAAACGGAACCCATTGACTCGCCGTCAGCGTCGGGACGACTCTCCTTCCTGTCAACTTCTCTTTCGGCAAGGGACGTATCTCCAGGACTTTCGGCGCGTCGGGATAAGGTGCTGGGATGGTTTTGTGGTGTGGGGTTACAGCGGGAGAGGCGAAAGGGCGAGTGCAAGCTTGACGCGCAAGCCGCTTCTCTTCTACCGTTGTCCTCAGCAAGTCGTGAATCTGTTGAAGCGCAGCGGCATTGCCATTTCCCGCATTGCGGAGGAGTTCTTCCGCCTAACAATCCCCGAAGTCAATTAGCACGAGCCATATAGTTTGGAAGGGGAAGGCATGTGGACAGACGTACAACATATCCCCTTTTCAAGTCCGCTACTACAAGCCGTGGACTCGTAACATGGATGTTCCTCTTGAAGCCCTTGCGAATAAGGTGCTTCAAGATAGGCACGGGGCCTTGTGGTGGGATGTCATCGGGGATTGGGATGCGGGGGAGTTGGTTGAGGCATGCGCGGTAGAGGGCTTTGCCTGTGATGCTTGTTAGAAGACAGCTCGAAAAAGGACGTCGGGACAGGGAAAGAGGAGGAAGGGTGAGGTGAGAAGACCAACATGCTACTCGGTGGGCGAATTTCCTACGGGGGATGATGTGGAGTGGCATTCATTTGGTTGTTGTGCTTTGGTGAGCTCTTGTAGCTTGTGATGTTCAGATGGAGCTCGAGATTTATTTTCGGGACGTGGTCACGTGCAATGTCAAAGTCCACCCAAGGAATCTCGGGCATTTGATTAAATTAGGTATACAGTCCCAAGATGGACAAATAATATAGATTCGATTCGAAGTGTCTTTCACGTAATTTGGACAGTCTTTAGGTTTGAAAGCGTGAGAACTTCTGGTATATTCTAAGAGAAGGATTCTGGGTGGACGAGAATTCAATGGAACAATCAGTGAGCCACGAGAGAGCATCATCAGCGAGTCACGAGATAAAAGCATCAAGGAACCACGAGAGAAGCATCAGCAGCGAGCTACGAGAGTACATCATCAGCAAACTGCCAGAACCCAGCACTATGCCTCCCACTCAAGCATCTCAGCTCAGCTTCATTTTCAAGGAAACACAAGTACCCTGGGACTACAGGGCGCAGATACCTTAGTATCTGCCAATGCCCTGGGTCCACAAGGCGCGAATCCAAGAGAAGACAAGCTATCTCAACTGCTATCCAAGTATAGCCACTTACCGCCACCTCCTCAGCCTCCATCTGGCAAATCTCTATCTGTGAAATGGGTAAAGAACTATTTTCAACGAGAAGAAGACAAGCCGAAGCGAGCAGGTCTTAACGAGAGGAAGAGAGTACCGTGTTTAATGTACCACTGGATTTGGAACATTGGAGAATTAATTATGCTTCGCTGCCCGTTTGAGCTATCCGTACACCAAGTCTGCCTAACTCCTAGCAATGCAACGCTCGCTTTACCGCTAGAACATAAACACTTCCCTATTCACACCATATAAACAAGCCATCTCCACGGCAGTTATCTTAATCGCAAGTTCCATCATAAGACGAAATTCCATCCTCGAGTATTTTTCCTCGGCCTACCTGCCCAAGCCTCATCAATAGTACTGAACCACCTTTCGGGAGGTTCTTCCTTCGCCTGCGGAAGTTCCCTGACAGCACACCGTGGCAGAATCGGTATACAACACATTTGATCTCCGCCGTGGGATTGATGCCTCACAATTCCATCCAATTCCCGCACTAGATGGGAAGCGTGTTCTCGATTTATGTGCCACAGCCCCTCTGCGATAAGTGGGAATTCCTCCTGATCGATGGGACTCCCGCCACTTTGATAATATCTGTGAAAGAAGCTGTACATTTTCCGGCGCTTTTCTTTTACCGGATCCTGACGTTGCCTGAATGGACCGTTCATAGCTGGGAAATACTCCTTCTTGTCGGGTGGTTCATCTAGGAAAATCTGTTTCTGTTGAGTCGGTTGGGAGTGGAAGCTCAAGTTATGAGGAATTGGGTATCCAGAGCGAGTATTGGGCATAGATTCCGCAAATGAGGCCAGGGACGATGGTCGACCGTTTTTTATTATCACAGTGGATTGTTCACTTTCTGTGAATTGACTAGACAAAGTGCTCCCTTGTTGCTGACTTTGCTGAAATCGTTCCCCTATCGTACAGTTGGTTGGTTCGTCGTCTCCATGTTTCTTGTCTCCTTTAGCAGAGATGTGATCCGCCGGGAAGTGATCGCGACGTCTAAGTTGTGGCCGGGATGGTTCTGGTTTGGGGTCCGGTTCATCTTCCTGCTCGAGACAGATTCCTGAGTCCCTGCTATGATGGTAGAAATGCGATACCTTCCTGTGTGGCGGATCTCGAATTTCCATAAGTTCGAAGTCCCAGGAGATGTGTTTCGCTTGTACCTGCTCGCCGTCGGGCAATTGTGCGTCCTTTTGGTGAACCTGCGTGCCGTCGATGATGTCGAAGTCTCCAGTACACGGCATTTCTGCAAGTGGAGCCACTTTGCAGGTCAGTCATTGCTCTCATTGATCTGGGCCAATTGATTTTGAGTGAAATATTAATATAGGAGTGAACGTACTGTTCGCGCTTCGGAATCTCCCAAGGTCCTCAGTAACAGCAATATCGCGAGTAATCAGATAATGCTGCTTAAGAGTGTCCCGGACCAGATTCGATAATGCTTCTGGATTGAGAAACGAGCGTCTTGAATGTTCACGATGTTGCTGATAGTATGAGATAGTTTGGGTAGAGGAATGCAGAACCAATGCTCGATCGACATCACTTTGAGGTGATGGCAAGCCCAGGCTAGGAATATGCTCCGCGATGGCAAGAGCGATCCCATCTATGCTGTCAAAGAAGGGGCTAATTTTCTCACTGGCGAGACTATAGGCGTCCATGGTGACGATTGTCTTGGAAGGTGCAACGAAGGATTGAGGGTATTGTGCGCTGGAAGGGAATAGCAAGCATGCTTGGTTTTATCCTCAAGTTCATTCTAGGAGCGCATCGCCGGCGATGATGAAAGGCTTCATTTTACCTCCAACCAGGTCGCACGAGTCCATAATTGGCTAGATTTCGAGGTATCGGAGAATCGCAAGCAACCTAATTATTGCGAGTCGTGCTGTCATACCGATATCTGTCCATGGTACGGAGCGGCCCCTCGCGGCAGCTCGACCACGAAGGTTGGCAGCACACTCAAAATCCAGCCTTCACCGCGGCAATGATAGCAAAATTTACGTCAGAGGGTCTGAAACCAGGAGCTCGGCCCAAACAGACTCCACGATCGAGAAGTGCTTGATGACATTAGCCCAAAGTTTCTGGAGTGGGTCTGGGGTACTTACACTCAAGCAATATCTTGACATTAACCGTCACCAGGCGTTTTTCGATACGTGGAACTTCGGTGGCAGTGGCATCTGGCATACTGCTTGAATTATCTCGATCTGGAGCAACATTGAAAATTGGATCGATGTTGCTGGCTTCCCTGACATTGTCATTGGAATCCCAATCTGCATACCCGATTGGAAATGGAAACGCATTTCCTTCAGGCTCAGCAAACTTGAAATTATACGAAAAATCTCCAGTATTCCCAAGCACTTTATTGAGTGGACTCTGAGGCGTTTTCGGTGATACAGTGGTAACCGTGCTGTCGCTATGAGGACTACCAACCTCACCAAAGAATGCGAGGTCAAGTTCAGCGGTGATGTAGTCCGCAGAGGGCGGAATTTCGAGGCCACGGCCCCTTAGATATCCTTCCACATCGTTCGGGTCGAACCATTCTCCCTCGTAGCCAGGAAGAGTGAGGCGCATGCCTCCTGGAATCTTCTCTTGCATCGGTGCTACTTCTAGCGAGAAAGGACCCATAGAGTATCCAGTGCGGAACTTTGGCATTAATTCTTCATTGACGTTGCTGTCATGCATTGGATAGAAGGTACCCGCACCCCCAACATGAACAAATGGGGCCTTCCAATTATTGAGAGAATCATTTGTAGTAGCGGAAAGTTGACGTGTCAATTTTTCTTTGATGGACTCCCTACTTTCGTACATGAGGCGAAAGCCAAAAACTTCCTGAAAGCGTTTCTGAGGTGGATTTTTGGCAGTAATGAGCTTGAATGCCCTCTCGGCTGCACCTCTTTGGATCCTTCTAGCAAAAGAGAGCTCCGCATAATTGTGGGTATCTGGAAGTGGTAATTGTGCTTCAGAATAGAAATCCTGCATGAAGTTCTCGACAGGAGGAACATCGACTCGATATGTTTGGAGATCCATGAGATCGAAAGGGAAACTTGCATTGTCCTCAGTGGGCCGAGTAATGATCTCGAGGTCTCTCTGGTAATTTTTCTGTGCATAAGATTGCTGTTCCATATACTGCGGCTGTATCTCTTCAACTGGACTCTCAGACTTCTCAAAATATCCACCCCACGGTTGCGAGGACAGAGGCTCTGGTTCTTGAACCTTCTCAGGAGATGTTCTGGCTTTCTTGGGTTTCCGTCCAGATTCCGGTTCAGACTTCCCATCCTTGCTATGCTCGTCCTGATTTTCTTCATCGTTTGCGGTGGATTTAGCCAGTGCGAGAAACCTCTCAGTCGTGGACTGAAGTTGCTGTCCAAATTCAGGTTCACGCTGGAGTAAACCTTTGCTGACGGCAAAATCGTAGAGGCTGATGAAGATGTTGCTCATTTCTTCATTTGTCCCTCTTAGATCTTGGACCTGCTTTTCCAGAGAACTAATAGTAGTCTCTTTACGATGGCGGTAAGCTCTTTGAGCCATCCGAATTTGAGTTCTTCTCCGCTGAAGAGTACATCAGTATGTGAAAGAATTTCACGTTCCAAAGGGCAGAAAATGAAAAATTGCTTTTTATGAGGTCGAAATCTTCCAAGGTTCAAGACCGAGATTGAATGAAGTTTGTGGCTGGGAAGATATGAGATAATTGAAAGGGCATGAACTTACATCAGCAGCAGTCTCATCTTTGGTATCGACTCTAGGTCTGCCCCGAGCCTTTTTCCTTGCTTCCTCCTCGTCGTCCTGATTTTGATGTTCGATCTTATGCTTCTTCCGCCGCCTAGAACCCTTCTCCAACTCATCACTATCAGTTCTCCCTTCATCTTGTCTCTCGATCATGCCAAACTGTAATAATGGATCCGGAGGTGCGGTCTGCTTCAACCGCATTTCTCTTGACCTTTGCTGAGCTCGTCCATCATCGTAAGACTCCGCATTCAAAATCCCCAGAGTTTGGGCGTAGTTCTGAGATATCTGGGACCCAATGCCTTGATAAGTGGGTCCCATGTAGGAGTGATGTCTCCCGGCATGTGCTGGATTGAACGTAAGGGTCTCCATGCTGTGTGACGATGGGGCAACAGAAGTGTAACTCAATATATCTTGAGGCTGCGACTGTACAACCCTGGAATCCCGATTGCGGTTGGTATCGAGGTTGGAGCTGTGATTACTGATCATGGAGGTTGCTGAAGAATCCCGGACTTCGGCACCTGTCAAAGTGGAACTAGGCGCGGCGGATCGATCGTAGGCAGAATTAGAGTTGCTTGTCGTGGGGGTTTGGTTGCGATTAGTTTGCATCGCCGCGTGAGTGAGGATTGCTAGAGCATAGTCATCCTGCGGGAAGTTGTAGGAGGGCTCCATACTTCGAGAAGTCTTGTCGTTGGACGCGGCTCCTTATAGAGCTGATCAATGCTTTGCCTTTTGACGGTGAACAAGCCTCGAAGTTCAGGGATCGGCGGGATACTTTCACCACACGGGGACTCTCTTACCACACAGTCCTTGCGCACGAAAAACCCGTTGGCTTGGTAAGCTGCCGACAATGACTGTATTCCGTACTCAGGCCCTCCCAGCGCCCTTCCGGCTCGAGTTAACGCTGGCCGAGGACTTTTTGCAGTATTACTGATCAAGCGTACGGCAAGCCGAATGGCTGGGAGTTTTTGACGTGCATCCCCTGAACCGTCCACCCCGGTCAGTTTTGCGGACTTTTTTCGATTAGTGATACATAACATTCCACATCTGGGGCATTTAAGGTGATTATTCATCGGCCGACATCCAGGGCCTATTAATGATGCGTCCCGTCCAACTTCAATGCTCCCAGGAGGCTTTGCGTCTCCCCTTTAAGCCTTTGGTAGCTATTAGTACGCAGTGAAGAAGTTGTTAGTTTGATTGGTGCATGAATTTGCCAGAACGGGAAATCCGGTTACCACTGTCAGAATTTGGAGATGTTGGCCAGAGTATCTCATACCTGTCTTTCGCCTCATGTCAAGGGTTTTGCTTACAGAGCACACCCTTGTGACGAGATGAGGTGCTTTCTCCTGGTCATCATCACGGCATTTCTGGTATAAGGCTGCTTTCAGCCCTAATAGTTCTCGTCTTCGTGGCGTTCTGACCCGTCACCGCACAGAAAATCTGTCAGGTCACGCTGGTCCCCGAGTCATTCGGAATGCCATCGTTGCCTTCTAATCCTGAAGTCCCTCCTATTTTACAAAGCCCTCCACTTAGCTACCAAAGCTTCCGCGGAGCTCGCTCGCCGACCCATGACGCCATCCTCATAATGCAATAGACCAAAGCCAGAGACACCAGGTAAATGTAAAAGGAAATTTAAGCAAGAATATTAGGAAGCCATGATCTAGTGATCATTTTCCCGTCCTGCTAAAGCAGGACAAGCCATCCCACGAAATTTTCGAACGCGCTGAACACCCCCAAGCCGAACCTCAAACGTTCCGCAATGCTTTTAATGAAAACCGTTGTATAACCAGCGGCAGACTGGCGACATTTTCCGAAATAGAGACCGGGTATCGTTGTGTCTATGCAAAACCGAAGATGGAAATCCCACGCACGCTTGCGGCGGTCGTGGGTATGAATCGGTGTGTTATGGTACAGGGAAGGGCGCGTTGCATCAGATTCCCTGATTCGAAGATTCGACAACATTGTCGGATAGATTGATCAAGAGTTGGGCAAGACACCGCTTCGTTGCTGCGTCGTCGCGGAGGACTGAGGAGAAAGTGGCATCGCGAAGAGGCTCGGGCAAGCATTGGCGCAACGCTTCGCGAGCGCGTGCATTGTCACTGAGTCTGCCAGAGGTTAGATTCCATGTTCATGTATCACGAAGGGAAGCTCATACCGGAGAAAGCAACGCACGACGTGCTTGAGGAGTCTTGCCGTCTGCTGTTCGACAAGTTGCGAGACCATGTTGCTCAGCACCGTTCCAACAGCGTAGAATCGCTCATAGGTGGCACAAATATAATTCAACCCATGATCATCGAGAAGGATCTTCTGTACAATGAATATAGCAACCGTCTTGCTAAGCTCAGAGCCCGTCTCCATGATTCGAAGGCAGAGCGGGATGATTTCGGTCGTGAGGAGGAAGTTGATGACGTCGGATGAATCGTTCTTGACAAGTGCACCGATAACACCGAGAGACGTCAGTCGCAGATATTCGAAAGGTCTCGACTTGGAGGTAGTGTTCAAGAACGGGTACAAGAACAGGGGAATGTGAGCTGGGTACATTAGCAGGGCTTTGGAGTGAGGTGTGGAATATAAATACCGTTCAAAAACAGAGCTCTGGTCTCGTTATGGGATGCGACACATTGTAATAGCGCCAGGGCGTTGCAAACTCGATTTGAAGCAGCTGCCGTAAGCTGAGACGGGTTGAGCAGTGTGTAAACAGAGATAATCTCCTGGAGAAGAGAAGTCATGACACCTGGGGTTTATCAGCGCCTGCGATACCTCCTGTTCGACTTTCAAACATACCAAATGAGTGCCACAAGATCAAAGCCAGCTCTGGGACTTGTTCGCGCTTCTTGCTCAGCTCCAATAGAGCTGCTTCCCTTGTGTCTTCATTCAACAGATCAGCAATGAAGTTTAGGGTCCGCCTGTTCTCTTCCGAAACAGTTTCCATCATACTATCTTGACCGTGTCCGGAGGCGATGGAAGGTGCGGCAGAGTTGTGGTTAGCTGCAATGCGATTGTAGTGTTGTTGCTGAGCAGCGGAGGCTGCGGCTGCGGCAGCTTGCTGAGCGTGCTGATGGTGACTCTGTTGATGCATCCATGATGGCTCGCCTTGGGGATTATATTGGTGCTGGTGAGAGAAAACGTGTGCCCCTTGGAGCATCTTGTGGAAACAAAGGAGCCAGCGAGTTGACTCGAAGGCTGATGGTTGATAGTGGGAGAGTGTTCGAAGTCCGATAAACTTCGTGTGGGCAGAGGCCTGGCTGCCGTCTGGGAATTCACGTTGCCCGTCGCGGGGGATATTAAATAGATTGAGGGTTAAAGCTGATTTCCTTGCGGCGGGACGTATTGTGGTGTCTTTTGGTGATAAAATGAGGTCGGTCCAGAGATCGGTGAAGGTCTCCCCCACCCGCGCTAGTGATGTGCTTGGTGTTGTGGCCAATGAAACCCCCTTGCATGTGGGACTCGGACATTCTGCGTCAAATGTCTCACAAGCTCCAAACATCAACGTCCAGCGCCGTACGGAATAGTTTCTTCATCTCAGAGGCATGGAACACTTCTCAATGGTGAAAGGCTTGTCTGATCGAATATGCGAATTTGATGAAACATAAGTTCATCTATTCGATAACCTTACCAGTGCATTCTCAGACAGAAAGCTCTCCCAGACTCTGTTTCGGCTGTAACCTGTGCATTGTTTGATTCTGCTCTTTCAAGTGGAAATAACTCTATAATTATTTGATGAGGGCTGCTAAAAGCAGTCACCCTCTGCAAATATCCTTATATCTTGGCTTCATAACTCCTATGGAGCTCACTGCATCCTGTTTTGCTATTTGAATTGTTATGACATTACTTTACTCTTTGTCAATCGATCCACGTGGCTATTCTAGTACGGATAGAGAGATTTTTTTCTGAAATCGACAATTCTGTACTTAATGTTACTTTCGCGCATCTAGCAATGACTTCATATTGTCAGGTGTTATCTCTGTCTTTAACAGGATTATTTTCAACCTGTCTTGTTGATCTCATAGACCTCAACTCATCGATGAGCTTCCCCACCACACCGCGCCCCCCACCGCCCAAAACCCAAATCTAAACGTCCAGCCTCCCAAATTTGGAGCAAAAGCCCAGTGGCAGAAGCAGTAGAGTATTTTGGCTCCTCGGTCAGTGGCAATTGGCGTGTCAAAACCTTGCTAGCAGCAAGGGTGCCGCAGATGAAACACCATCGTGGACAATCATCCTGAGCCGCCAGGAAACGACTATCATATCTGCTGGGTCGAGGTTGAGGAGTGGCGTCTATCCCCAAAATTGAATATTGAGCTAGCTTGAGATATCTTCTCAGCTGGGCGTGACCGACGGACAGTAGTCGGCTTGCATATCGTTGTTGAGAATCCGTACAGGAACGCTTAGATGGTCCTTCCTCGCTTGAGTCGACAACACACAATATCGCTTCTCCCACCATCTTTGTCGCTTCCTTCGCCACTTGCGCAATTCCTAATTTATCCGATAACGTCTTCAACCATCTCGAGCATCAAACCCTCGTCCAACTTTTCAGTTTATTCTCAATTCGCAAATCTTCCCTGGCACCATTCCTCTCAACCTCTTCTATTGCTGAGCTTCTTCTCTGAGCATCGAATTCAAAATTCATGCACATAAGCTTCGGAATTATACCCCTTCTGTTTCATATCCTTTTACATGATCGCCTAGTGCTTATCCCTCATCCACCTTCCTAAAAATCCTTGCGATTTTGCTTTCTCATATCGACCGTATCAGTTCACGAATACCTGTAAAGCTTGTGCCACCTAAGCCTAGTTTTCGGAATGTGCTTGGGATTCGTCAAAAAGATTTTCGGCGACATCAAGAGCCATTTGCTCGAGTTTGTTGAACAAGTCCATCATCTGTCAGTCTCGATCGAAGTCAATGTGCTAGAGTCATATTGAGAAGATGATATCTTTGCGCTCTTATATTAAAAATGATTTCAAATTTATGAAAAGACTCCAGAGTAGAATTTATGTTGTCTTTGATCGCGTGTTGTGGCAATCCACATTGCAATTGGATTTGGGTAACAGCTGCGACTCAAATGGACCGCGAGTGCCTCTTCTCCTATCACGACAACCATTTGGTAGCTAGACGAACTGAGCCCAAATTTATCAGAGAAAACACTTATTGATATTTGGAAGTTATTTTGACGCGATTTATGGGCTAGACAAGTGCAAAGGCCGCCGTCATCATCCATGTTTTCGCAAGGCGCAAGTCAAACAAGCAGGTGCTGATTTGAGCATTGTTTCCGAAAGATGGGGACATTACGAAACACAGAGAGGAACCAAATTCTGAGACTACTCTTGAATAGTGCTTGAAACTGCTTAGGATCTGTTACCCTTTTTCGGTCAATGCACAATGGTGTGGGGAGACCAAAATCTCCACAATGAGTATCTGCATGCATGGGGTGATCACAAATCAATCTCGGCGCAGGACCAAAGTCTATAAAGTCATAAAGACCCAACTCAGTATTCGAGAGGGTGTTCACAGGCCTCCAATTCATCATTGCCTCCTTACTTCTCCCTCGGACCGAGTGAGTAAGCTCTATTCTTCACCTCGAGGCATCTATAAAACCTTTTATCACAGCCCCATGCCATTTTATCAACATTCCGAGCGTTCATGTCATCTCTCCAATGAGAAGCAGGACAACGCAGGACGCAGCCTATTCGAATGAAACCGCTTGCAGAATATCATGACACGACAAGATTGGAATACAGCATGCGACACGAAGTCAAGAGGACCTGGGCATCAGGTGTGTTGAACTTTTGACGTCTCCAATCCAAACCCTACTAATGCGTCACAGGATTGCCAATAGAGGCCAATTTCTGATCGTTCACGCCGAAAGTCCTTACATGGCCAAGTAAACGAGTGGACTGAGCGTTAACCAGTCGATCACATCCGAGGCGAAAGTCAAGGTACGAGGTTCGTCATCAAACCGCAGCTACCGCTCATATTGGAAATGCATTCTTATGTTCTCGGTACAAGGTTGGCCGAGACTAATTCCTGTGATATATCTTTGGGCAAGGTTCTTCGTCAAGTGCAAAGCTTCTCCTGCCAGAGGCGACATTTGCGCAGACGCCTCAATCTTTAGCTGCCAGTTAAGGAGACGACGGATTTCGGATTCACACCACTGGAGAAGCTTACCGCTCACCGGCAGGCTCTCGGTGAGTACCGTATTGCCCATTCTCGTCTATTTCTCCATCCTTGTCGTCTCCAAATTTCCATGTTTGGGCAATGGATCCGTTCACTAATCATTCTCCTGCGTTTCTGATTCGGCCGTACCATCATAATGCAACTACTTTGGTACTCGCAATATCAATGAACTAAATGCTTACTCCATCAGAGACCTCTTTCGAACATGGGCTTTCTTTCAGGTACATCCGTGGAGGCAAAGTTCCATGTATTGTGATTAGCAATCCATATCACGTGATTGGCGCCACTTCCGTTTCCAACGTCTCACTTACGGTATTCCGATGTTCTTTGAATTGTCTGAAGCTACGACTTTGAGAATTAAAAAGAAGAATCGTCCTCCTGTATGTTTTTGGATTTGTTATGCCGAGAAAAGGCGACAAAATCAAACATAATTCGAGATCTGAGGATGGGAGATCTAAACCCCAACCTCAGTAAGCCCCTCTAGATATAATTCTCCCCCAAATACTCTACTAAGAGGCCGAATCAGTAAATTGTTCAGGGACCTAAGTACTGACACATGTTCACAGTGCTTCTAGCGATACTTCCGATCCCAAAGCGGCAGTTATGGATATGCCCGGACAACCACCTGCTTTGGAATTCATAACTCTCACGGACAGTCCCGCGACTCAGCAGAGCAATTTTTCATACTTGGTCCGCTCCCATGCAATGCAATCAGTAGTTCATGAGAGAAGAAATCCAACACTAAAAAGTGCAGTGTCGGCATCGCAGAGGGCAGCAGAAGCAGAAATCAAGACATCTAAAGAACTGTCAGGGAAATTCAAGCTCAATACATGGAAGAAGAAAAGGCGAAGAAAGAAGACAGACGCAGCTCAGGGGGTTGAAGAAGAGGTCTTCGGCAATGTCGCAGATGAAGCAGCGATGTTTGCGGAGGTAGGAACACCGATAATCTTTCGCTGACTTAAAAGCTAAGATACATGAATAGATAAATATGGATAATTCTTTACGATCTTATGGAGAACTACCCATATCCACGTCGAGAAACCGTACACAGCAGCTACTTTATCACTGTAATATTCTGCCTGCCTTTCTTTAGCTTTCATATCCTGATTTACTTGCAGATAACACTGGCTTCGTCACCAACGCGTTCGCCATCAATTACGATGAT
>Ga0302325_10006408_pt1 | contig 26469 bp, 25 predicted proteins | sample Palsa_T0_2_FD_201948 | JGI IMG/M metagenome (GOLD analysis project Ga0302325, IMG submission 201948) | Peat permafrost microbial communities from Stordalen Mire near Abisko, Sweden - Palsa_T0_2 | ecosystem: Environmental > Terrestrial > Soil > Palsa > Peat permafrost | place: Sweden: Abisko... | reverse complement strand
CGGGGAACGCGTTCCACCTTGACCTCGACGGGACGGTGATCGCCGGCCGCTACATCGAAGTCGATCCCCCGCACCGCCTGGTGATTGGATGGGACCGTCATGGAACCGACAAATCGACGCCGACACCTGCATTAATTTTGAGATCACGCTCACCCCGACGGGTGACGGCACAAATGTGAAGGTCCAGTTGTCCGGCCTGAGTGCGGAGGATGCCGCCTCCTATCGGCAACTCTGGGCGCGTCACCTTGACCGGATTGCACCTGCCTTCGCTGGCGCCGAACCCGGCGCACTTCCTGGCAACTGAGTCAGGGACCTCACCTCCGACGCAATATACGGCTACGCCAGGGTCAACTCCATGCAACCGGCCGGCCTGTACCGGCGCCGCTCAGGTCGACGGCGTGATCCAAATGGCCTTCGGCAGCGACTTCAGCAGCCCCGACGCCCTCGCCCGGTCGGTCGCCGAGGAGAGCGTCGCTCTCGCGACCTTGGGCGAGGAGTTCATTGGCAGCGACCGCCCATTGGCCACGCCGACGTTCCGGGCCGAGTCTCCACCCCTCCATGTGATCGTGTCCGTAGTGTCGGTCACGATCAAATCGGCGGTCACCACAGAAGCATCGCCGACGATCGCGATTCGTCGCCCTGCGCAGATTGGGGTCCTGCGCCGAGGTGCAATCCGAGACGTGATCCGTCCCGGTGACCGTAGTAAGGATCACCGAACACTCCCCAGACTCGATCACTGAAATTCCCCACTCTTGACGGGATTGGTGGGCTGCAAAGCAGGGTCGACCAACCGGGGTGGGGACTCCCCGACGCTGACGGTTCCAGCCGATCAGCACGAGGAGTCCCCAGCTCATGTTCTCAGGGAGTGAAGACGTGGAAGCAGATGCTTTGTTCAAGCGGGGATGGTCGATCTCGGCTATCGCCCGTCACCTCGACCGGGACCGCAAGACGGTCCGGTCCTACCTGTCCGGCGACCGGGTCGTTGGGGTCCGCCGGTCGAGCGCCCCTGATCCGTTGGGGCAGTTCACCGTCTATTTGAGGGCCCGTTTCGTGGACGACCCGCACGTGTGGGCCTCCGCGTTGTTCGACGAGGTCGTCGAGTTGGGATATGGCCAGTCGTACCCGACGTTCGTTCGTCAGGTCCGTGTGGCCGGGCTGCGCCCGCATTGCGAGGCGTGTTCGGGGGTGACGGGCCGCGAGACCGTCGAGATCGCCCACCCGGCCGGGGAGGAGATCCTATGAGGAAAGCCACATAGGGTGCACTATGTAGAGGACCGGATTATGTGGACTGGGGGCGGTCGAGCCGCCTGAGGTCTGGGCTTCGTCCGTCGTCTGTTCACATAATCAGAGGCCCTCCAGGAATGCGAGGAGCTGGTCGGTGGGCTGGAATCGTCCGGGTTTTGTTCCGATCGGTGTCGTGCGGGCGAGTGCGCGCTCTTTCAAAGTCATGTCGGCGTGGACGTAGATCTGTGTCGTCTCGACGCTTTCGTGGCCGAGCCACAGGGCGATCACGGTGGTATCGATTCGGGCGTGGAGAAGGCGCATGGCGCAGGTGTGGCGAAGGGTGTGTGTCGAAACGGATTTGGTCGCCAGGCTTGGGCAGGATCTTTTTGCTGTCTCGACGTGGCGGGCGACGATGGCGTCGATGCCGTAGCGGCTGAGGGCCCCGCCCTTGCTGGCCACTCGGCCACGGTAGCGGGGGGCCGGGTCGGTCGAGCGGTGCCAGGGCAGCGCTTTGTCCGATCGCCTACCCGGGGTCCGGTGTCGTCGTCCCGTCGGGGGGTTGCTCTGGTGGTCGGGACGGCGACGCGTCGGGGGTCCCGACGGTTGGGGTGGGGCGGGCGTGGGCGGTCGGGTTGTTGGTTTGTGTCGTTGCTCCCCGTACTGCCACCATCGCACCCCGACCCCGCCGTAGTCGACGGCCGCGGCCGGGCCGGTCCTCGCCTGTGGGGTGGGCGGCGCGGCGGGGAACGCCCGCACGCCCGGCCCGGCGCCGTCATGCCCGGTGTCAGGACCCGCTCGGGGGTGTCTCGGGCATTGGTGGTGGTGTCCGTGGGCAACAGGATGGGCAGTTCGCCGTCGGTGAGGATGCCGTCGGTTTCCCAGCGGGTGACGGCGTCGCTGTTGGCGTAGGAGGCTACCCGGTGCTGGTGATGCCTGGTCGGGTGGCGGTGCGGTCGATGATGCCCGGGTCGTAGTTGGGGTGATGATGCGTGCCAGGTTGAGGCGGGCGACCAGTTCTTGGGTGGGGGTGAAGGTTCGTCCGGTGGCAGGGTCGCGTCGGGAACGAAGGACCCGCCGTAGTACGTCGCGGTAGTTGGGTGCCCTGAGGTTGCGTCGGATGATCTCGACGACGGCGGCGGGGTCGTCGGCGGCGGGTTCGAGCTGGTCGGAGGCGAGGTCGAGGAGTTCGGCGATGAGACCCGCCCAGCGGGGGTAGAGGGGGGGGCGGACACGCCGGCGCCGAGGTAGCGCGGAGGTTGGTGATGTCGGCGGCGTTGACCTGCTCGAGGTCCATCGCCGGTTTTCATGGCGCGAAAACTCGACCGGCGACCGCGGCATCGGTCAGGTTAGCGAGTTCCCGCGGTCAACTGGTTGCTCACGCGCCCGAGGGAGGTCTACCGGCTCAGGCGGTCACGTAAAACACGTCGCTTGTACCGAAGCCATTCCGCATCCGCCCGGGCGACGGCGACGCGACGCGAAACGATCGGTCGTTGCTTCACGATGCCGGACGGCGGTGGTTCTCCTCTGCCTCCGCACCGGAAGCAAACGACGCTTGCGAGGCTGCTGGCTGTTGGTCCAGCATGGATCTGAAGGCGCCGACCCGCCCCGTCGCAAGCGGCACATTTCCCCGTGTTCGCTTCAACGCAACGAAAGGCTAGATCCTGGGCTGCGTACTGGGCATCAACTCGTCTACGCCACATTAGGAAGCCGACCGCGACAGCGGCGAAAGAGATCGAGACACCGACGATGATCAGGGTTTCCAACATTAAGCCCTCGTTCCAACTGTACTGGCTCCTCCAGGACGTAACTGCTCAGACCTAGATCCGCGGGTAAGGCTGGGTGCCCGGTTTAGTACGGGCTTTTGAAGGGCCGGAGATGTTCCCGGAACCAGTACTCGATCATCTTGGCGTCGCCGGCCAGGTTGGTCACGATGAAGCTGTACGCGTAGATCTCTCCGACGTGGCCTGGAAGGGCGAGCGCCAACTGGGCGGGGGCGATGGTGCGGCGCCTTCGGGCCCGGGGATCGGATCGGACCTGGCCGGGGTCGACCCGGACCCGGCGCACGACGCAGCGTGTTTGTTCGGGCCAACCGGCCGGCGTGTAGTCACAGATCGCGACCTGGGCGTCGGGCATGTCGATGGCGACGAACCATTCGTCGTCGCCCACCTTGGCCAACGCCCGCCACACCGCCCGGCTCCGTTTCGCCGCGATCGCGAAGTCGGCACCGTTGGCCAACGCGGCGCGGGCCACTTTGGCGTCGAAGTAGCCGGCATCACAACGCACCCTCGGCCGGCCAAGGCCGGCGGGAAGGTTGGCGACGGCCCGGGCGATCAGGCCGGGCGCCTGGGGGCGGGGATCATCGACACCCAAGCCCAGCTCCGCGGCCAGGATCACAGCGGCCTCAGCCCAGGTGGCGGGATGGGCCCGGCCGACCCGTTGACCGGCGTAATTCCACGCCACCTTCTGTTTCTTCGAGCCGTACACCTCGATATCGGTGCCGTCCAAGTCGATCGTGGGCCGAGTGGCCGCCAGGTGGGCGCGGCGGGCGGCGGGCAGCAGGTTGAACCAGCGGGCCACCAACACGCCCATCGCCTTCTCCACCGACGCCACCGCCGTGTCGTCGAAACGTGCGGCCGCCGCCGCGAAGGTTGTCGGCGCGGGAGGCGCAGCCACGGCCCGCAACGCCGAACCGGCCCGGTCGGCCCGCAGGGCGTCAAGGTCGCACATGAAGTCGCCGTCGGCCAGCATCGACTCCGCCATCGACACGATCACCTCACCGGCCGACAGGCCCCGCCGACGCTTTTTCAACCAGCCGACCTCGCCGTCCAACACCGAGATGACCCCCAACACCCGGTCGGCCTCGGCCACCAACCCCAAGCCCCCCAAACCAGTCACCGACGGGTCATCAGCACCCACCACCACCGCAGGACGCGTCGCGCCTAACATGTTCACCGAACGAGTGCCTTTCTTCCCGACAGAACTGGACCTTCGACAAGCCTGATTCTGTTGGAAGCAAAGGCATTCGTCGCGGATGGGCCCCAATCATCCCAGCGCTACCTGCGGATCTAGGTCAGGCCCGCACGATTTTGGGGGTCGCTTCTTGAGTTGACCATCCACCACTTTCCGCGCGATTTCATGTACAAATTGCTATGGGCGGTGGGGATGCGGTTGTCGAGCGTCTGGTAGCCGAGAATGACCGGCTGCGGACCGAGAACGACACCTTGCAATCCGAGATCGGCGGACTGCGGAACCTTGTTGGAGAGTTGAAAAGTCGGGTCTCCGATTTGGAGTCCAAGTCGGGACGCACCTCAAAAGCCTCGTCGATCCCGCCGTCGCGCGACCCGAACTCGGCGCGGGAGGAAGCGAAACTGAATCGGGCGGAGCGGCGCGCCGCGGCGCGCCGCGGCGCGCCGTCAAGGAAAGCAGCCCGGCTCGGAGGGCAAGCATCTGTCGCAGAGGGCGGTCGTCGACCGTCGTGTTCGGCACCGCCTCCTGGTGTGCGCCGGTTGCGGCGCCGATCTGGCCGGGGCGAGGGCCTCTTCGAGTTGACGGTCGACGCGTAGCCGCTCGAGTGTCGCCGCCCGTCCCCGGAGTGCTTTTTGTCACCCAGACTCCGCTGACAGGGCCGGATTCGAGCGCAGTCTGTTGGTTGACGATCAGGTGCAGGTTGGCCGTGTTCGGCCAGCGGGTGCGCCGATAGTCGAGCCAGTCGAGCAGGATCTGGTGGGTCAGTTCGTCGAGCGGCCGGATGCGGCCGGCGATCACGAGACGGCGGTTGCCGATATCGGTGTCGTCGAGGCGCAGCGCCCGGATGGCGCCCGATCGGGCGGCGTGGACGGCGGCGAGCGCGAGGAGGAGCCGGGAAGCCGGCGTCGTGGCGGCGGCGATAGCTTCGCCGACCTCAATGGGCCGCAGCGGCTGGATGACGTTGTAGCCGTGCTCGCCGACCTTGATGCGGCCGGTCGGGTTGCGGAAGACCGTGCCGTTTCTTTTGCAGAAGGCGAACAGCGAGCGGAGGGCGATGAGGGTGATGCTGCGCTGCGACCCGTGCAGGGGGGCGAGGACGACGAGTATGTCGTCGCGGGTGACCTCGCGTAGATGCTGGTAGCGGCCCGACCAGGCCGTCAGCGCCAGACGGACGCTGTTCATGTACTTGTTGCCGGTGGCTCGGTCGCGAGCGCGGGTCCGTGGCCCTCCGTTGTGCAGGGCCTGCTGCCACGCCTCGACGTCTCGGCTGATGCCCGGGACCAGGCCTTCGAGCTTGCGTGCCAGCCAATCCTCGAACGATGGGCGGCGGTCGTCGACCAGGACGCCCATTTCCTCTAACACCTCGGCGACACGCTCCGTGCCGATGTCGAGGGCTCGGAGCGCGGCGGACATCTCCGAGTAGCGCACCGTGTCGCCTGCGGTGTGCTGGGACAACACGATGACCAGCCCTCGATGGACCCTGCAGCGAACCCGGGATGTCCAACCCCTGGTCTCGCCCCGCCGGTGTGCGAGGTAGTGCGCCCAGAGCAGCCACGGGTTGGCGAGGTCGGCGTGTACGCGTTCGTCGAAGCGGGTGAAGTCCGGGCGAGTGTCGAACAACCTCGGTTGGGTCCACAGGATCGCCGGGCGGACGGCTGGCGCGGGCGGGGGATTGCGTGGGCGGCCGCGTCGGTCGTGGATGCGAACCGGCGGCTCCGCCCGACGGAGTTTCATGCGGTCGAAGAACAGCTGGTGCTGCGCCAGCCGCCGGCCGGACTCGAGGACGGTGACAGCACCTCTGGGGAGACCGCCGACGGAGTTGGCTTCCAGGCTCGCCTGGCGCCAGCACAGCCGGCAACAACCGTCCTTCAGGGCCATAACCCGGCCGCAGCCGCGACACTCAGTTTCGCCGGGATGGTTGCGTTTGAACACCGAGCAGGCCGAGCAGAACCGCCCCGACAGCACCCCCCACGCGAAGCATTCCGCACAGGTCGTCGCCGGCTTGCGAGGCGACATGCTGTTTGTCACGCAGGTGGAAGGGACCGGCCCTTTCGCCGTTTGGGTGTCACCGCGGCCGGTCCCGCGGCCGCCATGCTGCGCTGCTCGCCGTCGCCCGCCGGACGGGCCACCTTGTCGGGTTCGGGGATCAACAGTTCGGCGACGCCGCAGCCGAGAACGGCGCAGATGACGTCGAGGTCGTCGAGCTTGATGCTGGCGGGCCGCCCCGACCACAGGCCCGACATCTTCCCGGCGCTGACGACCAGGCCGCGATCGGCGAGCAGTCGTTGGCATTCGCTGGCCTTCCAGATGCCCCGGTTGGCGGCGGCGAGCCGCAGGTTCCACCTCACGGCCTCAGTCCTTTCAGTCGGTCCGCGGCGCGTTGGTGCCCGGCCACCCACGCGTCTTCGATATGGGTGCGGTGCACATGGACATAGCCCATGGTGGTCGCGATCCACGCGTGACCGAGGGTCTCTTGGATAGCGATCAGGTCCATGCCATGTCGATAAAGCTCGCTGGCACAGAAGTGACGCAACACGTGCGGCGTCACCCGATCGGGCCAGTCGGGAAGATGCTTGGCGGCCGCGTCGACCAGCGAAGCCCGCAGCGCCTCATCGCCCACCCGGGCCGACGTGCCATCGGAGTTCTTGCGTTCCGAGGGGAACAGAGGTGCGCCGTGGCGGGTGTGGTCGTCATCGAAGTGGCACCACACGTCTTCGACGAACCAGCACAACGTTTGGCGCGCGTTGTTGATCAAAGGGACCATGCGCTCGCGCGGCCCCGACCCCCGCGAGCCTTTTCCCATTCGGACATGCAGCTTGCCGAAACGTCCCAGCTCCCACCCGATGCAGCGAACGTTCTACCGCCCCGAAGCATCGACCGCACACCCGCTTCGTGCATGCAGCACCCCGGATCGCCAACCAGTGAGGGCTGACGGATATCCTTCAGGTTCAGGTCGATCCACACCCGCCGTTGGGACGGGCGGCTCCGGCATCGCCTTTGGGCGACTGGGTTCGGAGCGACGACGCGCTGACCACGACCAGGCACAGTAGACTGTCCAAAATGGCACAGAAGTCACCGCCAGGACGCTTTTATGTCGTCACCGGCTGCATACTCGCTACAGTTGTTCTCTTCTCTATTACCGCCCGCTGGGTTGAGGTGTCATTCTTTTCCCTCGCCTTGGTGGCGGCACTACTGCGCAATCTGCGGCCCAGCTCACGCCGATCGTCTATGCACTCGCGCGCGTCGTCACGCCAAGCCCGCATATCCTCCCAACAGGAGCAAATTGAGACAGCATTCTGGTTTGCGATTCTACTCGCAGGGATTGCGCAACTCCAGGTCGCAGCTGCGGCGCCTACAGCGCTGCTTCTTTGGGCCATCAGGTTCATATGCATCGCCGTTTGGCCGCTTCTCTCACCAGGTGCACGCGACACACCGCATGCTCCGTAACACGCTTTTTTCGGGCGTCCGTTTGGTTCACATTGCATTACTAGTATGCTACGGGCCGCGCCTCGCCTCCCGTTTCGGGAGCATACTTTCCTACACGCAGCTACCGCCGCCCTTCGACCTTCGATGCGCATGCCCGACTGCGCTCCAGGCTTATGACGTTAAGGCCCAGCCCCCTCGGCGTTAGGGTCCGGGTAGGAACTACTTGTGCGATGTTCGTTTCGTGGCTTCTTGTTTTGGCGGTTTGAGGTCGTAGTTCCAGTCGGGATGCCATTCGTGGCCGGCGAGAGGTAGCGCGTTGAGTTCGGCGTCGGTGATCTCGGTGCCGATCGGGTAGTAGCCCTGGTCCCATTCTGCGAGGATCCGTAGCCCGGTGGTGGCGGTCGTGGCCGCGACCAGTTCCACGATGACCTGGTAGGAGGTGAGGGGCCGGCCCCGCCAGTTGCCAGTGATGAAGCTGAACATCTGATGCTCGATCTTGTTCCACTTCGAGGTGCCCGGCGGGTAGTGGCACACCGTGATCTCCAAACCCGTCTCCGCGGCCAGCTTGGAGAGTTCGACTTTCCACAACCGGTTGCGGTAGCCGTTTGAGCCTCCGGCGTCCGCGGTGACCATCAATCTGGTCGCCTCGGGGTAGCGGGCGGCGTCCATGGTCTGCCACCAGCGGCGGATGGCGTTTACCGCGAAGGCGGCCGTGTCATGGTCGTCGCCGACCGACATCCACCCCTCGTTCCCCTCGGCGTCGAACACCCCATAGGGGATCGCCTTGGGCACATTCTTGTCGGGGAAGTCGTGCACGTCGGCGCGTTCGGGCTGCCCGTCGGCTGCCACTCAGCTCCCCGGTTCGCCTTGCGGCCGTTGACGAGCTCTTTTTTCTTGCAATCGACGGAGATAACCGGCTGCCCCTCACTGACCCGCCGGCCGGCCAGAGCATTGATGTACTCGAACTGGTCGTTTCGGTCGGGGTGCTGGGCGCCCTCGGACACCTTCGCCGTGGCCTGCAGCCGATACCCATCTCCTTGAGCAAATAGCCGACCATCCAATACGAGATCTCGTGGCCCATACCTTTCATCGCCTTGGCCAACTGGCGGGTCGATTTCAACGTCCAACGCAGCGGCGACATCGGATCGCCCCGAGCGTCGGGCTCGACCAGGTCATCCAAATCGGCCAACAACGTCTCGTCGATGTCCTCCAGGCGGGGCCGGCCCCCACCCTCCGAGCGCACCCGGCCCGTGGGCGCCTCGCCGGCGTCGAATGACTTGACACCATCGCTCACCGTGTTGCGACTCATCCCCGACGCCTCGGCCACCCTGGTCGGCCCGCCCCGACCCAACAAGCGCGCTATCCCTCCTGCCAACAGCCGACGCTGCTTCTCATCGAGATGTTCGAACATGAACTCGAAGAACCCGACCAGGCCCTCCGAGTCGATCTCCACGACCCAAGAATAACATCCGTGTCACTCCAACGCGCGGATAGTTCCTTCCCGAGCCCTTATTTTCCGAACAGGAAGCTACACCCATTAGCGATGTCAAATGAGGCAAGGATCGGAACTATACCACTGGTCTCGGGGTCAGCCTCTGTAAATATTGTAGCTGCACAAGCTACCACGTTCAAACCGATGTAGGTCAGCCCGCCAGCCGTCCACGAGAACTTGAACGATTGTGCAGGCGATATGACCGACAGATAGCCGTTGTCAAGTGCACTGCACGTCCACTCCTGGTTACCGCCATTGTATGAACAACCCTCGTACATCCCAATATTGGGAACATAAACGAGATAGTTTCCACCGCCGGACATCGCGCCCACCGGAGTGTACGACCAAGCCAGAGCTTCCGATTCGGCGACACTATATGTACCAAGGACGGTATCCCGGCAGGAATAGGTGTTTCCATTCTGACCTTGCTCAGTCAAGCAGTTCTCACCGATCATGTTCGTGTCGACCCGGGGCCCATTGGCAGCGTTCGTCTGCGCAGGGAAGAGATCGACAGGAGCGGACGAATAGACTCCCGCCGACGTAACGGCCTGCACTATAGCCCCATAAGCCTGCCCGACTGGGAGGCCGGTGTAACTCCAGGTCGTCAAGGTGCCTACATTTTGAGATATATCTGGCATCGACCCGCCGTATAGATACACCTCATAGTATTCAAATACGGCTCCGCCAAAGGTTGCCGGCGGCTCCCAGATCAGATTTACGGTGTCATAATCGGCGGTTGCCGTGGTAATAATCGGTGGGTCTATTGAGCCAATCGGAGTCACGGCGTTGGACAGGCTCGAGAACGGACCGGGTCCACCATTGCTCTCTGCTCCCACACGAAGACTATAGGACACCCCGTTCGTTAGAGCCCCGATACAGCCGCTGGTTGAAGTCCCGGGAACCGTTGCCTGAACGGGGGCGCCGGAGGAGTCGGCTTCGAGCGTATAAGCCCATATCGTGGACCCATTGTCATTTTGGGGTGGCTGCCACGAAGCACAAACCTCAGTGCTGCCGAATGTATAGGCCCCAGTCATTATTGGGGCGGTCGGTATACCCGCTATAACCACGCCGGGATATATAAAGGAAGCAGCGCCGGTTCCATTGCCATTAGTCGCGGTGACGGTGAAGGAATAAACTCCGTTAGTGAGCCCACTGACGATACCGGCATAAGATGCCGGCTCAGGATTTTGAGCGTCGACTGTGTGTTGCTGCGTCCCCGGTGACACAGAGATGGTGTAGTAGATAATGGGACTCCCATTGTTTCCCGGAACGCTGCTCTGGAGGGAGGGAGGCGGTGGCGTAAAGAAGACAAGCGCCTGCTCGGCCCCGGGAAGCACTGACGTGATGATCGGTGCGAAGGGTACGCCAGCGGGAGTGAAGATTACGGGCTGGGAGGGATTCGAGGTCCCAATCGGGTTGGTTGCTGTCACGGTGAACGTGTACGCCGTGCCGTCGTATAGGTTGCCGATAGGTGCGCTCAGTGTGCTGAGGTTTGTGTCGGTAAAGGTTTCTGGCGATGCGGTGCTACCTGGTGGAGGGGAGGCTGTTATAGTATAAGAACCCATCGGGCTCCCATTATTCCCAGGCGTACCGTTTGGCTGCGTTGGCGGGGCAGTCCAGGTCACGGTAGCGGAGCCGCCCGCGGGGGTGGTGTTGACGATGGTGGCGATTGTGGGCGGGAAGGGTTTACCAGCGGGGGTTATCGTGGGGCTGTTTTGTGATGTGCCCGTGGGGATACCGAGCGTAGTGGCGGAAACGGTAAAATAGTAGGTGGTGCCGCTCTGGAGGGGCAGGCCGTTGAGCGAGAGTCCTAGGGTCTGGCACGGTGCGGTGGCGCTCGCGATGGGCGGATCGCTCACGCTGCCCACCGAGCAGCTCTGGGTGTCGTAGGCCGCTATCCACGAGGCGAAGAGTGTGCCTCCGCTGTTGGCCCCGCCAGGCGGCGCTAGGTAGGCGGTGACCGTGTATTCCGTGATATTGGGGACGGACAGGAGCGGGGCACTCCAGGTGATCAGGGCGTTGGCATCGGCGGGGGTCGCGCTGACGCTCGTCGGCGCGCTGAGGTTGAGAGGAGTTGTAGTCACGGTGGTGACGGCCGGTGGCGCAAAGCCAGTGGCGTTGAAGGCGTAGATGTCGAACTGGTACTTGGTGTCGGTGAGGCCGCCCCATAGGTCGAGGGGCAACGCGTCCGAGTGATTACCGAACGAGGTCGGGCTGGAGCCGGAGATGTCATAGGCGGCATCGAGGTAGCCGCTAGGGCCCGGGCCGCTGCCTGGAGACCAGATCAGGGTGGCGAGGGACAGCGCTGTGATCGGCGTCGCGGATGAAACCTGTCCCGGCATCGACGTTCCTCCGCAGTAGCTGCCGGTCAGGGTCGCGGTCCCGGACGTATTGGTCGCCACGGCCGTGTCGGTGAAGACGCTGCAGCCATTGTTGCTGCCGACGACCTGCGCGACGTAGGTGAGAACGACGCCATCGTTGGCGGGCACGGCGAGGCTCGCAGCCTGCACTTTGTTCGTCGACGCGGTCACGCTGCAGGCACAAGAGACCGAAGCGCCGCTTGTGGCGTCAGTGGCCGTCAGGGCCGCTCCCTGCAGGGAGAAGGCGGCTCCGAGTGTGTCGCTAAAGCTGACGTTGGTCCAGGCTGTAGTCGAGGGGTTGGCGATGGTCGCTGTGAGGGTGATTTGCGTCGTACCTGAGGAGAGCGCCACCTGCGACGCCACCGTGAGCACGGGAATCTCTGCGTTGAAGGTCCAGGTGTCGCCGAGGTTCACCAAGGACTGGTTCACGACTGTGATGCCAGCGAAGAGGATCAGGTTGTGGTGGGTGCTGTCGTAGGTCAAGGTCGACAAGGATCGACCGCCAGGAGAGGCGATGGTTCCGGCGGATTCCCAGGTGCTGCCGGTCCACGCCCAGGTGTCGTTGTCGATCTGCGCGACACCGCTCGACACCCAGGAGCCGCCGAACATGATGACATCAGTCAGGTCAGGGTCGTAGGCCATGGCGTAGCTGCCCCGAGCCGACGGCGGTGACGAGACGGTCGCTTGCGTCCAGCTGCTGCCGTTGAAGGTCCAGGTGTCGTTCAGCGTTGTCGTGGAGCTGTTGTAGCCGCCGAACATGACGTCGGTCTTGCTGGCAGGGTCATAGACGAGGGACATGGAGTAGCGAGCGGATGGCAGCGGAGCCGCCGGAGATTCCTGCGCCCACCCGGACAGCGTGAACACCCAGGTGTCTTGCAACAGGGTCGACGCGTTGGCGTGGCCGCCGAAAAGGACGAGTTCCGAGCTGTTGGCATCGTAGGTCATGGCGCCTGCGTAGCGAGCCGGGGGCGACGACGAAGGTCGCAGCAAAACCCAGTTGGTACCGGTCCACGCCCAGGTGTCGTTGAACTCGGTGGTGGTGTTGCCGCCGCCGAACATGACGACGTCATTTAGGGCAGCATCGAAGGCCATCATGGCGTTCGCCCGCGCCGGTGGAACCGTTGTCGGCGACAGCTGCGTCCACGCCACCGGTCCCTGGGTCTGGGTGGTCAGCGCCCAGGTCTCACTCTCAGGGCAGGTCGAGTTCGTGCAGCCACCGAAGAAGAGGGTGTAGCCCTGCGCCGGGTCCCAGACGCTGGCCACACCGTCACGGGCAGCCGGTGGTGAACCATTAGGATTGTTCTGGATCCAGTTCGGCGAAACGAAGGTCGGCGGACCCTGGGCAACGTTGGCGTGCAGAGCGCCGGTCTTGGCGCCGTCGCTCCCGAGCTTCGGAGTGAATGTCGGCGCGCTCGGCGACCGGCCATGGTGCACCGCTGCACATACCGTCGCACCGGCCTTCACGCCCAACAGACGGAGACTCAGGGCTTTCGCCGCGAGACCGGTAGCAGAGGCACAGCTCGATTGAGCGGCGGTCGAGGTCGTGGTCGGCGCCGGTTTGGCAGCCGCCTTGAACGGCGACAGAATGGTCCGCGCCGGAATGGCTGGCTTCGACGGCCCATTAACCGACAACAACGACCGCTGCGGTGTTGGGTTCGTGACGGCCGCGGCATGAGGTGGGCTCGACGCCTGGGCGCTCGTAACCGTTGCACGGGCCCCCGACGTCGTCGCCCTCGAAATCGCGATCGCCGGCGTTGTATTCACAGCGATCACACACATAAGCGATGCGCCGATAGCCATCGCCGTCAAAAGGGACCGACGGGCTACACCCCTCTGTAAGGTATGCGATCCAGCCGCCCGCCGCGCGGGACGGGACGAAGGCGTTGAACTATGCATCTCGGGGGTCTCCACTCCAAGTCCGTCGCAGAATGGACGACCTGGGACAAGAAGACCATGACCACCCCCTTCGGAGCAATAGCTCAGCGGAGCCATTTTGGCCTAGTCACAACGGACTAGTCCGCTATCAGCATCTGGCCCAAATCCTGCCCGCCAGCGCCGTCGCCCGGACCCTGGATGCAACCGATCGGGTAGGAGTTCAGGCTTCGGGTATCCGCAGGGAAAGGTGCCTTGACCCGGTCACCCCGGGCAGGAGGCACCTTTTCGATGCAGCAATCATCGCCGGATCTTGATGCTTGGAAGTCGTTCTCGACGACAAGAACGCGGTCGCGGGCGGAGGATTGTGTCTGCCGATGAACCCCCTGACTGCACGGCTCGGGCTGAGGGAGCTTCTCGACGGTCGGGGTCGACCTGGGCGGCGCCGTCGGCCATGTCCACGTTGGGTTGAAGGCAATGGGCTTTGATCGGCAGAACCCCCCTTACATCACAAACCCCTGATACTCGCCCCCGCACCACCAAGCCCGCCGTCCCCACCCGAAATCTATTTTCAGCGCCCCACAATCGGCCGCCTCCAGCCGAGCGTTGGATTGGGGTAACGCCTCAGCGGCCAGAGCGGAAGCCAGATCCGGTTAGATCGCGTGCACCACCGCCCGCCACGGCCCCCCGGACATTCCGGGCGGCGACAGGTGATAGGTATTCACAACGTCGACGTCAGCGAAACCGGCGTCAGCAATCATTTGGACAAGCGTCTCAAGTGACGGAATCCACCAGCCCGTGGTGTTCCAACCCCCGTGGTAACGAACCAGCCCTCGGCGACCTTTACCAGCGCCCGACAAAGCTGGATCAAAGACATCGGCCAGCAGTGCTTGCCCACTGGTGACTCGTCGAATCTGCTGCAGGGCCAGAACTGGATCGCGCAGGTGTAGCAAGATGTCGCCTGCATGGACGAGATCGAAGCGACCGAGGCGGTCCGGGTCCAAGTCATAGATGCTCCCGGCCACCTTTTCGACCTGTGAGCCCAGTAACCGATGCGCTAGGGCGAAACCGTTGCCGATTGGGTCGTCGTAGCCACGCTCCGCGGCCAAGAGCTTGACTTGGGCGGGAATGTCAATCTCGCTGGTCGACTCAATGTCGATCGCGGTGACCTTGGCACCACGGCGTTCGAATTCAAAGGCCCAGAACCCGTCTGCGGTGGCGACATCGAGCACCCGCTTGCCCTCGAGGTCCACCGGGATGCGATAGTGCGGCACAAGTGGGCGGTGGTCGTAGACGCCACGGGTTACGATGCCATGCGGCAACTCGATGGTGTGATACCAGGCCCAGCCGTCCACAGCACGAGCGACCGACTCCGGATCGTCGGATCCCGAGTCGTCAGCTCCGTGAGCCAACCGCCAATCAATGCGCTCCTGGACCAGCGGGATTCCAGCTTCGGCGGTCCGCCGCTCATAAGCGACGGTCCGGGCCCCACCGAGCTCGAGTTCCCGGCGCCCTACCGGCTCGTCGCGTCGCCCCACGACCCGTCGCATGCCCTGAGCGATGCGATCGGGCACGTCGACCCTTAGCCGGAAGCCTTTGAACTCCACCGAGCGTTCTGCCATCGGCCCAGCGTATCGTGCCGCGATCGCGGCGCATCAGCTCGAGGTCACCAACGAGATGCTGGCCGGCTGGCTGCACGACGACGGCGTCGCGGCCGGCGATCGGGAGATGGAACGGTTGAAGGAGGTTCTCGACCACGAGCCGCCGGCGTGGGCCAGCGGCGGGTCGTCGGGGCCGGCCCGGTGGCGGATCGTGTTGACGAACAAGCTGCGCCGCTACCGCGACGTGCGCGGGGTCGACGAGTACCTGGCTCGGGTCGCCGAGGCCGCATCCGGGGCAGGACCTGCCGCGACCGGAGCGGGTGCGGCCATCGAGCAACCTGGGGCGACACCCACGGATCGCCCGGGCGGCCGGGACGATGCGGATGTGTTCATCTCGCATGCGACGGCCGACAAAGCGGATGTGGCCCGGCCGTTGGCCGAGAATCTTCGCCGGCGCGGCTACCGGGTGTGGTTGGACGAGTCAGAGTCGAGGATCGGCGACTCGCTGCTGGCCCGGGTCGACGCCGGCTTGGCGAACTGCCGCTTCGGTGTGGTGATTCTCAGCGCTTCGTTCTTTAAGCGTGCGTGGCCTCGACACGAGCTGGAGGGTTTGGTCACCCGGGAGCTCGACGGCGAGCTGGTCGTCCTGCCGGTGTGGCACAAGGTGACGCAGGCTCAGGGCGGCGTATTCGCCGCCGTTGGCCAATCGGCTGGCGGCGGACACGGCCAAAGGGATCGACGCGGTGGCCCAGAACATTGCGGACCGCCTCGGTCCAGCCAACCAAGTGCAGGCGGCCACTTTGGCTGGCCCTGGCGGCGGCGCCAGTGGCCCGTCGGCGGCGGTCGAGACGGGTCCATCGGTGACGGCCCGGGATGTAGACGCCCTACTCGACACTGAGGTTGCTCGTGATCCGACGCCGCCGGAGAGGCGCCGTTTCGGCCATCTGTTCGTGGTGGCGCAGCCGGACGGGGCCGACGAGGAATTGTTCGTCCGAGGTCTCGACGGCGGGTCGTCTCGGTCATGGTTCCTCGAGCGCCTCGCTCCCGGGCTGCTCGAAGCGCGGTGGGCGCCTGACATTCAGGCGGCCGAGGTGAAATCGCGGCGCGCTTATGGCTGGGCGATCCACAACGGTGTCGACGCGGCGCGTGCGGTCGGCGCGGACGGTTGCTGCGGATTACCGAAATTCCCCACTGTCGATCACCGAAATTCCCCAGTTGTCGAGAGGGGTGTTTGGTGGGCTTGAGGTGAGCTTAGGCGGCTGTCAGTCGGTCACCTCCTGGTCAGGGGTTGTGGTGTCGGGCCGCTGGCCGCAGTTGTAGCGGCGGCGGGCGTGGGTGGTTGTCTCGCCGAGGGCTTCGGCGATGTCATGCCAACTGCACCCGGTCTCACGTGCTTCGGTGACGACGCAGAAGATGTGTTCGTCGAGTTGGAGACGCAGGGAGGTCAGGACCTGGATCTTGCGGTGATGTCGCCGACGTGTTCTTGGCCACGGGCCGCGCTGAGCGTGGCGCTGGCGTCGGCGATGACGGTGCTGCTGGCCTCGTCGATGAACGGTTGGCGTGGGCCCCTGTCGTTGGTCGTCACGGTTGGGTCTCCTCGACCAGGTCGCTGATGGCAACAGGGGCATCGCAGGCGGGGCAGCAGCCGCCGACGCCGACGCGGCGCATGAACGTGGAGCAGGTTCGGCAGTACTGCTCCCCGAGGGCCCGTTCGCCGCAGCTGTCGCATTCGTAGACGGTGACGGGCCGGCGGGGCCGGGCTTGAGGGACGGCAACGGGCGTGTTGTTGTGTGCGTCACGGCGTCTTCTGTAGGCGGCCGCCCGGCATGGGCGGAGCAGTAGACCTGCCGGCCGACGGGCGTGAACCGGTGTTGGCACATGGGGCAGGTTGTCGTGACGGTATCGTGACACGACGTGGGTTCAGGCCCGGTGATGGTCACGAGCCAGCCACGGCTCGCCGGGTGGCTTCGGCCGCCCGGCGAGGGCTGGCCGCACCATGACCGCGACGGCCGACTCCAAGTTGACCAACGTCACGACCACCTACCGCAGCATCGTCGTGCACATTCCGCCGACACCGCAACGGCTGCTCCCCGAGCGATGGACCGTTGACCACTGGTGCAACCTGTGCCACCAACGCGTCGCGCCAGCACAACTGATCACCCACGCCCAACACCACGAGCGAACCGAACACGACCGTCAGGAGACGCCATGAACCACGATCAATCCGCACGACCTATTTCCGCAGCCCAACGGCGCCCGGGGAACCGATCGTGACGTCCCACCATCGCAAACCCCTCGGACCGTTCCTCGACGAGGCCAGCAGCGCCGTCACCGCCCACGCCGGAGCCGCGCTCAGCGCGAAGCGTGGCGACGAACACGCCGGTGACATCACCGCAGAGATCCAGGTGCTCGCCTCCCTACGCCTCCAACTCGACGAAGACCTCCGCTGCATCACCAGCGAGGCACGCGAAGCCGGGTGCAGCTGGCATGACATCGCCTCCGCCCTCGGCGTGACGACCACCCAAGCCCGCCGTTCGATCCTCGAACACGAGGTGACCAACCTGACAACCCCCTAAACTCAGCTCAAGCCCACCAAAACCCCCTCTCGACACCTGGGGAATTTCGGTGATCGACAATGGGGAATTTCGGTAATCCTCAGCAACCGCTCCGTCCGCCTTAACGTGCACGTCGAGAGTGAAGTCGGCGCAGCGCATGATCGTGGTCTCGGCACTGGTCGCCGGTAAGGCGTGGGCCGTCAGGGCGAGGCCAACCGTTGCAGCTACCATCACACTCGCTGCCACCCCAACGAGTCCTCTACGCATCCGTTGCTCCTCCTTCGTGCCTCTCCGTTCGCTAGCTGCGCTGTAGATCGCCAGGATCGGAGGACACCTTCCATGTGGAGCGACCTAGATGATGCTGATAGCGCGAGACGGAACTGTTGACCTGAAGCCGCCGGTTCTCGACTGTGTGGAACCGGCCGACCTTGAGTCTGGCGATAGGGATGCTCTCTGCCCACTGATCCGACCCGATGAGACGAAGACGTCGGTAACGACAAAGCGTCCATGTGATCGTCATGGTCGAAAAGTCGGCATCGGACATCATCCCGCCGTGTTCATCTCAACATTGGCAGTTCCACCCCTCGTCTTGGCATTGAGGGCCACACTCGCGGCGCGTGTTCACTGGTCACCGCCTCGCAACAGTTCATCGCGGATCGCTGCCAGCTGAGGCCCGACGGACTCGCCGCGTGCGGACACGACCGCGGCGTAGTTGTGGTACATGCGTTTGGCGGCGCTGCGGTCGCCGCCGTCGACGCATGCTCGCATTCCGAGACCTATCAGCGCCTCATTCCCGGGAATGACTAACAGCCCGGTCGACGTGGCTTCGATGGCGTCGTCGGTCTGGCCGTCCTGGAGGCGCAACTCGGCGAGGAGGCTGGCCAACTCGCAGCCCGCCATGGCTACAGCGCTGCTCAGATGGCTCTCGTCGGCCCACAGCCAGAGAGCTCCGTCGAGGGGTGCGCCGCGTAGCAGGCTCAGCCCATCGGCCAACGCCTGGGCGGCGGCTGCCGGATACTGGCCGCGGTAGCGCTTGGCGAAGCGGATCCGCTCGACCACCAGGTCGTAGTCGGACACGACCGCGGTGTTGATGTCGAGCCGGTCCCCGCGTCCGATCCAGCCTTCTTCCGGTTCGTCGGCCAGGTCTCGCAGCACCCCGCGGGCCGCCGACAGGGCGTTGGTGAGGGTACGGGGGCTGACCTCCTGACCGTCCCACAAGGCGTTCTTGGCCCCGGCGCGGGTGGCCGCCCCGCGGTGGGTGGCCAGCCAGGCGAGGAGCTCCAGCGGTGCCCCGCGGCCGGAGTCGCCCATCACGAGGCCCTTGCGGTTCACGGCTTCTGGCGGGCCGAAGAGGCGGACCATCACCAGCCACGGCGGGTCCTGATACCGCGGTGCGTCGGTGGGGCCGCCTGGCGCCTGGCCTACCGGCGGTGTTGTCGCCATCGGTGCCGTTGTCGGTGTCGTCTTCGGCTCGCCCGCCTCGCCTGGAACGGGGTCGCGGTCGCCGCCACCCTCGACGGTCTCGACGCGATGGTCGCCTGCGGCGTCGAGCTTTACCGGCTCGGTGTCGGCGTCGGCGAGATATGCGGCGAGTTCGGTCAACTCCTGGGCGGCGAGTTGCACCGGGCGCACTCGCAGGCCGAGCGGGTCGAGCTGCCACCAGCCGGCGACCGGGTCGACGAGCTCCAGGTACCAGACGCAGCGAAGGCCGTCGGCGGAGCAGACGACGGCGGCGCCTTGGCCTCCGTCGCCGGCCAGGCGTTCCAGCTTTTCGATTTCGGCTGCGGCCAGCGGCGTGCCGGCGATGACGACCAGCGTCGGTTCCCACCCTGCGTCGCGGTCGACGGCTCGCAGCCGGAACGACGAGACGGCGTTCGCCGCCTTGACGCCGTCGGCTACCTCGGCGGCGGTCATGGTCGCCTCGTGGATCAACGATTCGACCGAACTGGCCACCACGAAACGGTCCTCGACGTGCTCGTCGAGGCCGTAGGGGTCGACGCCGTAGGTGAGGACCCGGCACAGGCGGGCGGTGGGCGAGACGACGAGGGTGGCGCTGAATGCCCGGGCGACTTGGCGGACCGTCTCGGGCGTGCCTCGCAGCCCCAGCATGCCCATCGCCTCGAGGTCGGCGTACAACTCGGCTTGGTCGTCGCAGACACCCAGCTGGACCAGCGCCGGGCAGGCCATGACGTCGGGGTCGGGCGCCGGGAGCTCCGCGGCGGGGTCGAGCGTCCAGAACAGCCGGTCGGCCGCGGTCCACGGGGCCACCGGTTCCGCCTTGCAGTACAGCTGCACGTCGATGCGGTTGTCGGGGTGTCGCAGCATGACCACCGGTCGCAGGTTGCCGTCGCTGATCGTCGCCAGGTGGTAGAGCGCATGGTGGAGGCGGTCGACGGCGACGGTGTTCATGGCGGTGCGCACCGTGGCGGTCACGGGGGCCACCGCCGGGTCGCTCGGCGGCAGGACGGCACCTATCGGCGCTTGACGCAGCCGACGCTGGCGGCGGCGGCGCGCCTCGATGAACGCCCAGGTGGCCAGCAGGGTCGCTCCGGCGCCCGCCGCCCATGGGGCCATGCCCCGCGTCGCCCCCCGGTGAGCGGTCACGTCTGCTTGTCCCCGGGCGCCCGCAGCGTTGGGGTTGGTCGGCGACGCCGCGGTGGACGGCGAGGTTGTTTTCGCCGCCGCCGGCACGCTGGCCGGCGTGGCCGCCACGCTCGACGGGGGCGATGTCGTGGCGGCGCCCGCCGACGACACCGACGGCACCCCCGACAGGGAAGACGCCGCAGTGGAGGGCGACACGGCCGCCGCCGAGGAGGAGGCGGTGGCGGCGGTCGCGCTCGGAGCCGCCGACGGCGCCCGGGGCGGGGTGGGTGGCGTGGGTGGTGGGGCCGGGGATGGCTTTGAGATCGTGGTGCCGCCGGTCGGCATTTGCAGCAGCCAGCCGGGGCGGATGAGCGACGCGTCGTCGAAGACTGCTCGTTCGCTGTGGTCGTCGACCATGACGTGGCCGCGGTTCATCGCCCAGATGTCCCGCCAGCGCAGCGCGTTGCCGTAGCGCTGCTGGGCGATAACCCAAAGGTCCTCGCCCGGTGCGACCCGATGAGGGGTCGGGGCGGCGGTCGCGCCGGGCGAGGAGGTTTCCCCGGTGTTCGTGTTCGAGGTTGCACCGGCGTTCGATGTCACCGTGGCCGCCACGCTCGTTGCGTCCACTCTTCGGGGGGGCTGCGGCGGCGCCGGGCGTGCGGGTGTTGCGGTGACGACAGCGGACGACCCGGTCGGGACGCGGTGGCCGCCGGTGGCGGCCGCGACCGCGCTCGGTGTCGCCGGGGCCGACCACGCCGGCGCCCGGTTGAGCAGTCCGGCGCAGACCACCAGCAGCGGCACCGCCCGGCGGACCAGCGGCTGCAGCACGGCGGCGGGGCCGTGACGCTGCCGGCCGCGGTCGCGCCACGCCTCGGCGCCCATGCGGATGACCGACACCGCCAGGTAGGCCAGGCACGGCCAGGCGACGCAGGCCGCCAGCTGGGTCTCCAGGCGCGGCGAGGCGTAACGCAGTTGGATCGCGGCGTCAACCGCCGCCCAACTCGGCACCGGCCACGCGGCGAGGCGCACCAGGGTGTAGGCGGCGGCGGCGAAGCCGCCGACGAGCACCAGCAGCGACGCCAGGCCGGCCGCTGTCCGTTTCACGATGGCAGTCCTGTCATGACAGCGGTCCTCTCACTCCGTAGACGGCCCGGGCGGCACCCGAGCCGCTCACGTGGAAGGTGCCGGCGCCGACGGCCGACAAGATGGCGGGCGGCCAGGTCAGATGCACCGTGACCGACACCAGCGCGCCGCTCACCGACACGGTGGCGTCGCCGGCGGGGACGCCCGCCTGGTCCAGGAAGGTCATGGCCGCCGCGGTGGCCGCGGAGGGGTCCGGCGACGGGTTGGCGCCGGCGACGAAGGCGGCCTGGTCCAACGCCTCGGCGCCGGCTCGGGCGGCGCCCGCGGCGTCGTTGATCGCCATCCCCTTCAACGCCAATGCCTGTCCGCCGTCGTAGACGAGGCCGGCCGCGGCGAGCAGGGCGACGGTCATGATCACCAGCCACAAGGTGACCGACCCGGCCTCGTCGACCCGCCCGTGTCGTGGTGGTCTCATGGGCTGACCTGGCGGTACAGGTCGATGACTGACGCCGCCTGGGCCGAGATGGTGCGGGTGCCGGCCAGGACGGGGTCGCCTAGGTCGCTCAACTGGACCGTGCAGCTGACGGTGACGCCGACGCTGCCCCCGGCGTGCCAGTTGGACAAGTCGACCGTCACCGTGTCGGGGCTGCACGACACCCCGCGGCCGCTCAGACTTGCGGTCGCGCTCTGCCGGGCGGCGGTGGCCGCAGCGGCGGAACTGCGGGCCAGGGACGCGGCCCGGGCGGCGTTGCCGGCGGCGTCGTCGACCACCTGGTGGGCGTTGGCGACGCGGGCGGCGCCGATGAGGAACACCAGGGCCAGCAACACCACCGGCGTGAGGATCACCGCCTCCAGCACGGCGCTGCCCTGCTCGCCCCGCCGAGGAGACCGGGGGGCGGTCACGGGGCGGCCCCGAACGCGTCGAGGGGGCCGGAGGCGGTGGCGCTGACATGGAACGTGGGTGCCGGGACCAGCTGGTAGGGGGTCCCGGAGACCGTCGCGGTGACCACCCCGGCCGAGGTGGTCACCGTGACATTGACATGCTGGACGGGCGAGCCGAGCTGGGCGAGCACGTTGTTCGCCTCGGCCGTGCCGGTCCCGTCGCCGCCGCCGGCCACCCGGGCGGCGTCGACCGCCTGGGTGGCGGCTGTCTCGGCGGCCTGACGGGCGATGTAGTACTCCATCGCCTGGAACACCATCGTGAGCGTGAGGAGCACCGCCGGCACGACGATGACCATCTGCAACGTGACCGAGCCACGCTCGGCGGCCGCTACTTGATGTTCGCCGAGTGGTTGTTGATCGCGTTCAGGATGATCGCCGCAGAGGCCGCCGCGGCCGCGCACAACACGGCGGTGATGATCACCTGCTCGAGGGTCACCGAACCGCGTTCGTCGCGCCCGGTCGGCTCCACCCCGTAGCGGGCCGACAGGTACAGGCGCAGCATGTCGAAATAGGTCAGCAATTCCATGTGCTTTTCTCCTTCGTCGTTGGTGCATTCCTGGTTTCCTCCTACAACCTGACCATCGCCGGGTAGCCGATGACCAGCAGGAAGCCGATGAGGAGCAGGACCATCGGGAAACTCATCCGTTCGGTCGCCGACCCCGCCTTTGCCTCCACCTCCGACGCCGCTTCCGCCCGCAGCGTCTTGGCCTGAGTTCGCAGCGCGTCGCGGACCTTCGCGCCTTTCTCCTCGGCCAAACCCATGTTCTGCGCCATGACCACCAGGGCGTCGACGCCCAGGCTCTCGCCCAGCGCCTCCAACACCGACCAGGTGCTGCGCCGCGAACCGGCCTGCGACAACGCGGCGCGCAACTGGTCGAACGCCCACCCCCGGCCCACCCGGGCCGCCTTGGCGAAGGCCCCGTCGACGTCGTCGCCCCCGGCGACCAGCACGGCGCACAGGTCGCAGACCACCGCCACCGTCTCGGCCATCTCCGCCCGGCGTTCCAACGCCTGGGATCGAACCGTGAGACGCGGCGTGCACCCCCCGGCCGCCCCGGCCAGCAGACCGGCCAGCACCGCCGCCGCCGCGGGCAGCGCCAGCCCTCCGGCCGCCAGCACCGCCACCAATCCCCACGCCAGGGCGGCGAAGACCGCCGCCGCCAGCAGGCACTGACCGGCGTAGACCGCCGGCGCGGTGGCGGCGGCGGCCAAGTCTCGGCGTAGCGCGCTGAACCGCTGCGGGTCGGAGCCGCCCGCCGCGGACCACAGCGACGCCCCCACCGTGGCCAGGAACCCGACGCCGTCGCCGTCGCCGGCGGTAGCGGCGGGGGCGGGGGGCGCCAGGAGGCCGTCGACCTCGGCGGCGAGGCTGCGCCGGTGGGGCAGCAGCGACCATCCCAGCAGCCCGACCCCGCAGGCGGCGCCCAGCGCGCACAGCGTGACGAGGATCATCGGGCGCCCGCCCCGACCGTCATCGCCGAGCTTTGGGGCCCGGCGGCCAGAAGGAGGCGCTTGGCCGAACCGATGCTGTCCATTTTCGCCAGCCCGCCGAGGCCGGCGGCGAACACGGCGCCGACCAGGAACAACACGAACTGGCCTCTCAACCCGTTGTAGGGGGACAGGTAGGCGCCGGATATGGCGTAGATCACCACCAGCCAGCCGACCACCGCCGCCATGACCCCCCACACCACGGTGCGCACCCGGCGCCGGTCCTTCTCGATGCTGCGCCGGGCCTTCACCTGGTCCTCGGCGCCCTCGGCGACCTCGTCGAGCAGATCGGCCAGCTTCGCCGTGCGCTGCGTCATCGCGAAACCCAAGCTGACCGCCAGCATGTCGCCCATCGGGTCGCCGACGCTGAGCGCGAAGCGGGCCAGCACCTCGGCCGGCTCGCCGCCCTTCAACCCCTCAGCAGCGGACGCCACCGCCGGGGCGATCACCGTCGGCGCCTTGGCGACGCACCCCTGGAACGACTCGGCGACATCGGCGCCGATCAGCACCTGGTCGCGCAGCATGGCCGCCACGCGGGCCACGCCCGCCGCCACCTCCATCTCCTGGCGGCGTTGGCGGCCCTTCACCGCCAACGACGGGATCCACGCCACCAGGACGCCGATCCAAAATGCCGCGGACGGCCATCCGGTGGCCGCCTCGACCGCCGCCGCCACGGCCAAGCCGGCCAGCAGACGCCACCACACACCGCCCGGCGACTGGGCGGATGGTTCCGGGCGCGCCGCCCGCGGGCCGGGCCGGGGCACGACCCCGGTTACCGCCGCGGCCAGCAGGACCGCTCCGCCGGCCGCCAGCACCGCCGACGACGCCACCACCACAGATGGGTCCAACGAGGCCAGCACGGCGCTCACCGTCCCCTCGGGGCGAGCACCGCCGGGTCGACGCCGGCGGCCCGCAGGTCCTCCTCGAGGTCGGCGGACAGGCGCACGTCGGTGCGAGCGGCGATCCCCTCCCCCGTCGACGCCCACAACTCGCGCGACGCCGGCACCTGCGATTCGACGCTGCCGGTGACCTCTCGCACCGAGCGCACCACCCGGCGTTTGTCGCTGCGGCGCCGGCCGATGTGGATGACCACGTCGACCGCGTCGGCGATGTCGTACATCATGTCCTCGCGCCGCGGCGCCTCCGGCGCCCTCGACGCGTACTTCGCCAGGCGGGTGAAGATCTGCATGGCCGACGAGGCGTGGATGGTGCAGCACGACCCGTCGTTGCCCTGGGACATGGCGTCGAGCAGCGAAACGCACTCGCCGCCGCGGACCTCGCCGACCACCACCCGGTCGGGGTCGAGACGCAACGCCAGGCGGGTCAGGGCGGCCATCGTCACCTCACCGACGCCCTCCACGTTCGCCCGGCAGGTGCGCAGCGGCACCACGTTGTGGTGGATGCCGTCGAGGTAGAGGCCCAACTCGTAGGTGTCCTCGACGGTCACGATGCGTTCGTCGGTGGGGATCTCACGGGCCCAGGCAGCCATCATGGTCGTCTTCCCGCAGCCGGTCCCGCCGCCGATCACCAGGTTGCGTCTCGCCCGGGCCAGCCCGGCCAGCAGCTCGGAGAGGTCGCCGGTGAGCATCCCCCACCGCACCAGGTCGGCTCGTACAACGTCGACGGTGTGGTGGACCCGTATCGCCAGGACGGGCCACGGCGTCACCTTCCCCAGCGCCGCGGTCATCCGGCTGCCGCCGGGCAGCGAGATGTCGACCTCGGTGGGCGACCCCTCGATCGGCGTTCCCGCCCGGCGGGCGATGAGCCTGATCATCGCCTCGAGCTCCTCGGCCGAGCCCACCAACGGCCGCACCCGACGGCGCGTTCCGTCCCGGTAGGAGACGTGCACCAGGTCCGGGCCGTTCACATTGATGTCGGTCACCTCCGGATCGGCGACATAGCCCTCCAGGCCGGTGCCTTCCAAGATCTCGGCGGTGCGCAAAGCCTGCAGGGCCAGCTCGTCGACCTGGGCGTCGCCCGCCACGACCGACAACTCCGCTCGCCGCTGCGCCCCGGCCAGACTGGCGCGCAGCATCGCCTCGTCCTCACCGTCGGGGCGGAACCCGGCGTGGCGCATACGGGCCATCTCCGCCGCCACCTGGGCGCCCAGCCACTCCGGCCCTTCGGCGGCCGCGCCCGAGGCGTTCCTCATTGCGCCGCCGTCCCGTTCGCCGCGGCATGCTCCGCCGCCGCCGGGACCGCCACCTCGACGGCCGCCTCAGGAGCCGCCCCCGCCGGCCGAAGCCGGCACACGGCGGCCACCACAGATTTCACCGAGCGCCCCAGATCACAGCGTCCCGCCCAGTACGGCATGATCCGCTCCAACATCGCCACCCCCAACGGGTCGTACTCGACACCACCAAACGCGAGGACCGGCCCCGCCGACCGCCCGTCGATGGCGTCGACCACCTGTCGCTGGCCGTACGCGCCCCGCCGCCGTCGCGGGCCGGCGACCACCACACCCACGGTGCAACCCCGAGCCTGCAGCTCGCCGATCAGGACCACCGAATGGGCGACGTCGGCCGCTGACGGATACACCACCACGATCACCGTGTCGCATGCCTCCGCCGCCGCCCAAGCCGGCGAGGCCGCATCCAGGCGGCCGAGATCCCACAGCCCCGCCACGCCCGCCGCGCGCGACACCGTCGGCAACCCCGCCGCCAGCAACCCCACCGCCCGGCGAGACACACGCCCATCAGGTGAGCCGAGCAGCACCGAACAGGCGGCGGTGACCGGCAGAGCGCATTCGGCCACCTGCTCCCAGCCGACACTGCCCTCCACCGAGTCGGCCAACGCCGCCAACCCGCGCACCTGCGACACCGGAAGGCGGGCCGTCAAATCGCCGCCGGCGGGGTCCAACTCCCCCACCATCACCG
>Ga0302325_10006407_pt1 | contig 26477 bp, 39 predicted proteins | sample Palsa_T0_2_FD_201948 | JGI IMG/M metagenome (GOLD analysis project Ga0302325, IMG submission 201948) | Peat permafrost microbial communities from Stordalen Mire near Abisko, Sweden - Palsa_T0_2 | ecosystem: Environmental > Terrestrial > Soil > Palsa > Peat permafrost | place: Sweden: Abisko... | reverse complement strand
TTGCTGCATCCGCATGGATACGAGAACCTTCACTCAAGCAATTTTGATATTCTGCGGCAGCGCGCCTGAAAGCAGATGCAGCATTGGGAAACTCATTCCGCCAATCACCCTCGACTCGTTTTCTTTCGATCTCAGCTTTAGCGTTCTCGATTAGCTTGGGGCGGGCTTCGTCCAAATCAGCAAGATCAATGCCTTCTGACGGATCATAGTCCCGCTTCAGATGATTACATTCGCTGCACGCGGGAACCAGATTTGCAGGATGCTGGCTGAGGTGTGCGTATTTGCTCTTCGGAAGCAGATGGTCGCCGCAAGAAACGATGCTAAAGTCTCGGAACAAATCCTCGCCGCAGTAAACGCACCGCCCATCATGTCTCAGGAAACCTTGAAGGGCGGCGATGTTCCATCCCTGAAAGTACCGCTGTTCCGTTTGCAGCCGAGTGGCTAGTTGAAGCAGTTCGTCCGAACAGGGCATCGCGCTGAACCTCCACGGCAACAAACCTAGTGCTCGGCTGATGGGACTGTCAAGTCACCTTGCCGCCCGCAGGCGAAGCGTCGCCCAAAGACGACTGACGACCTATTGGCTCGTTCCCGAACCGACCCCGTGATCGCGCCTCCGGCTCAGGGACAGACACGGGCTACGGCAGGTCTGCCGTGCTAGAATCGCGCCCACAAGTGGAAATCTTGCTCAGCATCGTGGGGGGCGGTCTCATCACAATCGCCACAGCCATCTTTGTCGAGTGGTTGCGCAAGCCGAGTCTAGTTCTGCGCATCGAAACACCGGAGCTCGAACTTCCCAAGAACGCTCCGCCGCAGACACGACACCTCCGTCTGGTGCTAAAGAACAAACCCCTGATCCCCGGTTTTCGCTGGATGCAGAGATCGGCAGCCCTACAATGCCGTGGGACAATCACGTTCCACAACAAAGACGGGCAGGATGTCATTGGCAAGGCAATGGCGGTACGTTGGGCAAGCTCGCCGGAGCCGATCAACCTCGGTGGGCAGATTGTTGACCTTCAACAACCCGCCCAACTTGTGTACCGCATCGTCAACATCACAGGCATGGAATCAAGAGTGGATGTTCATCCCGGCGAAGAGGAGATACTTGACGTATCTGTCCGCTTCAAGGGTGAGCCGGAGTGCTACGGATGGAACAACGAGTCCTATTTCCACAACTATCGCACCCCTGACTGGAAGCTCGATCGCGGGGTCTACTTGGTGAGAGCGGTCATCGCGACCTCAGGCAGTAAGTGCATCGGCAGGTTTTGCCTTATGAATGAGGCGGACCCTTTGACTGCCTTCCATCTGACAAGCCTCTCGCGTAAAGAACAGAAGAAGATCAGGTAGTTCTCCGCAGTGTCCGGCGAAGCCACATGCTAGGCGGACTAATTCTGTGATTTGCCGTAGTTGGGAAAACGATGACGAGGCTAAGAACCAGTCTGCGCCGGAACACTGAAGAATGACCTTAAACGACTTTCGCCAATCACTCACGGCGACCGACCCGCCAGCCGGACTGACGCTCGCCCTCGCTGGATTATGGTGGGATGGCAAGGGCGATTGGAGGCGGGCGCACGAATCCGCTCAGCAGGATGAAGGCCCACAAGGCTCGTGGGTGCATGCCTACCTGCACCGCAAGGAGGGCGATCAGAGCAACGCAGGCTACTGGTATGGACGGGCGGGGAAGCCTGTATGCGGGGAGTCGCTGGATGCGGAGTGGGTCAGCATCGTGAGGGATTTGCTAGGATAGATCGGACGCAGAAAACTGAGTTTCACTCATTGAAGATGAAGGATATCCCAACGAGTGGCGATCCCGAGCAGGTCTTCTGTTTGCTTCCCACTCGCCGTGACGAGGACAGCTTCTAGCAACGCCTGTTTGGCAAACAACGCGCTCAGTTCGTCCACGCGCATATCGCCCGGCACAAATTGATGGTTCTTACGCACCTCTTCGCTTTGGAGCACGTTCGAAACGAAAATTTCATCCAGTTCTACCAAGGAGAGAGTTCTAACGACGTGGCGGGCAAGCCAGCGTGTGACACCGTTTTCTGTGAGCATGCCTAAAAACCGATTGTCCTCGAACACGGGGAACTGAGAGTAGTCTCTGTGGTTAATGGTCTTTAGCACTCTGGTCAAAGTGTCGTGGTTCGAGATTGTCTCGACGGTGCGTTGAAACGTCGGAAGGGCACGAGCAGGATTTATCAACCGCTCTTTGCACTCTCTCAGCTCTTCGTTAATGACAGGTGTGGGGACGACTGGGTAGTGAAAGGGCTCGGTCTTTTCGTGGACGATCACATTTCTAATTTTGGCAATTCTTCTGAGAAGGTCGGCATCGCCCCAGCCCGCGTGATTTTTCGCGTAATTGAGAATCAATTGTGTAAATGTTTCATGCTCTTCAAGGCCGAGGGCTACGTGGAGGAAATGCTCAATCGCGTTGAAGTCCGCTTGGAACCGTTCGATGAGATCAAGCTGTTCTTTCGACAGCCCATTGTGATCGACGATATGCTCTCGCGTCGCCACGTTTGCTACCCCCATGCATGACAGCGCTCTCCACTTTTGGTGTGTCGCTGTCGCATCAGCTCGCATCCTACCTTTATCTCCAGCGGCGCTGGAAATTACGAATGTAACGACACTAGGATGAACTCACGATCATCCCCACCTCGAAAGCCGATTCTGTGAAGATTTTGGTGCCGGGAGGGGTCAGGTCGGCTTGGGCGTTTCAGAGGTGCAGGCAGGCTTTGTGACCAGCTTAGCAAACTCTTTCACGCATATCTGGTGAAACCAGCAAGTTGATCGAAGTATGCTACGCGGCCGCAGGCGTTAGTGATCGTTCTTGGATTGAAGTCCCACGCCACACCGTAGCGGCACACAAAATCCTCAATTGTGAGCATGGTTGGATATGTTCTCAATTCATTTTCGAGATATTGAAGGGTTTCGCCCCTGTTGATAAAACTACTGCACACGCTGACAAGGTCTGGCGCATTACCATCTTGGGTCGCCGCCGCAAAAACGGTTGCCGGACGCCCTCCTTGGGTCTGATAAATCACTCTGCGAACGGCGTCGGCAAGGGAACTTGGAATGGGCAGCGTAAGCTGGGGCACGGCTACATTGTAATCTAGCGGTCGCCGACACGAGGCATAAACGTTTACCCGAAGAAGGGAGCGTTGAGACTTCGGAATGAGCCTAGACGATTTTCGAAAATCCCTGACCTCAGCCGAGCCACCAACCAGACTGACGCTCGCCCTCGCTGGATTGTGGTGGGATGGCAAAGGCGATTGGAAGCGGGCTCACGAATCCGCTCAGCAGGACGAAGGCCCCGAGGGCTCGTGGGTGCACGCCTATCTGCATCGCAAGGAAGGCGATGAGGGCAATGCCGCTTATTGGTATGGACGGGCAGGCAAGCCCGTTTGCCGGGAGCCGCTGGATGCGGAATGGCTCAGCATCGTGACGGATTTGCTGGAGTTAAAGCAGCAATCCAGAAGGCCATAACATCGTCAGTCGGGCGGTTTTCAATGAATCTGAAGGCCTGTTAACATCAATCGACGAGGACGTACGTACACAGGAAGCTAACGCCATGCACTTCGACACTGCCGTTGGTGTGCGAAGCCCCGAGATTGACTGGGTAAGCTTTTTTATACGGGCACTTTGGAATTTGCCCTTGCTGCTTGTGGTTTGCGCTTGGATAACTCTGTATTTGAGGCGGCGGAAATCTCCACCAGCCTTTGCTGCATTGATCAGCCTCGGGTGTACCACAGCCCCCGCAGTTGTGGCTGTTGGTGGCTTGATCTACTACACGCTCAGGCCCGCTCCATTGACGCCATGGCCGCCGTCGTACTACCGCGTCTACGCCGAAGTCTTGTTCTTATCTCTCGGCAGCGGCGTGGTCGCGTGCGTGCTCTGGCGCTCGACTCCGAAGTGGCTTTTGGGCATAGAGATATTTGTATCGGGATGCCTGCTGGTATTGTCCCTATTGGCTGCCTCGACGGTTTGAGTTTGATCCCCGTGCAGGGTTTGAGTGCTGCGGCCTGAGTTCAACAATCGCGGCAAAGCTTCAGAGCGAATTTCACGAAAAAACTGCACGATTCGGTTGCACCCTTTCGTTCCTCTTAATGTTGAAGTATCATGATCCAAGCGAGGTATTAATATGCGCATCCTTGCGGTTGCAACCCTTCTCTTTTGCTCTGCTTCACTGCTGCTAGCCCAAAATCAAAGTGCCGAAAAACTTTGCTACTCTGCGCCGCCTGCTACCACCGTCAGTCATGATGACGGCGTGATCGTGCAGAAAATCGTGCTCAGGGGCTCGTGGGGAAGCAATGAAGCGACGGCTTACCTTCCTGACAAAGAAATTGCCGACGGTGCGGTTGTGTTCTCGCACTCGGCGATCCATTCGGATAGCGGTGTTTCAATAGACCTGATGGCTTTTGCTGCGACGTTGGCTCACGCAGGTGCGGCGGTAATTGTTCCCCAACGTACTTTGATCTGGCCAGCAACGGATCAGTGGATGAATCGCGAAGGAGGCGTGGTCATTTGCGCCGAGCATTGGCTAATCGATCACACCAAAGTATTTAACGAGGGTAAGGGAACGGTTCAAATGGTAGATGGCAAGAACGTTGTGGTGCGTGAAGGATATGGATACGTTGGTCCGTCGCTGTGTAATCCTTCAGTTACTTCCTATTGTGAGCATACGGGTCCGTTCACTTTTGATGACTGTGGATACACTCGATATTGCAGTACCAGTGTTGTATACGTGCCGATTGGTGAGATCAACGGTGGTGATAATACAAGCCATCTCCTCTCCACGGGGGCTCTGCGGGAAGCACAGTGGCTCCAAAGCCACTTACGACTAACCCCAATCGCCGCGCTCGCCGCGCCACATCCTGCTGCCTCAGGATCGTAGCTGTTGAAACAGTGCGCCGTGAAAGGCGCTAGGCTTCAGCGGGCGCAACTCCCGGCCGGGAACCGGATCGCTTCACCCGATGGCAATCGAATTCCGTTGTTCCTCGGGCCAGCTACAACCCGTAGCGCTTGCCACAGTGCCACAAGAAAAGGCACTTCAACGAGCGAACCTTGACGATATCTGCTCCCGGATCACAAATACATAACGGCTCGCTGAGAACTGTGATGTGGTTTTGCGATTGAGCCATCCCGGCCCGAAGCTGCGCCCCTCGCTCAATGGCGGCAGGGCTCTCTTGCGGTTGGCAGCAATGCTGTGTCGTGAACCCGAAGGTGTAAAGAATTGAATATGAAGTAAGTGCCTCTCTGCACTCGTGACACTCGAATATTGAGTGTTGAGCACTATCTAGGGCGACTACTTGGAGTAACGGATGGCCCTTCACAACTTCTGCCGATTCAACGCTGCCGTCCGGTCGAATGCGTAGAGCGATTTCCACGTCTCCTGATACACGGGCTGCTCGCGCCAACGGCGGATATATGGGGGGCGACAGATTGGACAGGACGACGTGTTCCTCCGGCAGTGGCTCGACCTGCGCAGACGTTTGGGCCGCCGCATACGATAAGGCAAATATCCCCACCACCGAAAAGACGAAGGACTGTCGGGGTTTCATGCAAGAAATTCTACACAGCCCTGTAACTGTTGCAAGTCCCGTTTGCGCTCATCACCCAATGGTCAAAATGGGTACTGGCGTGATTCGTCAACCGTGGCGTTGGTCTTTGCGTCGGCCCCTCAGGGCTTACCTCAGCTTTTGCGAATCAGGCATGTCGTATTCCGTTACGACTGTTACCTTGGCGACAGCTCTTGCGGCGGGATTTTCTTCACTAGTCGCAACGACGTGATAAAGGCCGACATGGGTCGGAGCTGTATAAACTCCATCTTCTGTTATGCTCCCGCCATTGCGCTCTCCAACGGCCCATCGTATTCCAGTACTCTGAGTGCCTTTAACGACGGCTTCAAAGGTCTGCGTTTGTCCCACATGGACGGTCGCCTCACGCGGATTGATGGTTACGGAAGCCGAGTTCTGCTTGGCACTTTGTCGTGGAGTCGGAGCGAAAGGAACGGCAGAGAAGGGCAACAGGAGAGCGACGGTTAGGACTGCTTGAAAGCGGCTCGTTGACATAGTCCACCTCCCGGCAGAGTGTACTACTACGCAATTCCTTCCGCCAGCGGCTTTATGGCCATTGGCGAAGAATCGCCCTCACACTGATTCGGCTCAGCCGGGGGCTGATTGTCATCAACTGATTTCAACCATCGACAACGCAAAATGCCGAACGGTTCCCATTCAGAGACGCCCTCGGTACGACGGTAACAGCCCTGCGGCACCATCCCGTCCTATAATTTTAAAATGGGACGCACAAGAGTGACTTTTGCTGTGACAGTATTGTCTGTGCTCCTGCTAATTGGCTGCGAACCCCCGATAAAAGGCCCAACGGCAATCAAGGTCGAGAACGGTCCAGCTTTCTCAATGCGCGGACAGGGTAACCTCGCGAGGTTCACGATATATGCTCCGGTGCCGGGAACGAAGATAGCAAATCCGTTCGACCCCTCCTCTGTCCTTTGGGAGATTGAGGCACGCCCCAAGGGCCTCCTTGAAGGCGTTAGCATCGAGGGCTTACGCTTGGCCTATGCGAAGATTCCCGGAGGCTACACCCAAACTGTGCCAGAAAATTCGCAAGCCGCGCCTCATCTTGCACCCGGAAGAATTTACTCGTTCGTGGCTTGGTCTACACTCTCGGGAGAACTGGGTGGCGACTTCTACGTGGGTAAGACCGGAGCCGTACTGGCGGTAGAATTAGACGCATGCGCGGTGTCTACAGGCCACGGCACGGTGAGGACGAACTGCCAAACACATGCGCCTCTCCGCGAGCCAGCTGATATAGACAAATACGCCAGAGAACACGTGCGGGTATCTGCGTTCACTCCGCTGCCGAAAACAGAAACTCCGACCGACCGTACCTGAAACGACCAAGTAGGAGGCGCACTAGGTTAGCGGCACTACGATGGTATGGAGGAGCGAATCGTATGACTAGCGCACTTTACCGGGTCCGCATCTTTCTTGGCCTGATTGTGATTCTGTCTTTGGCACAGACTGGACTTGCGGAAAAACGCCCCTGCGCCCACGCTGAAGGTCTTCATGCACTTGATGAGGCGGATACGATTCGCAGCTGGGATGCACTCCACGGATCATACAGTCTTTATCGACAATGCGATGACGGCGCAATTGCTGAAGGCTATAGTGAGTCCGTCGCTCGTATTTTGGTTGACCATTGGACGACTCTGCCCCAGCTGGAGCGTGTTGCGGCGAACGACATTGAATTCCGAGCATTTGTCATGAAACACGTCGATGCTACGCTAAGCACGGACGACCTCGCGAAAATTAGAAAGAACGCACAAGCCCACTGCCCGAAGGGATTGCGAGCCATATGCAATGACCTCGCAAATCACGCCAATTCCGCGCTGAGAGAGATAGCGTCCCCCTAAGATTGTCAGAACTGGGCTACCTATGAGCGACACTCTACAAGAGATAATCGACAGGCTGTGGGTAGCACCCGACAATGCCCAGTGGACGCCGAAAAAGGACACTGTGCCCCTCAGCGATGTTCGCCAGTGGTTCAAAAGCGAGGACATTGAAGTTCTTGGTTTCACGAGTGCGCTCATTCACGATGCCCGTTTCCGCGTCGTGCCGCCGCTCACGCCGAACGAATACAAAGGTTTTGCCACGCACTATTACGAGCGATGCTTAAAAGAAGACCCAAAGGGCAAGTGGGCGGATTCCAGATATTCGGCTGGCGGTACTTTGGTGAATGTCTTTGCCAGTCTCTGGAGAGATTCGCGTGTACCGCGAGAAGTCGTGAAAGAACTCAAGGATTGGTTAGCCCGTCTTTATGTGGAGGGAGATGAGAGCCTTCGCATCTGCATTGTAACGGCTACATTGGAACATCTTTTTGAGCAGAAGGACATAAGAGAGTTTTTTTCTGATTGGAAGAAAGACCCGGTGCTCGCGATAGCACACAGGGAAGCCTCTGTGTGGTACTTGGGTGGCGGGAAGACCCCGCTTGGCAAACCTCCATCGCCTCGCAAGCGTTCTCGCAGATAGTTTGTTGCAATAGTGCGCCGTGAAAAGCGCTGGACTTTAGCAGGATGCAACTCCCGCCCAAAAACTGGTTCGCTCCACCCGGTATCGGAGGCTGCCACATCCCGCCACGACCGAGGCGCTCTTTCATAATCCGTTGACCCGGCTGGAGGGGTTTTGTTAACGCCTGTTTTCAATGGCTGGCTTGTTTCATTGCTTTAGTTCCGCCTATTATCAAGATCGTCGTGATCTCAACAACATGAAGAAGTTTGGCTTGATCGTGTTTGCCGTAGGCTTGATCGTCCTCGGGTATCACTACCTCCGGGGACTAATGATGCTCGGATACGTCGATTCCGCGATTGTCCGAGTAAGGGCGATTTCCGAAGCGGAAGCGCAGTTCGCGAGAGCGCACCCACAATCTGGCTACACCTGCACGCTTTCTGAGTTGCCGCGCAACGAGGGAATCGCAAGAGTGGTGACGCAAGCGCACATCGACAATGGCTACGCTTTCGAGATCGTCGGGTGCGAAAAGACGGAAGTTGGGAAACCGAATTCCACCTACCACATCGCCGCACGACCGTTGCAGTCGGGGCAACCAGCCTTCTGTTCTGATTCGTCTGGGGTACTGAAGTCTGATGAAATCGGATCGGTCGAAAGATGTATTGCTAAAGGCGCTCCATTGAGTAGTTGACGTAACAGTGCGCCGTGAACGGGCGATGAAGCGGAGCCGTTAGCAGTCGTTGATTCTGTGCTCCTAGAATTAGCGTCAGAGAGGAGTCTTTTGTTATGAGATATGCCTTAGCGTTGTCGTTGTTCTTTTTCTACCACTCGTTCACCGCCACGGCGCAAGTTCTGCGCTGGATTGACCCCCGATGATCGCACGAAAACTCCGAGTTACTTCCCAACTGTTGATAAATCCATAGCGCTCACCCACCCCGGTCAAAACTTGCTATGGCCTTGGTTACGACAAGTTGACGTGGCACGTCAAAAGTGTGTAGGTTTGGTGGAGGTGGCGTATGAAGAACTTCGTGTTAGGCGTGATCTTGGGGATTGTAATTGCGTTGTGCGGCTATAAGCCCTATCGGATTGAGATGGAGTATCGGCACAATATCGCAACTGGCCCGAATGCACTAGAGCCTGTCAATTGCATCACTGGTGTGGACGTTATTAGCAGCGTAGCCGAAGTGCGGTTCCGACAGCGCGATGGCAAAATCATCTCAATTTCGAAGGGTAAATAGAGTTACTGGTTCTGGGTGTAATCCGGGCGATCCCGGCAGGAACGCAGGAACAGCCGCAACAAACGTGGAATCCGAGGGCTAGTCCACCGCTCGCCCGTGCGCGTGCGTGTGAGCGCGAGCGTGCCAGCGTGCTGAATGTTATTCAGACCGCAATGCCACCATGGGATCGATATGAGACGCGCGCCAAGCGGGTAGAGCGCAGGCAAAGCCGGAGACTAGGGCAAGAATGAGGCTTGCTGGGATAAGCATCGCGGGGCGCGAGACGTAAATGACACTCCAGCTCACGGCCACTTTGTTTAGCGCAAGGGCGAGGACCATCCCGAGGAGTACACCACTGCCAACGCAACCCAGCAGTGAAGCAAGTACAATACGCCAGACATGGCCACGTGCCGCTCCCAGTGCGATGCGGACGCCGAACTCGTTTGTCCGCTGTGCCACTGTGTAGGAAACCACGCTGTAAAGCCCCACCGCCGACATTGTGAGAGCTAGTAGCGAAAATCCCCCGAACAGCGCTGAAGTCAACCGTATCGTGGCCCAGATCGGTTCGTCCCGAATCCATTCTTCGAGTTCCGTGATCCGGCCACTCGTCTGCTGCTCGGGATTGACGGCTGCGACCTGCTTTTGGATGCTGTGAATAGTGGACTCCGGCAAGATGCGGGTTCGGACGAGAATCCGTGTACCCGCCCACACCTGAATACTGTAAGGAAGAAAGATAGCAGACTGGATCGGTCGATCAACACCGTCATTCACAGAGTCTGCCACAACGCCGATGACTTGCATCCAGCCATCACCGCCCGGAGCGGCAAAGCTATAGGGTGGCCGGGGTTGAAGATTGAAAATCTTCACAAAATGTTCCAGAACGTCTTCGTTCGGACTGTAGCGCCGGACAAAGGTCTGGTTGACTATAACCAATAGGTCGCCGTTTGCCACTTCTTCGGGACGCCAGATTCGTCCTTCAAGCAGCGGCATCCGCAGCGTGCGGAAGTAGTCAGAATCCACCAGAGTGATTTTGGCGGTTTGCGAATCCGGCGAAGAGGTTGGTTTGCCCATCATGTCGAAGAGCAGTTCCCAGCCGCTGTTGGGAGGAGTGGCATTGCCTGCGATTGAAGCTGAGACAACACCCGGTAGGGAGCTAATGCTCACCCGCAGATTCTCAAAGTATCTGACGCGGGCCTGCCAGTTTGCATAGCTATTGTCGCGCAGAGGAATGCCAACCGAAACAACGTTGTGGGGCTCGTAACCAAGCGGCACACGGAGAAGGTGCACAAAGCTCTCAATGGCTGCGCCCGCTGCCGTTAGCAAAAGCAACGTCAACGCTGTCTGTGCTGCAACGAGCGTTCCATGCACGTGTCGGGCTCGTGTATTGGGAGTTGCTTTCTTGTTGCCAGATTGCATGATCTCCCTAATCTCTGGTTTTGACATTTGCAGCGCCGGGGACAGGCCGAAAAGTATGGTGGTGAGCAGGACCAATCCTGCGCTAAAGACCAGAACGGGCAGATTGATGCGGATCGCTACGTCGGGCGGGAAGAGTTGAGGTGGAAGCCACGCGACGATCACTGATACAAGAGAATAAGCCAGCACGATTCCGATGACGGTTCCTGTCGTCGCCAGTAGCAACGACTCGGTGAGTAATTGCTGGACTATGCGAAATCCACCACCGCCAACGGCGGACCGTACAGCAAACTCGTGCTGCCGTGCTGCGCCACGAGCCAGCAGGAGTATGGATACATTGCCGCAGCCTATTACCAATAGAATGGCCACTGCTGCAAAAAGAGCATACAGAGTTCCGCCAAGGTTCCTAGTAATTTCCCACGTTAGCGGACGGATGTCGGCCTTGTAATTCGCGGAGTATTGGCGCGGATATAATCTCGCGAAACGATCCAATAGGAGCTGTAGCTCGGCATCGGCTGCGGCAAGGCTTGTTCCCGGACGGAGTTTGAGCACCACTCCCCCGCCCTGAGGATTACCGATTTCCTGAGGCAGGTAGACATCGGCGTCCCAGTCCCATGTGAAGTTGGGACGTGTGACTCCGATGATGGTGTATCTTTTGTGATCTAGTTCGAGTGCCTTGCCAATGATCGCGTGGTCGCCATTGAAGTACCGTTGCCAAAAACGGTAGTGCAACAGCACAACGGGCTGCGGCTCTTGGCCATCAGGGGAATCAGAGGGGCCAAGATTGCGACCAAGCACGGGTGGCACTCCGAGGGTAGGGAAAGTTTCGCCGATTCCGTAGTAGGCAACCACGTCCTCAGGAATATCCCCTCCTGTCACCGCCAAATTCTGACGGTTCCGGGTGGCGATGCTATCGACGGTGTGCAGTCGGCGCAGTTCTTTCAACTCCGTTCCCCGGAGCCGTTCGTCGAAGGTCTCGCCTTGTTGGTCACTGACGCTGAAATTGCACAGTCGGTCCACGTCAGCGTAGGGAAACGGATGGAGCAACACGCCGTATACAACGCTGAACATTGCAACCGTTGCGCCGATACCAAGAGCCAAAGAGAGAATCGCGGTGAAAGCAAACGTGGGGGATTTGCTCACTTGCCGCATTCCGTAACGAAGGTCCTGAATCAACGTTTGCATGACAGAAAGGTCTAAGGCAGGCAAATTTTATATCGGGGTCACGGCTTGAGCAACCGTTCCAGCTAGGAGCGCCCCTCACAACCTCAAGACCCCTGCGGAGCGTTATTCGGATTGTTAATGGCCATTCGTCTTGTTCTCTATTGGTGGTCTCGCAGCGGCGCGATACGGGGACAAATTTTGGTACTAGTTTGAACTGAGCCATCGATGACACCCAGCGAGGTATTGAAGGCGGCAATCCAACGGCGCTCGCGTGCGACGTGGTGGGCATACATGCCTGCCGCTGCGGTGTTAATTTTCTTCGCCGTCATGGGTTGGGGTGAGGAAGGAGCATCCGCCGCTGCAATTTTTATCCTTCTCCTGCTCGTGTGCGTTGTCCAGTGGATGCGTCCCACGCTCTTAGTCTGGGGACTGCTGGTGTGCCTCTTCTCCGCGTACGCGGCCGCAGTGATTGCAACGCCCCACAACGGCACGTTTAGCGACTATCTGTTTTTTTCTCTTTGTGGCGCTGTTCCCGCTGTCGTGTTGCTCTTCGGGCGACCAAAGGGTCAAATGAGCTCTGTCACCTGCCTTCGCCAGACTGGCAATCCCGTGATCTCGCCAATTTCACCGCAAGCGTGGATTTGCCTGAACCGCCGCGACCCAAAATGACCACGCGCTCCATGGTCAAAGCCTACGCCCCGCTGAGCGAGACTATGCTTTACCGGAGTAGGATTCTCGAATGCGATTTTGGATGCGATTCGCCTTCCTGACTTTTGCCCTCAAAATGCTCCTCAATACTGTTGTCTTTGCACAGGGCGTTCCTGCCCCTAAGGTGGATCAAATCTTCTTCGTTTACGAGAAGTCGGGATCACCGGGGTGCTCGCTCGGAGTGATTCGCGACGGTGAATTCGTTTACCGGAAAGCCTACGGTTTGGCGAATCTCGAACTCGGAGTTCCTCTTTCGCCGCAGTCCGTCTTTTACATGGGTTCAGTGTCAAAGCAATTCACGGCTGCGGCGATAGCGTTGGCAGCAGAGCAGGGCTATCTTTCGCTTGATGATGACGTGCATAAATACATTCCAGAGCTTCCCGACTATGGTCATGTAATCACCCTGCGGCAGATGATCCACCAAACGAGTGGACTCCGAGACTTCTACACGCTTCTCGGTCTGTCAAGTCACGATGCAACGGACTTCAATTCGCCAGAGGATATTTTCAAGATTGTTGTTCGTCAAAAAGGGCTGAACAACGCCCCCGGAGACGAGTGGATTTATAGCAACACCAACTACTTTTTGCTTGGCATTGTCGCAAAGCGGGCGACCAAGAAGTCGCTCGCTGAGTTCGCTGGCGAGAACATCTTTAAGCCTCTAGGCATGTTGCACACGCTTTTCTATGACGACCACACGCTGGTGGTGCCCGAACGGGTTGCCGCATACGATTCCGGCCTGCACGACAACTTTCGCGTGGACTGGTCTACAACTTTTTCGGTCGTGGGAGCGGGTGGTCTGATGAGTAGTGTTGATGACCTGCTTCTTTGGGACAAGAATTTCTATGCGAACCGACTTGGCAAAGGAACGCTCGTTCAGGAGTTGCAGACGCCCGGAGTGCTCGACGACGGCAACAAGATCAGCTATGCAATGGGACTCGTTTTGGGAAACTATCGAGGGTTGCCAATCGTCGAGCACGGTGGGGCACTCTTCGGATACCGTACTGAGCTTTTGCGCTTCCCAGAGCAGAAATTCTCTGTGATCTGTCTTTGCAATATCGCTAGTGCGGTGCCGGAGAATCTTGCACGCAAGGTCGCCGACATCTATTTAGCTGACAAGTTGAAGCCGGAAGCGAGCGCCCTGAAACACTCAAGCAACGAGAGCTTTCCCGATCCCGCCACGTTCGCGGGCAAATATCTCGACCCTCGGACTCATCTGATGTACACGTTCACGGCGTCGAACGGCAATTTGATGGCGTGGGGAGCAGTGCTCATACGGATCAACGCGAACCAGTTTTACGATCTCCAAAGTGATGTGATTGCTTTTGACTCGTCACGAGGCGTCATGCACGCGAAGCTCGATATAGGGCAAGAGACCTACTTTTCTGGTAGCAGGGTTGAGGAGCTTCATCTGGGCGAGCCAGAGTTGGCTTCCTATACGGGACGATTTCGGAGCACAGAACTCGACACGGTTTACAGTTTGTCGGAAGTCAAGGGCACATTAACTCTGCGGAACGGCGACGAGCCGCCTCAGAAATTGACGGCGATTGCAAAGGACGAATTTGATGCTGGCGACCTCGGAAGGCTCGTTTTCGAACGTGACGCAAGCGGGCGAATTCTCGGCTTCCGTGTATTTACTCAAGATGCTCGCGGCATTGCATTTAAGAGAGAACCCTGAATTCAATTTCTGTCCAGAATGGACGGGGAATCTCACCCGCTTGCCCCGAGCGGTATTCCGTAAACGCGCATGTGTTCGTATCCGCGCCCGCTGGCATCATGCTCATCGCACAAAGTCCTAATCCATCAGTCTTCCCGCAATGTTCCCGGCTGACCGCAAACCTCGCAAGTGCGAAAGGATTCGTCTGCGGCGATTCCAATGCGCTGGCGAATGGCTTCATTCCGACGACAGTTCACGTAAAAGCGCAGTCCGCCAAATTTCTCTTTCACTTGTAGGACTTCAAACTGGCTTCCAGTCTCCTGCTCGAATTTAGCGACCAACGGTTCCAAGTCCTCGCATAGCCGCCAGAGGATGTCGAACCATCCGTCGTCATGAGTGAAGCCCCGTGGCATCAATGTGTACCTGATGTCGCCCTCGGTCTTGAACCAAGTGGGCCAACGCTCGACCAATTTTTGTTCTAGCTCCTTGCGCATTTGGCGAATTACTTCCTGCTGGTCTGCGGCTCGGAGTGCCGCACGAATCCCGGAGCGGCGACAGAGGTTTTCAAGTCCTGTGCTCCCGCCGCCTGAAGGTCGATGGCTTCGATGACATCTGCTACCCCTACGTCCCTGCCGTGCTCGAAAGCAGACTGAGCCCCGAGGATGAAAGTTTCGCGGAGTTGGGCAAAAGAGAACCCTTCAGTCTGCTCGATGGCTATCTCAAACTGCTCTCCGGTGAGAGCCGGGCTGAGGCGCAGATAATATTGGCGGCGAAGCTCAGCATCAGGGTTTCGGTATTGAACAACCCTATCGAACCTTCCGGGGCGCTTGAGGATGGCGGCGTCGAGGCAGGTGGGATCGTTGGCGGTAGCAACCACGATCACGCCGTCCTGCGACCCCACCCCGTCAAGGCAATTCAGCAATGTCTGGAAGCTCACGGTTCTTTCTTGCGTGCGCTTCCCCTCGGTCGGGAACGCCCTGTCTAAATCCTCCAGAATTATCAACGCGGGCGTGTTCTCGGCAGCCTTCTCAAACAGATGGAGAACGTCGGCGCTTTTCTCTTCTGAATCGCTGAGATCAAGTGTGTACGGCTGGATGAACGGATGCGCCGCCATCACTCGCAGAGTCGCGGTCTTGCCGTTGCCGGGCGGCCCCCAGAAAAGGTAGCCTCTCCGATACGGCAGATTGTGCTGACGGAACCAGCTTTCCCGCTCGAAGAAAAGCTCAAAGTCGCTTCTCACCATGCGGCGAGTGTTCGCATCCATCACGACGGACTCCCAGTCATATCGAGCTTGCAAGCGAGTCTTGCTGTTCGCGGTTTCGAGATAACGCTCAGTCTGGTCCTGCACCTCTTGCTTCAGCAGCAGCGCCTTTGCAGCATCCTCACGGTGCACGATGAGCCAGTGCTGTCCCGATGGCGCGGATAAGGGCATGTCGCCCGAGGAAAGACAAGCGGGATTTTAACGCTTACCACTTGCCGTGCCAGACCCCGCAGCCTGACGGCGACAGGACAATCTTGCCAATCTAGTTCAAACACGGAGAAGGGAGGGGCGTTGGGCCTGCGCTCCCGTTGGATGGACACAGCAATGCGCGGGCTTAGGCTGGGGGGAAGCGTCCAGCCCTCGATGAATTTTCGCCAATTATTGTTTCTAGCCTTGGTTGCGGAGGCGATAGGTAGCCCCTGCAAAAGCTCCTCGGCAACGAGATCACCGGGGCTGCAGTCCACTTCAAGAGTGAGAGTTTCACTGAGCGGCGCGCCCAGCGTTTGCTCGATCCACTTCGTATAGGGTTCGAGCGAGGCGAGGATCGACTCCACCGACGAGGTGAGGCGAATTTGGAGCTTGTCGGGAATGGTTGGTGCTATTGGCATGTTTGGGCTCCGAATCCGGTAATACGTTTAAACCTTTTCAGCAGCGTTCAGGGCATCCTCGCCCCCTTACATCCACTCTCCAAAAAGAAATGATTCCAGCTACAACAAACCGCGACTAGAAAGAGTCATTTGTAGGGGGTTTTGAGGGGTCGATTTCTAGGGGTTTCTTGACGATTTGCTGAAGAGCCCGAATAGCGGTACCGACGCCAATGTGCATCTGCTCCGCGACCTCCCGCCACGATGCTCCAGCCGCTCTCAGGTGGGCAATCTCGGCGGCATCGACCATCCGTTTCGGGCGACCGAGCCTCACGCCCCGAGCGACAGCGTTGCGGAGTCCGGCTCTGACCCTTTCCTGAATCAGCGACCTTTCAAATTCAGCCATTGCGCCGATGATCTGAAACATCAGACGACCGGACGGTGTGCTGAGATCAATGTTGTCCCGTAAACTGACAAACGCCACTCCGAGAGAATCGAGATCGGCGAGAGCGTTTACCAAATGTTTGAGGGAACGGCCGAATCTATCGATCTTCCAGACGGCGATCAGATCGAACTTGCGCCGATGCGCGTCAGCCATGAGCCGATCCAGTTGAGGTCGCCGCTCGCGGGAACCACTGATGCCTTCATCGACGTACTCAGAGATAATTTCCCAGCCTCGCCGAGCCCCATACTCTCGTAGCTCAGCCAACTGCATCTCTGGATTTTGGTTGTGCAGCGTTGAGACTCTGGCATACAACCCGACCCTCAAGCTGTCCCGGCCGTAACGCCGTGCGTAACGGACGGGGACCACATGGCGGGCTCTGGGAAGCATGGAACTCGTGCATGCTCTGCGGCTCCTTCCCGAGAGAACAACTGTTCGCAGGCGAGGCATTGTCGCAACGGAGGGTAGGCGGTGAACACTTTGCCGACTCGATCCATCATGCTGACGCCTTCTTCCCGGCTTTGGTGGCGAGCTTCAGAGTTTTCTGGCTAACCCGATGCGGCAACTTCGCGACTTTGCCTTCAGCGTTCTTGTAGCCTTTGTGCATCCGGGTCAGGGCGACACGCAACGAGTGATAGGGGTCGTCGCCTTTGCCGACTCGACCAATCGCTTTTGCGATCTCAGGAATGGTTTTCTTCTGCGCCCACATCTCGGCAACTTTGGCGTAGGGGAATAGTCGGCTGGTCGCCCGCTTGCGCTCTGCCGGAAGTGCGGTTTTCTTTGGCGTCTTCGATGCTTTGGACAATAATCCTCCTCGCGGTATCGAATCGTTGGGACTGCTAGAGGGGGAGTGAGATTGGTCGGCTGGGGAGCGATCTATTGGTTTTTCGGTCTGATGTTCGGCGTGGGAACCTACCAGAAGTATACACAGCACATCGGCGTTTTCGTCACCGCCAAGTCCTTGAGGGGCCACAGGTTGTTGCATTTATTATTGCGACCACCCGATCAGTTACTTTCGTCATGTCCATGTGTGTCGAGGTGCGTTTTTCCACGTGAAATTGGACTACATTTCTGACGACACCAGACCGCCGATTCCCGGCAGCCTGAAACGCAGTAGCCCGCAGGAGGATATGCGTGTTCACGTGGCTCAACCCAGTCCAGTTTGTCGCCTTCACTAAGCGTTGCGACACTTTGCACGATTCAGCAACCTGCCCAAGAGACCCCAAGAGCTAACAGAGGTCCTATGACAACTTCAGTTCCACGAATCCTCGTAATGGCCTGTGAGCCGATTGCAGAAATTGTCGGTGCCATGCTTCGCTCAGCAGGGTACAAATGTGATGCGGTCTCGGACCTCAAAACGCTATTGCGGACGATGAAGCGACTTCCCAACTACGACCTGCTGTTCTGTCAGGTGGCTGCGTTGGAACAGGAAAAGAGATTTCTCGCATGGGTCTTAGGTCAGCATATTCCCCTTGTCACGACTGCCGTTAGGAATTGGGAGATGGTTCCAAAACCAATTTCCGACCGCTCTGCTGCCTTCCTAAGAATGCCGTTCGAGCGAGAACAACTCGTGGAACTGATTGGCAAGGAGTTCGCGAAAGGTGAAAACGTAGCTGCTACATCTCCTACTCTTCGATCAAAAACCTAAATGCTAACCATTGCGAATAAGGCTAATTATGGGAGTGGATAGGAAGAAACTGGAGGATGTCATGGCAGACAAGCGGCAGGACGGAAGCTTTCTGGGGATAGTTAAAGAACAAGAGCCTACGGCAAACGGCTACCGCCCAATCAAGGGGAGTGCTGTAGCCGCAACTGTGCCTCTTGAGTACCTGAAAAAATCCCACGGGTTGGTGGTTGGCCAGAAAGTTCGTATGAGAAGCGGGTGTTACGGTTGCGAGGGCACGGTGGTTGACGTTAGCCCTTCAGGCGTTGTCGAAGTGCAAACTGGTGTGATGCAAAACGATGGCACGTGGAATCCTCATGAACTGTTGCACTTCGACAACAATGGCAAAGGGCGCGATGCAGAGGGCACGATTGAGGGTGGCCCTTGGTACATAGACAGGCCATTCGCGGCGAAGAAGCCGCAATAAGAATCTCTCAACTGTTGAAATATCCCCATTTCACTTGACCCAGCCGAATCAAGGCGACATCCGGCTCCGAGCCGAGAAGGTGACAGAGACGTACTGACTGCCGAGCAAAACCCTCTCACTGAGGGGGAGCGACAGCGTCTCTGACCCAACTCCGCGCCACTTGTCGCCAATCTTTCTGTACCGACGCATCTATATAGCGCTCGTACTTAAAAATCCCGGACTGTCTCGCCAGCCGCATAAACTGAATTGTGGTAATGGCGTCTTCCAGAATGACGCAGGAGCGTTGCATGCCGCAGCTTCGATACATCGCTTGGCCCTTGATCATCACCGTTTGGGCTCCGATTGGCAACGGAGCCAGCGTCCTCATATCGATGATTACGCCGAATGGGAGATTCATCTCAGCCAGAACTCCCGCACTCTCCTCGTACCACGTCTGGAGTTCAGCTTCCGTCATATCGCCGCCGAAGGTGAGCTGAAAACCCAAATCGGTTTTCTCTATTTTGTACATTGTATGTATCCGTTTGTCGGGCCTGATCACCTGATTGCGTAGTGCGCGGCCGATTTGCTCCATCGGCAAGAATTCTGAGCTGCTATCCTGCCGTTCCTAGCCTAATGTGAATCGCAATCCCAAAACTGAGCAAGAGCGCTCACTGGGAGAAAGGTTGGTCCGAGGTATTTTCCCGAAATCAAAACGCCATTTAACTCCTAACGCTGCGTCAGACGCCGCAGGCAGCCAGACGAATGAAGGTGAAATCGGACACTTACCCCCGGTGGTTCGCAAGGGGTTAAATTTCGAGTCCCTTTTTGGCGACCTTTCGCCCCCTGTTTTAGCTCGAACGAGGTGGTCAGCCCGGTATACCTTTTGATCCTTTTTCATCGACACGTTTTTAAGTTTCAAGGACAATCAATCCATAATTTGGTACCTGAAACGCCTTGAGGCAAACCCATCGTTCACGTTCGCCTTTTAGGTTCATGCAAACGCGCCTCGTGCACGGGTTCGGAGTTGTTTTATATCGGACTCCTGCGTGTCCTTGTCGCCAATGAGCCGGATGCACGTTCTCGAATTGTCCTGATAAAAATAGATTCGATAGTCCCAACCCGCCTTGGCTTCGTATATCTTTGGATCAGTATTTGCGATTGAGTCACGGTAAACCAGTCGCCCGGCATTCATCTGTCCCAGTTCCGCCTCTATTTGAAGACTCACGCCATTCTTTTCAAGCCATTCAAGACGCTCTAATGCAGCGGTATCAAACCGTAGATTTGGTAGCAGTTTCGAGTAGCTTCTTCCACGTTTTTGAATTTTGGATTGAAGCTTCCTCTCCTCTTTCCTGACAACCCGTTGTTCGTGCTCTACTCGCTCGAATTGTTTCCTCGCTTCCTTTTTCTGATTGTCGGTGCCCTCAGTTTGAACTCGTGCTGACTGCTGCTGCTCCTCAACGAGTTCCCTAATCACTTGCTGCTCTTCAAGGGAAAGATCAAGGAAATGTCTGTCACAAAGCTCCTCTGCCCGCTTGCATAGATTGCAACGGGGATTCAAGAAACTAAAAACGATTGGCAAAAAGAAGCTCGCAGATTGGTGAGTTCCGGACTGCGTGACATCCTCCCTACATCGTGAGAGTGACGCCCGGCGTGCGATTGCCAATCTCAATGCCGTCGATAGAATCGGGCTGGCCCTCTGGTGCGGCCATCCGCTCATCAATGAGATTTCACGGATCGGTTCCTTCGGATGCTGGCGAATGACGGGGACGGACTGGGTGGGGGCAATGTTGAAGCGTGGAGGCCAGTCGGGTCTATAAGAAACCGCACCGCACATGGGGAAATTATGGCAGATCGGATACCTCTAGGCTGTCCCTCAGCGACCTTGAAGGCGGCAGCCGCAGCGCCCACTGCTCCTTGCGACCAGCTCTTACGAGTGCTCCCCGGATTGAACCGTTCCTCGGCACGGACCTGCCACTTCTGTCCCGGCGCACAACCGAGGGCCTCTTTGAGACTCGCGGCTGTTACCCTGACGACAGGCAGTCCGCTCTTAGCCGCCGCGAGTTCAGTAATTGCTTCTCCTTTTATTGCCTCGACAGAAGACTTGAACCGACCTGACGACGATCCGAGCAAAGCGATTGTCGAGCGTCGGCTCGTGCCGCTGAGATCAAATATGACGACAAGACGTTGCAAGAGTTCGTTCAATCCGTCTCCAGATCGCGCCTCAAATTGAATCGACCTGATCGACTTAACCACGAAAGTCCCTCCCGAGCCCGTGGCTTGCGCGATGACGACTGCGTCCTTGATGGGGTTCACTCCGAAAATCATAACGGGAACTTTGACTGAACTACAGGTGATGAACTTCCACTTCGCCTCGCCAAACTTTGGCGGCGTCATAAACCACAATCTTGAACCTCTTACAAATCACATTAGGCCCCTTGCGACCAAGCTGCTGAGCAATAGCGACCAGTTACGTGGGGTTTAGCGATGGGGCAGTGGGAGAGCTCACACATGGGGGGATTATGGCAAATCGGATAGCGTCACGATTATGGGCGTGTGGTCAGACGGCTTTTCCTGCGCTCTCGGCCCTTTATCGATCTCGCAGGCTTTGAGTCGATCTGCCAGCGTTGGCGATAATAAGAAGTGATCGATTCGTATGCCTCGATTGTTTTTGAACGCCTGCCGAAAGTAATCCCAAAACGTGAAGTGTCCTATTTCGCCCACGTGCAACGACCGGAACGCATCCGTATAGCCCAGACTCAACATCGCACGATAGCGGGCTCGCGGCTCCGGCTGAAACAACGCATCGTGTTCCCAAGATGACGGCTTGTGACAGTCGATGTCCTCAGGAATCACGTTGAAGTCGCCGCCTATTAGCGTCGGCACATCATCTTGCTTCCATCTGAGCATTTGCTGATGCAATCGATCCATCCAAGCTAACTTGTACGCAAACTTGTCGCTTCCTACTGGGTTGCCATTGGGAAGATAAATATTGACGATGCGAATGCCCTTGATGATTACTTCCAAGAACCGTGCTTGGCTGTCGGAATCGTCTCCCACGAGAGCCTTGGCAACCGTCTTCATCGGATGTCGCGACAGAATGGCAACCCCGTTATAGGCCTTCTGCGTCACCGCGACACTTTCATAGCCTAGCGACTGGAAGGTGTCGGACGGAAATTCCGTCCCCTTCAATTCTTGCATCAACAACACATCCGGTTCGCGATCTTTCAACCATGTCGTGACATGGGTCAGCCGAGAGCGAACAGAGTTCAAATTCCAGCTAGCGACTTTAAACATCGATCCCCATTCTAGCGTCGAAGTGCGGCGACCACCGAATTCGCAGTGCTTGGCGCTCGCTGGCGAATCGATTGGCCTCGCACGGATCGCCAAGGAAAGATCAATACCGTCCCCGTTTGACGATTGCCACGCTCATGCTGGATATTGGGACGGAATGGGCCGCCCCATTTCCGCTGCTCATTGCGAAATGCTTCACTGACTGTGCATACTTGTTGATCTTATGCCTGACGCATTTAGAGTCGAGTTACATTACCGTGGCATCGCAGTTGACGACGGCACCATGCCTGTCGAAGACCTGATAGATGCGCTCACTGGGTTCTCAGAGGCCTTCGGGAAGATAGCGCGTTACTACGATTTGCCAGAAACCGAGCGCCACATCCGTGTCGTCGGCTTGGAGAAGGGTTCGGCCAAGATTCTAATTGAGGTTGTAGATTGGGTGGTAAAGAACCCCGCAGCTTCGACTGCACTGGTGGGGGTGGGTAGTGCTCTTGGTGCTGGAGTTTACAAGGTTCTGGAACTCTTCTCGGGCGTCATCAAGGGCAAGAAGGCCTTGCAGGGCCAGACCATTACCAACAACTACGTGTTTAATGACAATCGGGTCATCTTGCAGGACGTTTCGCTGACCAAGGAACAGTTCGAGTTCCTGCGGTCGGGGCAGCTTGATGCCGACTTGGACAGAATGACGGCACCTTTGGAAAAAGACCGTGGCGTAAACGCATTTGAGTTGAAGACGGGAGATCAAGAACTGATAAAGGTATCCGCCACTGAGCGACCATACCTAAAAGAGCCCACCGATTATTTAGCGGAAGAGTCCGTTGCCCTACCTGCGCCACCACGCCGCCAACGTAGGAGAAGCACCAGCGAAGAGGGCTGGTTCGAGGGAACGCTTAGGAGCCACAGCAAGCAGAATAACCGTGGAATCTTCGAAACTTTTTCGGGGCAGCGAATACGGTATCAATATGCGGCAGAAGACATTCAGCCGCTTCTGCGTGCGTATGCCTCTAGAGGAACAGTTAAGGTCTACGGTAGGGTGTCGTTCGATGCGGATCACGAACCCATATCCATTGAGATTCGTGACATTCAACTGCCTGAGTGAGAGTTCGGAGAGCGTCGGAGGCACATGAATACTGTGTGGGATTGGATCGTGCAGAACAAGCAATGGGTTTTCTCTGGCATCGGTGTCACGGCGATTATCGTGCTGTGGTGGTTGATCAAAAAGCTGTTCAGCGGAGATAAACTCAATCCACCGTCTGGCATAAACATCAACGTGTCGCCGACTATTTCACCATCGTTCTCTCCAAATCAGTCGAACACCCAGAACCAGCCATCGTCTAATAAAGTTGCGCATCCAGCGCCTCAACCGGAGCCCGACATCAAGGCTCTCACCTATAAGGCAGCATTCGCCCAAGGCCTCGGCACGGGCAGGAATTGCTTCATCATCTCGTTCAGGAATGAAGGACGGGCAGGTGCAACGAACGTCATCGCCCACATCGGATACAGCAGCAAATCGTCCAGCCAGAAGTTCTTGGTTGACTATGGCGGATGGATTGAACACATGCCCATTATGGACATTCCTCGTGGACATACGAAAAATCTGATCATCGCCGTCACAGAGGATGGGAAGAATTTCGCAGTCAACGACATCGGCCCGGCAACGAATTACACCCGGTTCGAGCTTGTGAATGTCGGCGAGATTACGCTGGGCGATTGGAGGATGGTCGTGACCTTGAGCGCCGACAATTTTCGGAGGGACTACGCTTTTAATCTGACCGTTGGGCGGGATGCCAGTCTACTGTGTAACCCGGCTTGATCGCTTGCCTGATTGGACTCTTCGTGAAACGAGTTGCGACCATCGCAGTAGTTGCCGATATGCCCATTGCCCTCGTGGTGCTGAACTCGGAGATTAAGGATGTTCTCTGGACGCATGTGGCGCAGCCGCCGCGATTTCGGGCGGAGCGAACCAGTTTGCGGGCGGGAGTTGCACCCGCTGAAGTCCAGCGCCTTTCACGGCGCACGATTTCGCCAGCTACAACCGTCAGCATCAACCGCAAGGGTATGATTAGCGTCGTTTGACTGGACGCATGTCGCGGAGTGGTGGGTCTCAGGTCAAGTTGGTGGAGAAGAAATCCATGCGTATTACTGGAATCATTATCAGTATGTTGCTCAGCGCCCTGTCCGTGTGCGGTCAGCAATCGGCTGCGAACGACGCCGAGGCGAACAAAGCTCTCGTACAACGCGCCTTTCAGGCGTTCAATCAGGGCGACTTCAAGACTTTGAACGACGTATTCGATCCGAAAGGTCCAATCCACGGCCGAAGAGGTCAGGATAAAGTCCAAGGCGGCCCGTTCGCCGAACTGAAGGATTCGTGTCCCATGTGCGCCGCCTTAAGCAATCGACAAATCAAAATCGACCTGATTATTGCCGAGGGCCATATGGTAGCAGTGCGATCTACTTGGAGCGGAAAATACTCAGGTACGGTGAGAGGAACGGCTGTCGCCGACAAGGATATATCGGTGACCTATACCAACTTCTATCGCGTGGTGGGCGGCAAGATTGTCGAGAATTGGTATCAGTCGGACAGCCTTTCTCTCGCAGAGCAGTTGGGCTTCAAACTGACGCCTCCGGCACACTAGCATTCCAACCGTAGCTCCTGTTGACAGACGATTTCACTCAAATTCCGATATCTTTCGATTGGGTTCACGTCTGGGCGTTTGTCGCTGGATGTTCCGCAACGACCGGGCGGCTGAATGGGAAACCGAAACGGGCCGTCGCGCCCAAAACCCCAACGGCTACGGTTGTTTCGTCTGGTCGAGTGGCGGCGGGTGGTGAAGATCAGATAGCTTCACTGGATTGTTCGGTAGTGGCTACTTTGAGCGAGCGCGGCGGAACTCCCAAAAGAAGCCGACCAAAAACGTCACAGCCGTGAAGATCAAGTCTCTTGAACTTGTAAGAAAACTTGAATCCCAACCTATAGGCCCGGTTTCCACGTGGTACACAACTGACAGGTAGAGGCTTATGGCTTCCGTTATCAAGAAAGATGCTACGCATGCGCATATAAGCCCTGCGACTGTGCTTTTAATGTAAATCACGCCGCTCTTTCTGCCCTCCGCTGCTCGTAGGCTTCCCCAGAGGGCGACCAAGTCCCCTACGCTCCACAGCCCGGCTGGAAGTAATTCCGTGCACTATCTTGACCTCTCAAAATCTGCTTTTCTTGGTAGGTTACCACTCGGAAGCGCACGGTAGTCCTCAGGGAAATACAGCTTCAACCGTCGCAGCGCCGGATTCGCAACCCATTCGATATATGCGTCTTGTTTGAATCCTACTAGACGGTTCGCACCGTGAATGTCCGCTAGAAGGGATGCCTTGAGCGTCTCTGCATCCCCACTACCCCAGTCGCTTTTCACCTTCTCAATAAGGTCCGGGACCTCAATCGGGGAGTTGACTACTAAAAATCCAGTCGGCTGAAGTCGGACGGCATTTAGGTGCCGGTTTACGATCTGCCCGATGAGTGCATAGCAGACGTCACCAACCTTCACGGTGTACGCGCTCGCAAAGCCTTTTTGCGTCCATTGAGAGAAGCCCAAGGGCGTTGGCTCCGGATCGCGCACACGAGGGTCATATTCATAGCCGAAGACCTTAGCCGAAAAGACGTGGGGGTAACCGCCAACTTCGAGTTTCGTCGGCCTCTTGTCTTCCAGATGCTTAATCAACTCCGGCAAGGCTAGTGGGCCGCGACGAATCAACTCACGCATTTGTGGTGGCACCTCGGGAGGAGCGACACCCCGAGTGTTCATCCAAGCAGAAGCAGAGGTGTCCTCTGCCGCGAATCCAACGTAGATGACAGAGAAGCTAATTCCCGGCGACTCCGAGTCGATCTGAGTCAGGTCATCAATGAGTTGGGTGATCGTTTCGTGAGAGTAATCACTGCTGGTGGTACGCCCGTAGCTTGGTACGAAAGCAGCGAGAATACCAATAATGCAAGCTCCAAAACTGAGCACCTTGGTGCGCCGCATGGCAGAAGTTTACACCCTAACCGTTGTAAGCAAGCCATTGGCCCTGTTGACCGCAGCTGGCCGGAAGCGAAGACGTGACTAGTACACCGACGCCGCCTTGAGCCCAATCTTTCCCGCAATCTCCGGGTATTTTCGGAGCAAGCGCCAGTAGTTTCGGCGTGCCCTAGCTCGTGGATAAGAGGGCTCGATGCATCGGTACCGAGAGATTGACTGCCAATAACGGAGCTTTTTGATAATTAGGATTTCACGAATTTCTGGCCGTCCGTTGATAGTTTTCCTCCGTTTTGGGTCGAACTTGCTAGTCGGCAAATTTGATCCGGTGTCAATTTTGCCAGTGTTAAGCGCAATTTGTTCACCGACCCCTGAAGGCACAGTGCGAATTTGCGCCCCCTACCAGTGGTTCCGAAAGTCCGTGAAAAGGCCCTGAATGTGCCGCGAGCGTGTTCCTGATTGGACTCAGAAGGTCGCTCTCGCCTTTGGAACTAGCGAGAAAGTGGCGTTCTGCGTAAATTAAGCATGGGTTGCTTGGTAGCTCTCCAATCGGCATGGGGTATCTAATTCTTTGATTTGCTCTACCAAGATACAAAACCCGTCCCAACTAATCGGCGTCCCCTGCTGTAAGCAAAACAGAATCGCTGCA
>Ga0302325_10006404_pt1 | contig 26483 bp, 22 predicted proteins | sample Palsa_T0_2_FD_201948 | JGI IMG/M metagenome (GOLD analysis project Ga0302325, IMG submission 201948) | Peat permafrost microbial communities from Stordalen Mire near Abisko, Sweden - Palsa_T0_2 | ecosystem: Environmental > Terrestrial > Soil > Palsa > Peat permafrost | place: Sweden: Abisko... | reverse complement strand
CAGCGCGGTGCGCACGGCGATCTCGCGTTGCCGGGCCGTGGCGCGCGCCAGCAAGAGGTTCGCGGCGTTGGCGCAGGCGATCAACAGCACCAGGCCCACCGCGCCCAGCAAGACCAAGAGCAGGCGCTGGCTGGGGCCGACGATCTCCTGATATAGCGGAATCACCAGCATCTGCCAGCCATCGAGCGCACCGGGATGCTCGCGCGCAAGCTGGGCGATGAGCGCGTTCATTTCCGCTTGCGCCTGTGCGGCGGTAGCGCCTTTCCTCAATCGTCCGATGACTTCCAGATAGTGCGAGCCGCGATGGGCGGGATCGCCCCGGAACGCAAAGGGCCACCAGAGGTCCACGGTCTCGCCGTGAGCGACGCCGTTGTATTCATTGCCGGGATGCTCGGTGCCTGGAGGCATAACGCCGGCTACCGTGAACGGCTGGGAATCGAGCGTAATTTTCCGGCCGACGATGTGGGGGTCGCCGTCGAAGCGTTTTTGCCACAACCGGTCGCTCAAAATCACTTGCTGCCCGTTGCCGGGGATTTCGTCGCTGCTGTTGAACTCATGGCCGCGCGCGGGGTGCAGGCCCAGCACGTGAAAGAATCCGGCGGTCACCTGGAACGCCGTAAACCGCTCCGGCTGGCCGGTTCCGGAAAGCTGCAGGTCGCCGCGCGTGAATCCGGCGAGAGATTCAAACGATCGGTTCCGCGCGCGAAAATCGCGAAAGTCGAAAGGGTTTAGAGGGAACCTGGGGTAGTCCGCGCTGTGGAAGAAGAGGCGTACGATGCGATTGGCCTCCGGGTACGGAAGCGGCCGCAGCAGCACCCCGTGAATCACGCTGAAGATGGCGCTATTCGCGCCGATACTGAGCGCCAGGGTCAGCAGGATGACCGCGGTAAAGCCGGGAGTCTTTGCGAGCGAACGCAGTGCGTATCGCAGGTCGCGCCCAAAAGTCTCGATGTGATCGGTCCGTCGCATATCGCGGCATTCCTCCTGAATTTGCGCCACGCCGCCCAGCTTGCGGATGGCCGCGCGGCGGGCTTCGGCGGGCGGCATTCCCGCAGCCAGATTTTCTGCCACCTGCTGGTCCAGATGGAAACGCAGTTCTTTGTCGAGATCTTCCTCGACCCGGTTCCGGCGGGCCAGGGAGCGCAGCCGCAACCGGACGATATCCCACTTGCGCCGCAGCTTCATGATCCTATTCCGCAGCCAGCCGGATCACCAGGCCGACGGCCTTCGACAGGCGCTCCCACTGGGCCAGCTCCTTCTCCAGTTGCGCGCGGCCGGCCTTGGTCAACTCGTAAAACTTGGCTTCGCGGCCGGTCTCGGTCTTGCGCCACGCGGCGCGGATCCAAGCCTGCTGCTCCAAACGATGCAGTGCCGGATAGAGCGCGCCCTGGGTGACCTGCAGCACATCCTCGCTCACCTGCTCGATGCGCTTGGCGATGGCCCAGCCGTGCTTCGGCTCGAGCGAGATGGTGCGCAGAATCAGGAGGTCGAGGGTGCCCTGGATCAGATCGGATGGTTTGCTCATGAATACCTAAATCAATTACAATCGACGCCTAAACCATCTACAATACGCCCAACAGCGCCAAGTGTCAATCGTTAGTAGATCATTTTCAGGGAGAACTGGATTTGTCTGGAGTTGCCTGCCGTGCGGCTGATTTCGCCGAAGCCCGGCCCGAGCACAATATTCGATGGCAGGCCAAAGTTCACGATATTGAATACGTTGAAGAACTCGACGCGGAATTGCAGGGATGCGCGCGCGGCTCCGGCACGCTCGAACAGGGGCGTATCCTTAATCAGGGCGAGGTCGAAGTCGTGCAAACCCGGACCGCGGAAGGTGTTGCGGCCGAGGGTGCCAAAGACCCCGTCATTCGGGCCGGTGCCGCCAGGCACATCGATGGGAATCGAGAAGAACGAAGCGTTATTGGCCCCCAGTCCAAAGTAGTCCTCACGCACCTTGCGGCTGGTGGAGAGAACCGGCGTACCAATTTGATCGGGCCGGTCGGTGCCCATCGAGCCTACACCCGTCTGTTGAATTCCGGAATAGATGGTGAATGGCGAGCCGCTTTGGAGGGTCCCAATACCGAGCATTTGCCACCCAGCAGTAAGGGGCCTGCCTAATGGGCGGAGGAACGGCACGCGGTCGGCATGCAGGTCCTGGAACAGGCTGAACGCCAGCGCATTTTTGACGTCGAAGTTGGATGGCCCCTTGTCCAGGCGGGCGTCGAACGGATCTTCAGGCGCGGTCTGGGCCACGGCACCGGACTGCCCGGAGATGAATCCGCCAATGACCGCGCTGGTATCGTCGATCGATTTCGAGAAAGTGTAACTGGCTTGAAAGCCGAGTCCTGAGCTGGTGAGACTCTGTTGCACGGATACCTGAAGCGCGTGATAGGAGGAATGCGAACGGTTGGTGATCACGGTGACCGGTCCGTAGCCGCCGGATATCTGGCCGGAAGAATTGAATTGGGTGTAGGGCGCGAAGGCGGGGGCGGCTCCGGCAAATCCGTTTGGAAAATCCATGGCGGGCAGCTTGATGCCGGCAGTGCCCACGTATCCGGCGCTGAGGTTGGCGCCGCCCAGTCTATGCTCGACGCCGGCGGTCCAGGTGGCGATGTAGCCATTCCGGAAGCCAGGAGAGATGCCCGCTACGCTGAGCGGCGTGATCTGATGGCCGGGCGAAACGGCGGCCAAGTCCTGCTCGTACCGCAACACGTCCATTACGGTATTGGGCGGGACCTGCTTGGAATCGCCCGAGGCGAACACCGGCGCCCCACCGATGGTATAAACGGTAGGCAACTCCTGCGGCGTGATGGCGGCGCCGAAGCTAATGGGCTGTCCGGGCGCGGCAGTGACGTGCGGGTATACGACGAACGGCGTGCTGCCGGTCAGCAAGTTGTCCTGCCAGAGGTTGACCAGCAGCGTGGTGATGGCTCCGCCGATGTGCACGGTGGTATTCGGAGCGGCGCGCCAATCGAGCGACAGGCGCGGTCCCCAGCCGTTAGGGTCGAGTTTATAGGCGGGGCTGGGGTTGATCAGCAATCCCGCGCCGGGCGACGTGCCGGGGCCCAGACCGAGCACGGGCGCCGAGGTACGGTCGTCCGCTTCGCGGATGCGCGACTCAATCTCATAGCGCAGGCCGTAGTTGAGGGTGAGGTGGCCTGACACCTTCCATGCGTCCTGGAAATAGAGGTTGTACGCATCGCGATGGAGGGCGGAATCGCCGATGCTGGCGCCTTGGGAGAACATGGGAGGCGCGACCGCTTCGGAATACGCGAAGGCGCTGGCGCTGAGCAGGCCGGTAAGCGCGTCGGGCAGCGGATCGCCAATGGCGATGTCGTGCATGCCGCTCGACGAGCGGATGGGGACCGTAGCGTAGGCAGTTCCGCCGCCGAACTGGTACGCGCCGTTGGGGCTGATGCCGAACAGGGTTGTATCGCGGTTCCCACGTACTTCGCCGCCGGCTTTGAGGGTGTGCTTGCCACGTATCCACTGAAAGCTTTGGCGAATTTGAAAGAGGTTGCCGTAGGCCGCCATCACAGAACCGGCGGCGGCGTTGAAAGCTTCATACGAGCCATCGCCGAAGCTGAGCGCCGGGTCCGTGCGGTCGAGCGTGGGGAACGAGGGCGTGGTGCGGGTGAAGCTGATGCCGGACTCCATGGTGAAGGTGGGTGACGGCGCGCGCGTGTAGGCGACGGCGCCGTTGCGCTGGCGGTCGAGAAAGCCTACCGCGAATTCGGGATCGATGGCCGTCTGGCTGGGGTTTGTAGTAGGGCCGGTAACGTTGGCCATGGTGAAGCGGCCGAACAATCGCGACTTATCGGAGATCTGGTGATCGAGGCGCACGGAGAACTGGTCCGAAACGGTGGTGACCTTCGATGAAGTGGCCAAAGTGCGTGCGGCATAGGGGCCCGACGGGTCATTGGGCAGCGGATAGCGCGCCAGGAGCGTGGCGATGCGCGGGTCTACGGGAACGATCAATGTGTCGCCGGGAAAGGCGGTGGTGTCCAGGCCGGAGCGTTCGGCGGCGGTGGGAACGGGGATCACCTCAGTGTCGCCGAGTACCTGGCGAAAGCCCTGATATTCGGCGAAATAGAAAGTGCGATTACGGCCGTCGTACACGCCGGGAATGACGACGGGGCCGCCGCTCGTGAGGCCGAATTCGTTGCGGATAAACGGCGGGATGCGCCCGGGCTGCGCAATGGAGCGCTCGTCGAAGAAGTTGCGCGCATCGAGCGCGGCGTTGCGCAGGAATTCGAAGACGGATCCGTGGATGGCGTTGGTTCCGGAGCGGGTGACGATATCGGTGAAGCCGGAAGCGCCGCGGCCGATTTCGGCGGGCATCCAGCCGGAGCTGGAGCGGATTTCCTCGACTGCATCGACGTTGAAGTTGGTGAATGTAGCGCCGCCCATTTCGGGGTCGCTCGAATCGGCGCCATCCATGGCGAAGACGGCGGCGGTGCCGCGCTGTCCGTTGACGGCGAATTGCTGGGTGAAATTCGCCGCGCCGTTGGTGTCGGTCATAGTGCCGGCGGCGAGCAGCAGCAGCGCGCTGAAATCGCGCTTGTTCAGGGGGAGTTCGGAGACGGCTTTGGCGGAGAGAGCTTGGCCGCCGGTAGCTTCGTGCTTGGGGGAATCGTCGAGGAGGGCGAGGGTTTGGCCGCTTTGGCCGGTTTGGCCGGCGGACAGCTCGAGGACGGCGGCGGTGTCGCGCGGCAGTTGGACCGGTTGCGGGCAGGTTGCGGTGATGCCGTGGTATTCGACGGCGATGGAGTATTCAGCCGGGGGGAGCGCGGCGAAAGTGAAGGCGCCATCCTTGGCGGTGGTGGCCGTTTCGTCAAGATTGGCGGAGTGAAGGCGCACGGTGGCGCCGGCAATGGGCTGGCGTTGGCTGTCGCGGAGTACGCCGGTCCAGGGCTTGGTTTCGGGTGGGGCGGCTGCGGAAGCGGAGGCCAGGAGCGCGACGGCGGCGATCGCGGCCAGTTGGGAGGGGGTCACACATCAGGATAACGCGTTTGGCTACGGAGTAACCGCAGCGGCAGCAAACGCTCGAACAGCATGGTAACATAGCCGTTACATTGAAGATGCACGCTCTGGACGCTCTCGGCAACCCGGTCCGCCGCAAGATCCTGCGACAACTCCGGGACGCGCCGCTGTCGGTCAACGAACTGGCGGCGCGCTTTCCGATCAGCCGTCCTGCCGTTTCCCGGCACCTGCGTGTTCTGGTCAAGAGCGGCCTGGTGGAAGCCCGCAGCGGGGGCGCCCGTCACCAGTACGCCGTCCGCATAAAGGGCTTCACGCCCGTGCGCGAGTTCCTGGATGAGTTCTGGGATACCGCATTGGCGCGCCTGGAGGAGCTTTCCCGAAGATGATTCAGAAATCGGTTCTGCTGCGCTGCCCGCCCGACAAGGCCTTCCGCCTCTTTACAGAAAGCATTTCCGAATGGTGGCCGAAGACGCACCGGCCGACGAAAGATCCGGAGAGCCAGTTGTTCCTGGAGCCGGCCGGACGCTTTTGGGAACGCAGCCGGGACGGGCGCGAAATGGAACTGGGCCGCGTGTTGACCTGGGAGCCGCCACGCCGCCTGGCGCTCGATTTCTACGTGGGCACGAACGCGGCCCAACCCACGGCCTTGGAGGTGACCTTCACTGCAGAGGGGGTAGGAACGCGCGTGACGGTCGATCACCGCGCGAAGCCGGAAAGCGAGGATCTGTGGGCTTTGCGCGCTCCGGTATTTGAAAAGTCCTGGGAAGCAGTACTGACGGCCTTGGCGAATCGGTAACCGCTGTGTTACCATGGCGCCGATGAAGACATTCCAGGCAGGTGGAACCAGGGAGAATCCGTGGAAGCTCAGTACCCCCAGCGGGCAATCGGAGTACGAGGCCTATCGAGACGAAACTGTCGACCCTCCGGCGCTGGTGGTGAAGGTGGGAAAGACCGAATTGCGGTACCGCTTGTGTTGTATCGACGACTTGCATGCCATGCTCAAGAAGCACGCCGACTGGATGCCGCTGGGCAGTGCGGACGAACAGAAGCCTGCTGCCGAGGGCACCGTGGAGGCTTGGGCGCGCGCGGCGAGTAATCCCGTCGGCGGATGGTACGGATTGAAGAAGGGATTGCGGGGCCGATTCGCAATGTATGTCCCTCCGGTGCTGAAAGTGCTTGGACTCGCCGAGGTAGAACAGAATCCGCGCAACAATCGCATGCGGGCTCTATAGGGGTTGGCGGACAGGTCGCCTCGAACGCCGTCCGAAGGAGCGGACAGGCCCGGAGGCCTGTCCAACTGGTTCAGCCCTTTAATTCAGCAGGCGGCCCTGGCGCATGTAGGCCGGCGTGTCCAGGTCGTCCGGATCGAAGGGCGGCTCGGGTTCCCCGTTCACCACCGGCTCGGGTTCGGGTTCGGGAGGCGCGGCCGCAACCACGGCGGGCTCGGACCAGACGATCTGCGGCGTGGGCGCCTTCGCCGGCTCTTCGGCGGCGGGCGCATATTGAGGCTGGAAGCCGGTGGCGATCACCGTGATCTTCACGGCATCGGCCATGGATTCGTCCATGGTTACGCCGAAGTTGATCTGCACATCCTCGCAATCGGCGGCTTCGCGGATGATGGAGCAAGCCTCGTTCACCTCGTGCAGACCCAGGCGGCTGGATCCGGTGATGTTGATCAACACACCGCGCGCGCCGCTGATGCGCGAGTCTTCGAGCAGCGGAGAACTGATCGCCTGGCGGGCGGCGTCCACGGCGGCATTCTCGCCGCGCCCTGTGGCGGTGCCCATCATGGCGTAGCCCATGCCGAGCATGGTGGCTTTCACGTCGGCGAAATCGCGGTTGATGATGCCTGGGGTGTTGATGATATCGCTGATGCCTTGGACGGCCTGGCGGAGCAGATCGTCGGCCAGCTTGAAGGCTTCGAAGAAACTGGTGCCACGCGGGACCAGTTTCAGCAGCCGGTCGTTGGGGATGGCGATGACGGTATCCACCGTAGAGGCGAGTTTGGTAAGGCCATGGTCGGCCAGGCGCATGCGGCGGGCGCCTTCGAAGGTGAACGGCTTGGTGACCACGGCGATCGTAAGCGCTTCCAGTTCCTTGGCGAGCGAGGCGATCACGGGCGCGGCGCCGGTGCCGGTTCCGCCGCCCAGTCCGGCGCTGACGAACACCATGTCCGCGCCTTGCAGTTGCTCGACGATCTTGTCGGTATTCTCCAAGGCGGCCTGGCGGCCGATTTCGGCGTTGAAACCGGCGCCGAGGCCGTTGGTGATCTTGGCGCCCAGTTGCAGCTTGATGGGCACTTCGCAACTGGCGAGCGCCTGGGCGTCGGTATTCATGGCGCAGAACTCCACGCCGGGCATGCCTTCGCGATACAGACGCGCGATGGCGTTGCAGCCGCCGCCGCCCACGCCGATGACCTTAATGCGCGCGCCGCCGCTAGCTTCTTCTTGAATCTCGTATTTCAAATCGTCGTTTTCGGAATCGATCAACCCCATCACTGCCCCCTTCAGATCAAAGCATTCATTTCAGAATCTTTCCCAGCAGACCGTAGGCCTGCTTTTGCATCTCGTGCTGCGATTTCAGTTTTGCCGAGTACATGGCCAGCCCGGCCACCGTGGTCCAGGCCGGGTCGCAGAGATCGTCCGGCCAATCCTCAATTCCAACCGGCAGCGCATTGCAGACGCGGCATTTGAGAACCTCCTCGGCGATTTCACACAGGCCTTCGAGGCGGGCGCCGCCACCGCAGAGGAACATGCCACCCATCAGAGCGCCTTGCATGCTCACGCGGGCCAACTCCTGCTGAACCATCTGGAACAGATCGAGCGCGCGGGATTCCAAAATGCGATTCAGCGTTCGGCGCTGTACGTCGCGATCCTCGCGGGATGCCACTTCGACGAAAGAGTTCTCGGCGGTGACATCCGCCCTGGCGCTACCGAATTCGTGCTTGAGGAGGGTAGCGTCCTCGAAGCCAATGCACAACCCACGCGCCACGTCGCGGGTAAAATGGTCGCCGGAGATGGGAAGGCTGGCCGCCGATTGCAGCGCGTCCCCGTAGTAGACCACCAACTCGGAGGATTGCGCGCCGATGTTCAATACGGCGGCGCCTTCGCGGCGATCCTCCGGCAGCACGGCGGCGTAGCAGGCGGCCAGCGCCTCGAAGACGGTTTCCTCCACGGCCAGATGCGCCTGGTTGACCGCGGTGACCACGCAGTCGTGCTCTCTTTGGGAGGTCATAACCAGGTGCACGTTGGCTTCGATCTGGCCGGCAATCATCCTGCGCGGATCGCGGTGGCCGGGATGGCCATCCACGACGAAGTCCTGCGGGAACATCTGCAGGATCATGGCGCCGTCCGGGAGGAGCACGCGTTTGGCGCGCGCCACGGCGCGGTTGACGTCGCGCTGTTCGACGGTACGGGAACGTCCGAGATCATGGAAGCCGCGGCAGTTGGCGCCCCGGACACTCGCGCCCACGCCCACCACGGCGCTCTCCACGGAGACCTCCGCGGTCCGCTCAGCCTCGCGGAGGGCGGCCAGCATGCATTCCGAAACGGCGGTCTGGTCGGCGATCAGGCCTTTCACCCAGCCTTGGGAAGGGACCGATGCGCACCCCAGGAAGCGCATGCGGTTATCGTCCAGGCGGCTTATCACGCACCGCGTCCAGGCACTCCCGGCGTCCAGGCCCACGGCATCGAATGTATTCGGCGTACTCATTAGCGGCTCGACTGCTCCTTCGCGGTAATGCGGTCGTCCAGGCGCAAGTCGAACGCCGTAACGTTGGCCGCGTGCTTGCGAATCTCGGGATAGTGGAGCAGAAAGTTCTGCAAGCGTCTGGCATAATTACCATCGCCCAGCTTGAGTTCGAGCGGGCGGCCCTCCACCTGGGCAACTACGGTAAGATCGTCGGGAGCAGCGGCGTTGATTTCGGAAATGTTTTGACCGGCGGGCCCCAGGTCGTCCATCAGGCTCTGCATGGCGGCCACGCGGAGGCGCCGCTGGGCATCGGTCTGATCGTCGCTCAGCCCGGTGAGCACGGGGAAAGCGAACTGCGCGCGCAGCGGCGGATCGAGCAGGACGCCCTGCGCGTCCACCAGCAGGAAGCGCGCGGCCGAACCGGAGGCGCCATGCAACGGCAGGCTGACGAACGCCACCGGCTGGCGCTCGATTACGCGCACCAGCAGGCGGTTCGGCCAGATACGGGAGACTGTGGCGTCTTCCACCCAGTCCACTGCCAGCAGCCGGCGGCGGCGCTCGTCGAGCGGAACAGCGAAGATGCTGCGGCCATAGTCGCCGGCGAAAACGCGCAACAGCTTGGCGCGGGCGGCATAGGTGACACCCTTGACGATCAGCGCGTTACGGTCTTCAGCGGACAGGATGAACTGCGGATCGGTGAGCACGTAGCGATGCGCCTGGCGGGCCGCCACGGCGCTCGAGACGAAGATGGCACACCAGGCACAGACAGTCAGCCACAACCGCCAGCGAAATTGGGGACGGGCTTTTTCACGCGCCATCAGTTCACCACGCTCTCCTGTTTCAGACGCGCCAGCACCAGGTCGCCTGCCTGCCAGACGTTGCCCGCACCGAGCGTCATCACCAGATCGCCATCCTGCGCCACTTGCAGCAACGCATCGACGCCGCGCTCGATGGTGCCCACGTATTCCACGCCACGGTGCCCAAATTGACGGATACGCTCGGTGAGGGCTTCGGCATTCACTCCTTCAATAGGGCGCTCGGAGGCGGCATAGATATCCAGGATCAGCACGGTGTCGGCCTGATGGAACGCGCCGCCAAATTCGTCGAGCAGGTGGAAGGTGCGCGAATACCGGTGCGGCTGAAACAGCACGTGAATGCGGCGGAACCCGCAGAGGCGAGCGGCGGCCAGGGTGGCGCGAATCTCCGTGGGGTGATGTCCGTAATCGTCGATTACGGTGATGCCGCGCTCCTGACCGCGGGTCTGGAAACGGCGATCCACACCGCTGAAAGTGGCCAGGGCTTCGCGAATCTTATCGGGCGCGACTTCCAGTTCCAGCGCCACGGCCGCCGCCGCGGTGGCGTTGAGCACATTGTGCCGGCCGGGGATGCGCAAATGGAAACTGCCCAGGGCGGTCTGCCGGTAGCGCAAGCTGAAATCGCTGGCGAACGGGCCGCAGCAGATTTCGCCGGCTTCCAGATCGGCCTGGGTACTGGCGCCGTAGGCGATGGTGCGGCGACGGATGGAGGGCAGGATGGTCTTGACGTTATCGTCGTCCACGCAGACGATGGCTGCGCCGTAAAACGGAACTTTATTCACGAATTCGATGAAGGCGGCCCGAATTTCGTCGAGCGAGGCGTAATGGTCCAGGTGTTCGCGATCGATGTTGGTGACGATAGCCAGGATGGGGGCGAGCTTCAGGAAGGAGCCATCGCTTTCGTCCGACTCGACCACCAGAAAATCGCTGTGGCCCACGCGCGCGTTGGAGCCGCCCATGGTGGCGACGCGGCCTCCCACCATGACGGTGGGGTCAAGGCCGGCATGATTGAGAATGGTGGCGGTGAGCGAGGTGGTGGTGGTTTTGCCGTGGCTGCCGGCGATGGCGATGCCGTACTTGAGGCGCATCAGCTCGGCCAGCAGTTCGCCTCGGGGGATTACCGGAATCTGCAGGCGGCGCGCCTCTTGCACTTCGGGGTTCTGTTCATCGATGGCGGAGCTGACCACCAGGGCGCGCGCTCCAGCGACGTTGGATGCGGCGTGACCTTCGTGGACGACGGCGCCCAGCACGGAGAGACGTTCGGTGATGGGGGTCAGCTTGAGATCGGAACCGCTGACGGTGTAGCCGAGATTGAGCAGCACTTCGGCGATGCCGCTCATGCCGATGCCGCCGATCCCCGTGAAGTGCAGGTGCTGCCGTCTAAAAAACATTATCTTCTCGTATTGTTTCGGCTTTTGGATGCCGGTGTCAATGAAAATGTTGTGGCGCGGCCGAAAACCCACCGTAAGTTATTGGGGGAAAGGGGCGGGTTTGGAGACCCCGCCCCAGGGGCGGATGCCCAATGCCACTTACTTTTCCTACAAACTGCAATGAGAATAATTTGTGGGGCGGACCTCCAGGTCTGCGCGGGTCCTCCATCACCCGACGTGACCCGCTCTTCGCACAACCAAATCAGCCATATCCGAGCGCGAGTAGGCCGGCGTGGACGCCGGCCGCAGGACTGGAGTCCTGCCCCACTTCCAATGCAGGTGCACGGTTTTGGGAAAAGTGAGTGGCATTGGGCGTGGACGCCTGCCCCACGGGTCCACTCCACATAATCAAGCACGAGCCACCTCTTCCAGCACATCGGCGGCACGGCGGGCGGCTCCGGGGTGCGCCAAACTGCGCGCGGCGGCTCCCATGCGCGCCAGCCCAACGTCGTCGGCGGCCAGCCGGGCGACAGTCTCGAACAGTTTTGCTCCGGTCATCTCACGATCCTCCACGAGGCGCGCCGCGCCCGCGCGCACAAGCGCTTGCGCGTTGCGCAACTGGTGTTGATCGGCCGCGAATGGAAACGGTGCGAGGATGGCAGGCTTGCCCGCGGCCGCGAGCTCGGCGACCGCACCCGCACCGGAGCGGCATACGACCAGGTCCGCCTCCGCGAAGGCGGCCGGCATGTCCGCGATAAACGGCAGGACTTCGCCCTCAATGCCCGATTCGGAGAATGCCGCGCGCAGTTCATCGCAGTCGGCCGGTCCGCTCTGATGGACGATGCGCACCGGCAGGGCTGCGGCGCGAAACAGAGGCCAGCTTTGGCGGGCGGCCTGGTTCAGGGTACGCGATCCCTGGCTGCCACCGGTGATCAGCACGGTGAACGTCGCGCCGGGCGCCTTCGGCGGGATGGAGAAAAACTCGTCGCGCACAGGCAACCCGGTGAGTTCGGTGCGGCCGTATGGGAAATAGCGGGCAGTTTCGGGGAAGCTGATAAGCGCACGGCGCACATACCTGGCGATGCGCCGGTTCGTGAACCCCGGTAGGGCGTTGGGCTCCATAACGACAACGGGCACACGACGGACCAGCGCTGCAAGCACCGGCGGTCCCGCGACGTAGCCGCCCATGCTGAAGACCGCAGCAACGCTTCGGTCTTTCAGGAGACGCCTGGCATATAGTGTGCTGACCGGCAGTTGCATGAGAGTCGCAGCCGTTTGACGCAATCCGACGCGTTTGAGGCCGCCGATTTGGATCAGCTCAAGGGGAAAGCCTTCGTCGGGCACTAATTGGCTTTCGAGGCCGCGTTCGGTTCCGACGAAGAAGGCGCTGTGTCCACGGTGACGGAGCTCGCGCGCTACAGCGAGGGCCGGGATAACGTGGCCTCCGGTACCTCCTCCGGCGAAGAGGAAGGCGCGGGCGCGATTGGCGGTTACCCCGCTTCGCGCGGTCATCTCCGGTTTTTTTCGAGTCGTTTCCGTCACAACCACCTGTCATTAGCAAGCCGCCAGGCGGCCTGAGAGGCCGCCGCAGGCCGGGGGCCTGCCCCACTAGCCCGCATGTTCCGAGACGTTCATTAGAATTCCGAGCGACGCCAGCGTCGACAGCAGCGAACTGCCTCCGGAGCTGATCATCGGCAGCGGGATGCCTTTGGTCGGCATCATGCCCAACACTACGCTGATGTTCATCAAGCCTTGCACCACCACCACCGTGGTAATGCCCAGGGCGAGATACCGGCCGAAATCGTCGGGCATGCGCAGCGCGGCGCGCAGACCTCGCCAGAGAATCAGTCCAAAAGCCAGCAGCAGCCCTACAGACCCCACCAGGCCCAGTTCCTCGCTCGCCACCGCGTAGATGAAATCGGTATGGGCCTCCGGAAGGTAGAGCAGCTTTTGCTTGCCCTGCATGAGGCCCGCGCCGACCACTCCGCCGGTCCCCACCGCGATTTTGGATTGCTCCAACTGGTAGCTGGTATCGCGCGAGGTCAGCGATTGGTGCATGTATTGTTCGATATGACCACCGGGATCGACGCGTGAAATGATCTTGGAGCCGGGGTCCAGATACCCGGCGATGCGCGCCAGGCGGTAGGGCTTGAGCGCGATGAAAACCACCAGTCCCACCAGCGCGCATGCGCCGGCGATCGCGCAGAAGCGCCAGCGCAGGCCCGCTACGAAGAAGACCACGGTGGCCGTGACGCCCAGCACCACGGCAGTGCCGAGGTCCGCCACGACCACGGCCAGAATCACCAGCCCGACGGCCAATGCAGCGGGGTACAGCGTATAGCGGGTGTTGATGGCCTGCGCGCGCCAGGCGACGAAGTACGCCAGAAAGATCACCAAAGCCGGCTTGGCGAGTTCGGAGGGCTGCAAACCGACCGGACCCATGCGCAGCCAGCGATGATGTGCCGAGTCCACGAAGAATACCAACCCGAGCAGCATCAGCGCCAGCCCGATGGCGGCGAACGCTACCGTCGAGTTCTGGAGCTTCTGGTAGTGGGTGCGCTTCAGGAACATCATCATCAGGAGCGCAGGGACCATCCACAGGCCCTGGCGCAAAACGAAGTGCCAGGACGATCCGAACTTGAGCTCGGCGATCACGGAGGAAGCGCTATATAGGATGACCACGCCAAAAGCCGCCATGCCAATAGTAGTGCCAAAGAGGGTCCAATCGGTCTTGAGTTTCTGCGCCATATTATTTGTCAGGGCTCCAGTTGTTGTACGAGGCTTTTGAAAACCTGGCCGCGATGCTCGTAGCTGGTGAATTGGTCGAAGCTGGCGCAGGCCGGCGCCAGAAGCACCGTATCGCCGGGGTGCGCGTGCGCATAGGCGAAGCGCACGGCGTTCTGCAGGGTGCCGGCATGCTCCAGCGGGAGTGCGCCGCTCAATTGCTCGCCGATCTTGGCGGCAGCCGCGCCAATCAGCAGGGCGGCGTGCGCCCTGGCGGCGAGGGGCGCGCGCAGGACGGTGTAGTCCAGGCCTTTGTCCTTGCCGCCCAGGATCACCCAAAGACCGCCCGCAAAGGCGTCCAGCGCCTTCAGAGTGGCATCCACACTAGTAGCTTTCGAATCGTTGTAAAAGTCCACGCCGTTCAGGTTGCGCACAAACTCGAGGCGGTGCTCCACGGCGTGGAAAGTGCGGATGGCGGCGGCGATGGAGGCGAGCGGCGCACCCGCCAACCGGGCAGCCGCGGCGGCGGCCATGGTGTCTTCAATATTGTGGCGGCCGCGTATGGGAATGTCGCGGGCATCCATCAGGAGTTCGCCATCGAACCAGATCCTGCCGTCGTCCAGCCAGACGCCCGGCGTGACCGCACGCGTGCTGCTGAACCAGAGCGGCAATCCGGCGGTAAGGGAAGCATAGCCCACGCAGGTGGGGTCATCGGCGTTGAGGATGGCGAACGCGCCGGCCCGCTGCGTGTCGAACAGGCGTCCCTTGGCGGCAGCGTAGTTGGCGAAGGTGTGATGGCGGTCCAGATGATTCTGGGTGACGTTCAGGGCAACGGCGACGTCGGCGTGAAATTCGGCGATAGTTTCCAGTTGGAAGCTGGAGAGTTCCAACACGTTCCACTGGTCCGGACGGGAGCTTTCGATCATGGCGGTGACTGGAGTCCCGATGTTGCCGCCCACCTGGGCGGGGATGCCAGATTCGCGCAGGATGTGTCCGACCAGCGCGGTGGTGGTGGTTTTGCCGTTGGTCCCGGTGATACCGATGGTGCGGCCGAGCAAGAACGGCGCGGCCAATTCCACTTCGCCGATTACGCGCGCGCCGCGCGCACGCGCCGTTTGCAGGAACGGAAGATCGGCGGGGACGCCGGGGGAAATGACGATCAGGTCAAAAGCGGGTGCTGGGTGCTGGGTGCTGGGTGCTGGGTCCTGTGTGGGGAACTGTTGGGTGAAGGGGATGCCCAGGCGACCCAGAGTTGCTGCGGCTTCCGGGAGTTCAGAGAGCGGTTTCAGGTCGGTAGCGCGCACTGTGGCGCCTTGGCTGACGAGCAGTTGAATCGAGGCCAACCCAGATTTCTCCATGCCGACGACAAGAGCGCGAGTTTGAGGCATCAGCATAACTTCCTTGTCGTTGTGCCGCTCGCGAGGGCTGCGCGAAGGGCGCGGATTTGCCTCCCGAGCGAGCCCAGTTGCAACATTAGGGAACCAAGAGCGTCAGGTGCGATGTAGTGCAGCCGCCCGGCAATTTCAAGTTCGGTTTCTACTTCTGCAACCGAACCTTGGGCAATGGAGAGGAAGTTCAAGTACTCTTTGATGTGCTCCCGGCTGTGTCCTTCCGCAACATTCGCGGGAATTGAACCCGCCGCTCGCCGCAACTGGCTAGTCAAGCCGTAGAGTTCCTGCTTGGGGAACGACTGAGTTACGAGATAGACGGACTCAACCAATTCCATGCCACCTTGCCAAACCCGAAGATCTCTAAAGCCGCGCATTACCTACCGTCCACCCAGCACCCGGCACCCAGCACCCGTTCTTCACCGTAGCTTCAGCGTCGTCAGCGCGAACAGCGCCAACACCAGCCCGGCGATCCAGAACCGGGCGATGATTTTCGATTCCGTCCAGCCCAGCGCCTCAAAGTGATGATGCAGCGGGGCCATTTTGAAGATGCGCTTGCCGCGCAGCTTGAAGCTGCCTACCTGCAGGATTACCGACAGCGTTTCCAGTACGAAGATGCCGCCGATGAACAGCAGCAGGATCTCCTGCTTGATCAGGATGGCCACGATGGCCAGTGCGGCGCCCAGCCCCAGCGAGCCGACATCGCCCATGAAAATCTCAGCCGGATGGGCGTTGTACCAGAGAAAGCCGAGGCTGGCGCCCGTCATCGATCCGCAGAAGATGGTCAGCTCCGAGGTGCGCGCGTTGCGGGCGATTTGCAGGTACTCGGCCAGTGTCGCGTGGCCTCCGGCGTAGGTCAGTATAGTCAGCGCGCCCGAGGCGACCACCATCAGGCCGATGGCCAGGCCATCCAGACCATCGGTGAGGTTCACGCCATTCGACGAGCCCACGATCACTACCGCTACGAAGATGAAGAATGGCAGCACGCCCACAACATAGGTCCAGTTGTTCGCCAGCAACGAAGAGATCAGCAGCGTGGGCTTGAAGTTCTTCAGGAACGGAACGTTGGTCACTGTGGAATAGCCGCCGAAAGTGCGCATGAACATCAGCACGGCTGCCACGACGAAGGCCAGACCGACCTGGTACAGCATCTTGCGCCGCGCGGTCAGCCCCAGATTGCGGTGCTTGGCGACCTTGGAGTAGTCGTCCACGAAACCTATGGCACCGTAGGCCAGCAGCGTGAGGACCGCGATCCACACGTAGGAGTTGCGCAGGTCCGCCCATAGCAGCGTAGGGATTACGATCGAAACGATGATCAGCACGCCACCCATGGTGGGGGTGCCGGCTTTCTTCTGGTGCGACTTCGGCCCCTCTTCGCGAATGTACTGGCCGATCTGGAACTGGCGCAGCTTGCCGATCAGCCAGGGACCCAGGGCGATGCACAGAAATAATGCTGTGAGGCTGGCGAAAGCGGTCCGGGAGGTGACGTAACGGAATACGCGGAAACCCGAGACCAGCGGCGACAGCTTTTCGTAGAGCAGGAAGTACAGCATGGTTACGCCAGGACCTTCTCCATCGTCCGCTCGATTTGGACGCCGCGGGATCCCTTGAAGAGGATGGCGTCTCCGGGCTGGACCAGCAGGCGGACGAATTCGCCAGCGTCTTCGGGACGTTCAAAAAAGTGCACGGAGTGTGGCGGCATACCCGCGCGCACGGCTTCTTCGGCCATGAAGCGGGCCTCTCCTTGGACGGCGATGAACGCATCGAGGCCGCTTTCCGCGGCGCAGCGGCCCGCCTGCCGGTGCAGGAATTCGGCGGCGTGCCCCAGTTCGAGCATTTCGCCTAGAACCGCGATGTGGCGGCGCGCGGGCGTGGCGTGCAGCACGTCCAGCATGGCGTGGACGGCCTCGGGATTGGAATTGTAGCAGTCGTTCCAGATGATGACGCCGTTGTGCTCCAGGCGCTCGCCGCGCATTTTGCCTATGGTGAACGTGGCCACGGCTTCGCGCAGGCGTTCCAGCGGGATCTCGAATGCGCGCGCTACGGCCATGCCGGCCAGCAGGTTGAGGACGCCATGGCGGCCGGCCAGAGTGGTGTGGAAATCGTTTCCATCCACACGGAAAAACGTGCCTTGGGCTGTGAGGGCGAGGTCCGTTGCCCGCACATCCGCCGCGTCCGAAAGGCCGAACGTGATGGTGCGGCCGGAATGAATTTCGCGGAAGCGCAGCGCGCGGGGATCGTCGGCATTGAGAACGGCGATGCCCGATTGGGGGTCGAGCGCTTCGATCAGCTCGCGCTTGGCGAGCGCCACGCCATCGATCGAATCGAAAGCTTCCACGTGCGCATATCCCACGTTGGTGACTACGCCGATATCCGGTTTGGCGATCGCCGCCAACGTGCGAATCTCGCCTGCGTGATTCATGCCCATTTCGAGGACGCCTACACGCGCTTCGTCGGGCAAGCGCAGGATTGACAACGGCAGGCCGACGTGATTGTTGAGGTTGCCCACGGTTTTACCAACTGGCAATTCGACGGCCAGCAGGTGGGCGATGGCATCTTTGGCCGTGGTTTTGCCGGCGCTGCCCGTTACGCCTACGATGCGGCCGGCCCATTCCTGACGCGCCCAAGCGGCCAGGTTTTGGATGGCCAGGAGCGAGTCGGGTACCATCAGGACGGGCGGACTTGGAGCCCGCCGCAGGCTGAGAGCCTGCCCCACAACTGCTATTGCGCCTTTTTCAAACGCTGCATCGATGTAGGCGTGACCGTCGTGATGGGGGCCTGGCAGCGCGAAGAAGAGATCGCCGGGAGACAGGGTGCGGGTGTCCACGGACCAGCCGGTGACGCAGCCAGGCAGCCTGGGAGGCTGCCGCAGGCTTAGAGCCTGCCCCACCACGCTTAATGGAAAGATCATTTCGGCTCCCGATGGTAACCGAAACCGCGCAGCACTCCGCGGGCCACCTCGCGATCATCGAAGGCGATGGTCTTGTCTTTCAATACCTGGTAGGTTTCGTGTCCCTTCCCGGCCAGAATGACAATGTCCCCGGGACGCGCTTCCTTGATGGCGCGGGCGATGGCGGTGGCGCGGTCGGGCTCTATGATATGCGGCACGTCGGTGCGCCGGATGCCCACCAGGGCGTCGTTCATGATAGCCAGTGGGTCTTCCGAGCGCGGATTGTCGCTTGTGAGCACGACGAAATCGCTGTTTTCCGCGGCAGCCTGCCCCATCAACGGACGCTTGGCACGGTCGCGGTCGCCACCGCAGCCGAATAATGTAATGATGCGTTGGGGATCCAGACCGCGAGCCACCGCGATGGTGTTCTTCAGCGCGTCGTCGGTATGCGCATAGTCCACCACTACGCCGAACGGCTGGCCTTCGTCGATGCGCTCGAAGCGTCCGGGTACGGCGCGGCATTGGGCGATACCTGCAGCGATGGTCTCCGGGGGAAAACCGTAGCTCAGTCCGGCGCTGCAGGCGGCCAGGATGTTGTACACGTTAATCTTGCCCAGCAGGGGCGATTCCACCATGAAGCGCAATTTGCGGCTCTGCACTTCAAAGCGCAGCCCTTGCAGGTTGGAGGTAATGTGCCGCGCGCGCACGGTGGCGCTTTGCCCGAGTCCGAACCACAACGCTTCGCTCTGGCGCGAGATCTGCACACGGCGGCACCATTCGTCGTCGCGGTTCAGCACGGCCCACGCGGGCGGCGGCGCGCCGGCGCCGGAAAACAGCAGTTGCTTGGCGGCGAAATAATCCTCCATGGTCTGATGGAAATCCAGGTGGTCGCGCGTGAGGTTGGTGAAGATAGCCGTGTGGAAGGCCAAGCCGTAAACCCGTCCCAGCGCCAGCGCGTGCGACGATACTTCCATTACCGCGTGCGAGCCGCCCGCCTCTTCCAACTCCGCGAAGAGCCGGTTCAGGTCGAGCGATTCCGGGGTGGTGTTGACGGCCGGCAGGACGCGCCCGGCCAAATGGTACTCGATGGTGCCGATCAGAGCGGTGGTCTTACCGGCGGCGCGCAGGATAGCATCGATCAAATACGATGTGGTGGTTTTGCCATTAGTCCCGGTAATTCCGGTAAGGGCGATGCGCTCGTCGGGATGGCGGTAGAAATTGCGGGCGGCCAGCGCAAGCGCATGACGGCCATGTCCGACTTCAATCCAAGGCGCTGGAAAGGCATCCGGGGCGACGGATTCGCTGGCTACGGCCAAGGCGCCGCGATCCACCGCATCGCGCGCGAACTGGCGGCCATCGGCGCGGCTGCCGGGAAAGGCGAAGAAAAGAAAGCCGGGCTGCACGCGGCGCGAGTCGTAGTCGAGGCCCTGCACGTCCAGTTGGGAAAGAGACGGCGAGAGTGGCGCGTTCAGGCGAACTCCCGTCAGTATCTCGCCCAGGGTCATCTGGCAAGATCGACTCGAATCCTTTCTCCGCCATGCAGAACGGCGCCCGGCGGCGGTACTTGCGCACGGACGACGCCGGTGCCAGCCAGCACCACGGGCAAGCCTTGGGCTTGCGCCAGTGCCACCGCCGACCGCATCGACAATCCAATAAAGTTCGGCGCTTTGGGGCCGCTCTGGTGGGGCGGAGGCGGCGCAGGCACGGTATTTGGGGCTGACGGCGCGGGCCCTGGGCTAGAAACTTGGGGCACCTCGGGCGCACGTGCTTCCGCCTCTTCCAGGACAGGCGGGTCGGCGGGGCCGTCTACGATGGGCACTTCGTCCAGGTCGGCTACCTGGGTTTCACGCGTATCCGGAGCCGTATCGGGCAAGTCCTTGGGCACGTCCAGGACCCGCAGAGCTTCGGTCGTAACGGCCCGAAAGACAGGACCGGCCACAGGGCCGCCATAGCCCGCGGAGCCACCATGCGTTCCGTTCACCGTCACTACTACCACGATAGCCGGATTCGCCACCGGCGCAAATCCCATAAACGACGCGTTGTAGCTGTGCGTATAGTGGCCCGTGGCGTAGTCGAAGATTTGGGCCGATCCGGTCTTGCCCGCGCTCGAATAGCCTTGCAGATTGGCATATCTGCGTCCCGTGCCAACAAGCACCACGCCTTCCATCATTTTACGCATCGCGATGGCGGTTTCCGGTTTCAGGATTCGATGCGGAGGAACCATTGGCACGGCTTCCGATCCATTCTTCAAAATCAGCCGCGGCGCCACCAGCAGACCGCCGTTAGCCACCGCGGAACAGGCTCGCGCGAGTTGCAAGGTAGTGACGCCCACTTCATGGCCCATGGAAACCGACATCAATGAAGTGGTGCGCCATTTTGAAAGCTTGCGGACCATCCCAGGCGACTCCGCCGGAAGCGGGATGCCCGTGCGCGCGCCAAGGCCGAAACGGCGAACATACTCATACAGTTTCGCCGAGCCCACCTTCAGCCCGATCTGAATTGCGCCGATGTTGCTGGATTTGGCGAGCACCATCTCCATGGGCATGGTGCCATAGCCGTGGTGGGCTTCGTGCACCGTACGGCCCGCCATGGTGAAGCTGCCGTTGCCGCAATTGATCATGGTTGACGGCTTTAATCCCGTAGTCTCGAGCGCGGCAGAAAGCGTGACAACCTTGAAGACCGAGCCTGGCTCAAAGGGCACTGACACCGCATGATTGAACCGCGCGGTGGGGCCTTCACTGCGCCCGGGCGGCTGGTTCGGATCGAACGGTGGATAGCTGGCAATGGCCAGAATATCGCCATGGTAAGGGTCCATCACTACTACGCTGCCGCTTTCGGCATGCGAATCCTGGACTGCGTGCGCGATGGCATCCTGGGCGGGCAACTGGATGCGCTCGTCGATCGAGAGCGTCAAGTCGGCGCCGGGCCGCGATTCAGTTTCCAGATGGGAATCGATGCCGCGCCCTTTGGCGTCGGTGAGCACGGATACGCTACCCGGCGCGCCGCGCAAGCTGGACTCCAGGCTCTTCTCCAGGCCCCACTGTCCGGTCTCTTCGCCATCCACGGCTCCAATCACGTGCGCGGCCAGTGTGTTCCGCGGATAGTTGCGGCGACTTTCATCTGCGAATCGGATCCAATCCAGGTGCAGGCTGCGCAGCCGTTCGTAGGGCTCCAGCTCGATGGCGCGCGCAACCCACATAAAGCCCTTCCGGTTGGCGGCGTACCATTGCATGCGGCCATAGAGCGCAGCCCGATCCATGTGCAGCACGCCGGACACAAGAGCCGAGGCAACCTGCAAATCCGGCACTTGCAGAGGATCGATGTAGACAGAGTCGCGCTTCACGCTGCCAGCCAGCAATTGTCCGGATCGATCGAAGATGGAGCCGCGCGGCGCGGCAATTTCCACCGTCTCTACCTGTTGCTTCTGGGCCGCGCGCACATACTCGGCGTGGTGCACAACCTGCAGACGGAACAACTGAACCAGGATCAGGAATCCCCAAACCAGGATAACGCCGCCGAACCACATCAGACGTTTGCCCGCTCTATTTCTGTCGACGGATTCCATAACGTCCAACCTTGTGCGGTATAAGATCAGTGCCGGTTCAGAGCCAGCTTGCTATCGCCCTTGGGATCGAGATGCACGATCTGTCCGGGCGTAGGAGTCCCCAACTCGCGCCGTTTGGCGAGGACTTCGAGGTTTTCCTGCCGAGACAGCCGAGCTTCCACGATATCCAGGTCGCGCTGCTCGTCGAGCAGGTGCTGTTGTTCGGCCTTGAGCGATTCCAACTGGTACCCTGCGAAGATATTGGCCACCCTGGGTGTCAATAGACCCATGAACAAAACGGCAAGCGCGCAGGCCGAGCCGATCATAGACCATTCGCCGCGCGCCGTCGTGTGCGCTTCCCGGACTACGCGGCTATTATCGATGGGTTTCGAGTACAGGAAGATGTCCTCGTAGGGCAGCGCCCGCAAATAATAGTGGGAAGCCACCGGGACGGATCCGGAATGCGCGGCGCCGCTTGCGGCGGCAGGCGCGGCCAAGGGTCTGCGAAAAAACATTGCCAGCGTTGCCATGAATCGTTACCTCTCTAAATCATCTCCAGCACGCGCAACTTGGCGCTGCGCGACGCCGGATTCAAACCCGTTTCCTCTTCCGTTGGCGTCAGCGGATGCCTGGTCAGGATAGTAGCGCGGCCCTCCTGCGCCAGTCCGCGAAACCGCTGCTTCACTTTGCGGTCTTCAAGCGACATAAAGGAGATCGCCACCATACGGCCGCCGCTCGCCAGCAGCTCCGGCCCGATTTCGAGCAGCCGGTCGAGTTCGCCCTGTTCGTCGTTCACAAACATGCGTAAGGCCATAAAGGTTCGAGTCGCGGGATGCAGACGACTCGTCCGAGGCACGGCCCGCTCCACTACCCCGGCCAGGTGTAGTGAGCTCCGTATGGGCCGCGCCCGAACGATTGCTCTGGCTATCTTCCGCGCTCTCCTTTCTTCGCCTAGCTGATAGATCAGGTCGGCGATCGCCTTTTCGGCGTACTGATTGACCAGGTCCGCCGCCGTGATGCCCGTGGATCGATCCATGCGCATATCGAGCGGCCCCTCGGCCATAAACGAAAATCCCCTGTCCGGCTCGGTCAGTTGATACCGGCTGACGCCCAAGTCGGCTAGCAGTCCTTGCACCTGCCCCGCTCCGCATGCCGGCAACGCAGCGGCAAGCTGGGAAAAGGCTCCCTGATGAAAACAAATCCGATCGGCCCATTCGGCCGTATTGCGCCGCGCCATCGCCAGCGACTCCGCGTCGCGGTCGTTGGCGATCACCCGGCCCGTAGTCAAGCGCTGCGCGATCTCTCCCGTATGACCGCCGAGGCCGGCCGTGGCATCCAAATACGTGCCCGTTGGCTTTATCGCCAGCCACTCGATTGCTTCGGCCGCCATCACGGCAAAGTGCATAAGCCATTTACTTGAACCCAGCCCGTTCCAGGACTTCCAGATCGTCCTCAACCGACTGCGCGGCTTCCGTCCGCCGCGCCTGGAACATCTCTTCGCTCATTACCTGGATGGCGCCGTGAACCACCAACACCCTCACCGGCCGGTTCTCGATTTGCAGATCCCGCCGCAGGTCGGTTGAGAATTGCACCCGTCCCTGCGCATCCATTTCGGCTTCCGTCCCCAGGTCCTGGGTGGTGAACCACACGCGCTGCAACGCCTTGGGATTGTCCCGGAAGTTAGCGAGCAACTTTTCGTTCTCGCGCCAAACCTCGATGGGGTATACTGTGGCCATGCGCCGATCCTTGCTAGTGACAAAAAGCTTCTTTTCAGGCAATCCTGCCAGATACTTCTGGAACTCGACAGGTAGTTTGAGGCGGCCCTTTTCGTCCAGGCGGGCGGGGTACATGCCACGCGGTGGTTCCAAAGGTGCCGCATCTTGAGGTTCATCCGCCACTTTTGATCTACTTCTTGGCTACTTTCATACCACAACCGATTGTGGCATGGAACGTATATCTATGGCAAGAGGAATTTCGAGAAAGTTGTTGATTGGCCTTGAGTTAGTGAGGTACTAGACGATCCACCGGCACAGCTTGACACCCCAACATCTTGTTTTTTAGGCGAAGACATGGCGAAAATGGGAATACGACGGGATCAAGGGAGCGTCAGCCAAAACGGCTCGAACTATTCCACGGTGATTAGAGTCGTAGCGCTCATGGCTTCGATTGCACGGCCGCAGCCGCACCTTCCGGCGCCAGCTTGCTCAATATCCGGTCATGGATCCAGTGCGCGTCGAACCACTCCACCGGATTCACCTGCACGCCATCCACCTGCATGCTGAAGTGTACGTGATCGCCGCCGGCGAGGCCGGTCGAGCCGCTATGTCCCATGGCCTGGCCCTTCTTCACCGGGTCGCCCACCTTCACGTCGATCCGGCTAAGATGCCCGTAAATCGATTGCAGTCCATACCCGTGGTCGAGCACGATGCAGTTTCCATAGATTCCCAGGTCAGACGCCCACACCACGCGTCCGTCGTTCGCCGCCACTACCGGTACATGGGCGGTCACCGCCAGGTCGAATCCGAGGTGCACCTGCTGGTCCACTTTTCTGCCTTTGTAGATATAGCTCCGCACATCGGCGAAGTGCGCTTCCACCTGCGAATTGGCGAGCTGCGCGAACGGGCCGTTCCACAGCACGCGCTCCTCGGTCTTCAGCCGCAGATCCGCGAGCGTTTGATTGTTCTGCTTGCGCAACTCGCGGTTGATGCGCAGGAAGCGCGCCAGCAAATCGCCCGACCCAGTCGGATCGATCTGATTCACGACCTTGTCCAGGAACGCATCCGTGATCTCCAGGTCGCGCGTGCGGGACGGCTTGGGGAAAATCTTGAACCAGAATCGGCCGGTGACTTCCGTTCCCGCGGCGTTGCGCGCATAGACGTGCGGCACGGTGTCGACGGGCAGTTCCCAAGAGAAACCGAACAGCGAGAAACGCTCATTCTTAGGCCGGCCCGGCATCGGAAAGCTACGGAACGTATACGGTCCCACCTTAACGCCGGCCTCGCTCCAATCTCCGGAGACTGTAAACGTCACCAACTCACTGCCGCCTTGATTGATGTAGTGCTGCGCCTCATCCACCGCGAGGCGCGGCGGTTCCAGCACCACATCCAGATCGAAGCTCGCGCTGGTGGTGCGGCCCAGGAAATCGTTCGATTGCGCCTCCAGAATGAGCGTAGCTTTTCCCGCCTTTAAAGCAGCCGCCTGCTGTTTGCCCGCGGGAAAGCTAACCGCATGCGGCGCTTCGCGCAGCCGCATGAACAACAGCCGGTGCGCCGGATTGCGCTGCTCGTAAACTGAGTACCTCGCGCCGTTTTGCTCGAGTACCGCGGTGAAGCGGCGGAGGCCATAGGGGCCGGTCACTTCCACCTTCACGGGCGTGCTGGCGCCGATGGCCTTGACCGGCGGATCCATGGCGATCGCGGGCGTAGCGGAAAGCGCCGCCAGTACCACGACTGCCGCGATTACCAAGACAACTACGAGCGCAATGAGAAGTTTCACTTTTTGGTCCAGGAGTCGATCCAGTCGATAAATGTCTTGTACCAGAGCAGGCTGTTCTGCGGCTTCAGCACCCAGTGCCCTTCATCGGGAAACAGCAGCAACTTCGAAGGCGTTTTCTGCAGTTGCAGCGCCGTGAACAGTTGCAGCCCCTGGCCCACCGGCACGCGATAATCCAACTCGCCGTGGATCACCAGCGTGGGCGTATGGAATTCCTTCACGAACAAGCTGGGCGACCAGCGGCCGTAGCTCTCGGGGTTGTCCCATGGCGCGCCGCCGAATTCCCAAAGCGGGAACCACAGCTCTTCGGTCTCGCCGAATTCGCTGCGCAAATCGTACACACCGTCGTGCGAAACCAGCGCCTTGAAACGCTGCGTGTGGCCGAGAATCCAATCGATCATGTACCCGCCGTAGGAGCCGCCGGCGGCGGCCATCCGGCTGCCATCCGCATACGGCAAGCTGGTGACCACGTGATCTGCCACCGCCATGATGTCGTCGAATGCGCGGCCGCCCCAATCGCCGTTGATCTCGTCGATGAACTTCTGGCCGTATCCCTTCGACCCGCGCGGATTCGGCATCACCACCACGTATCCGGCAGCCGCGAACACCTGCGCGTTCCAGCGATAGGTCCAGCTATGTCCCCACGCGCCTTGGGGCCCGCCGTGAATCAGCATCAGCACCGGATACTTCCGGTCTTCGCGAAAGCCGTACGGTTTCACTACGAAGCTTTGCACCCGCGCACCGTCCGCGCCATCCACCCAGAATTCATCGAGCGGCATCATCTCGTGGGAACCCAGCACGGCATCGTTGAGATGCGTCAACGCCACCGCCGCGCCGCCCGATGAGGACGCGCGGTAAATCCCAGCCGGCTGCATGCCGCTCTGCTGCGTGTAGATCAGGGTCTTGCCGTCCGGCGTGAACTGCATCTCGTCCAAATGGTTGTCGCCGCTAACCGCCACGTGCGCCTCACCGCCTCTCACGGACTTGAACTGGATGGCCTGCCGCCCGCGATCCTCCACCGTGAAAAACAGGCTGGCGGAATCCGGCGACCACGCAAAACTCCCGACCCAGCGGTCTATGTTCTCCGTCAAATCGGTTACCCTACCCGTGGCCCGCTCCATCACCCACAGCCGCCAGCGGTCGCTTTCATAGCCCGGCCGGATCTGCGCGCGCCAAGCCAGATACTTGCCATCCGGCGAGTAGAGCGGTCCACTGTCAGCGCCTGGATTACTGGTAATCCTGCGGGCCGCACCGCCAGCCATGGAAACCGCGTAGAGATCCGAATTGGTGCTGGTGGCGGGCACTGCATCGGCCATCGTCGCGTAGCAAACCTCGGCGCCGTCCGGCGAAATCGTATAATCGTCGCCACCGCCCAGCGAGAATGGCGGCACGTCCAGCGCGCCGGGCGTCAAGTCTTTGGGATCTCCACCCGACAACGGAACCACCATCAAATGGCTGCACCGTGCACCCTGCCAACGATTCCAATGCCGGTACAGCAGGCTGGTATAGATGCGCGCCTTGACCTTACCGTTCTTCTCGTCTTCCAACGCTTTCTTGTTGCAGGCATCGTTCGCGCCGCATTCGGGG
>Ga0302325_10006401_pt1 | contig 26488 bp, 22 predicted proteins | sample Palsa_T0_2_FD_201948 | JGI IMG/M metagenome (GOLD analysis project Ga0302325, IMG submission 201948) | Peat permafrost microbial communities from Stordalen Mire near Abisko, Sweden - Palsa_T0_2 | ecosystem: Environmental > Terrestrial > Soil > Palsa > Peat permafrost | place: Sweden: Abisko... | reverse complement strand
AGACGCGGGGAGTGCTGAGGAACCTGCGGCTGAGCGGGCGAGCGGGGGAGCGGGCGAGGGGACGAGTCCGGCGGGGGAGGCTGACGCGGAGACGCGGGGAGGTGGGGACGCGGAGAGTCTGGAGCCTGCGGCTGAGCGGGCGAGCGGGGGAGCGGGCGAGGGGGCGAGTCCGTTGGAGGACGCGGTGGTGGGCGTCGAGGCTATTGGCTCCGAGGAGATTTTCGTTGGGGTGGAGGCGCCCAGTTTGGTGGCGTCGGAAGACTCGCAGTTGCGGGCATTGCTCGAAGCCATCGTGTATATCACGGAGGAGCCTCTTTCGTTGGCTCAGATTGCGACGGCTCTGGGGCAGCCGCGCGAGCGCGTGCAGGTGCTGCTCGACGATCTGGTCGCGGAGTATGACAAGCCCGAACATGGCGTCACTATGCGCGAGGTGGCCGGCGGCTACAAGATGACCACCAAGCCGGAGCACCATGAGACGGTGCGCAATTTCGTCCGAAGCCTGAAGCCTCCGTTGAAGCTGTCGCTGCCGGCGCTGGAGACGCTGGCGGTGATCGCGTACAAGCAACCCGTGACGGCGCCGGAGATCATGGAGATTCGCGGCGTCCAAGGCGCGGGCGTGCTGAAGACGCTGCTGGACCGCAAGCTGATCGCCGCGGCGGGCCGCAAGAACGTCATCGGCAAGCCTATCCTCTACAAGACCACCAAGGACTTCCTGGTGCAGTTCGGCTTGAAAGACTTGAGCGAATTGCCGTCGCTTAAGGAGTTCGAGGAGATCCGGCGCATGGCCATCGATGGCGACGCACCAGACTTGCCGGCCCCCGTGCCCTCGCCCGAGCCGCCGGCAGAGCAGGGCTGATGGCCGAAGAGCGGCTCCAGAAAATCTTGTCGCGGGCGGGGGTGGCCTCCCGCCGCAAGGCCGAGCAGATGATCCAGGAAGGCCGCGTGACGGTGAACGGTACAGCAGTCACGGAACTGGGCAGCAAGGCCGATCTGGACCGCGATCATATCAAGGTGGATGGAAAGCTGTTGCACCAGCCCAAACACCTGATCGCGATCGCGCTCCACAAACCGCACAGCGTGATGACGACGGTATCCGATCCGCAGGGCCGGCCCACGGTGATGGATCTGGTGCGGGGCATGAAAGAGCGCGTGTATCCGGTCGGCCGCCTGGATTACGCCAGCGAGGGATTGCTGCTGCTCACCAACGATGGCGATCTGGCCAACGCCATCACGTCCGCATCCACCCACATCCCGAAGACGTACCTGGTGAAAGTGACTGGCTTGCTTACTCCGGAACAGGAACAGGAGTTCCGCGACGGCGTGCCGCTGGGCGGACGGCGGACGGCGCCGGCGGGTTTGAAACTGGTGCATCGCGCCCAAAATCCGTGGTACGAAGTGCGCCTGATCGAAGGCCGCAAGAATCAGATCAGGGAGATGTTCAAGCATTTCGGGCGGCTGGTGGAAAAGCTGAAGCGGGTGAAGATCGGCTTCCTGGAGTTGGGTTCGCTGAAGCCGGGCGAGTTCCGCTATCTGACCAGCGATGAAATCGCGCGGTTCAGGAAGGCGGCCGCGAAACGGGCCACGCCATGAGCATTACGGAATTGCTGAAGACCAGCCGCACAATCGCGGTGGTCGGGCTTTCGGGCAAGCGCTTCCGTCCGAGCTACGGCGTGGCGGAGTATATGCAGCGCAACGGCTATCGCATCATTCCGGTGAACCCGTTCGCGGAGACTGTACTGGGCGAGAAATGCTATCCCGATCTGGAGAGCATTCCGGAGCGCGTGGATATCGTGGACATTTTCCGGCGTTCGGAATTCGTGCCGCCGATTGTGGAAGCGGCCATCCGGATTGAGGCGCGGGCGGTCTGGATGCAAGAGGGCGTGGTCAACGAGGAAGCGGCGGAGAGAGCTCGGGCGGCGGGTTTGGAAGTGGTGATGGACCGGTGTATTTTGAAGGATCACCGGCGGATGGCGTTTGGATAAGAGGCGGGCTGCGCGCGCGAAAAAAGCACGGCGGCCTGGGAGGCCGCCGCAGGCCGAGGGCCTGCCCCACAACGCGCCAGATCTACTTGCAACCTTCGAAGACGCCGCCGGGCACTCCGGTATATCCCAACGCCTGCATGCCGACCGGGGAACTGTAATACGCGCGCGAGATCCAGTCCTTCAGGTTGCTGAAATGCGCGTGCCCGCGATAGGTGCCGGGCGCGTTCTCGTCCCAGGTCTCGAGGGTGTGCGGGTAGGCCATGTAGGTAACGAGTTCCGTCTGCTGCTCAGGCGTCAGATATACAAACGCGGCTCGGTAGCGCGCGAAAGCTTCGCCATCGAGGAAGGCCAGGCTATCGAGGAAACTGCGCTGCGTGTCGTGCGTCTCCGCAGCCAGCACCAGGTCGATGAAGCGATTGACCAGGGCCGCTTTGGCGCCTGGCGTATCGGTAGCGGGGATGAGGATGTCGCTGAATAAAACCAGCGTCTCGTTTTGGTGGCCGTCCAAAAACAGCGGCTGCCAATCGGCGCGTGCCAACTCCTTTGAAGCATCGTAACCCGAAGGAAACTCGCGAGCGGACGCGGCGCCTGCGGATGTGGCCACGGCGGCGGCTCCCAGAAAAGCTTGGCGGAACAGATCGCGGCGATTCATTTGGGGACTATAATACCTTTACCGATGCAAGCGGCACAAGGTACCGAATACGATGCGATTGTGGTGGGTTCCGGCGCCACCGGCGGCTGGGCGGCTAAGCGGCTGGCGGAGGCCGGCCTGAAGGTCGCGCTGCTGGAGGCGGGGCGCAACATATCGCCCAAAGAATTTACCGAGCACATGCCGGCTTACAAGCTGAAGTACCGCGACATGTCGCCGGAGATCGCGCGCACGCGGCCGGTGCAGAAGCAGTGCTACGCGTGCATGGAATACAACTACGACTGGTTCGTAGACGATCTGCAGAATCCGTACAGCACTCCGGCGGACAAGCCATTCACGTGGCAGCGGCTGCGGATTGTGGGAGGGCGCACACTGGTGTGGGGACGCCAGAGCTACCGCATGAGCGATCTGGATTTCAAGGCGGCCGGCCACGATGGCTATGGTGAGAACTGGCCGCTTTCGTATAAGGAGATGGAGCCTTTCTACGAAACGGTGGAGCGCTATGTGGGCATTAGCGGCGCGGCGGAAGGGAATCCCACGCTGCCCGACAGCCACTTCCTGCCGCCCATGAAAATGACCTGCGGCGAAGTGCGTTTGCGCGAGCGGGTGCAGGCGCAGTTCGGGCGTACGGTCACCATCGGACGCACCGCCATCCTCACCGAAAACCATAATGGACGCGCCGCCTGCCACTACTGCGGGCCTTGCGAGCGCGGCTGCGTGACGTTCTCCTACTTCAGCAGCCCGTTCACCACGGTGGCGGACGCGTTGAAGACCAGGAACTGCACGCTGATTACGAACGCGGTGGTGCGCAGCGTCGATATGGACAACGCCAACAACCGGGCTACCGGCGTGACGTACGTGGACCGCTTGTCGCACAAGACTTACCAGGCGCGGGCCCGGAGCGTGATTCTTTGCGCGCAGGCCATGGAATCGACGCGCATCCTGTTGAACTCCGCCACGCGGACTTATCCGCAGGGCCTGGGGAATTCGAGCGGCGCGCTGGGGCATTACCTGATGGATCACGCGGTGGGTGGGGGCGCCGCCGGCGAATTGCCGGGCTTCGATCCCACGCCTCCGTCGCCGAGCGCGCCGCATCGCGCCAACGGCATTTATGTGATCCGCTTTCGCAACATCCTGAACGGACCCCGGCATCCGCGCTTTATTCGCGGCTATGGCTTTCAGGGCGGCGCCAGCGCGGGCTTCAACTTCGGCGCGGAGGGGTTCGGCGCGCAGTATAAGAAAGCCGTGTTGGCGGGCGCGTACAACATCGAATTAGGCGCGTTCGGCGAATCGCTGGCGCGTTGGGACAATTATTGCGAGCTCGATCCGGAGATGCGGGACGCCTGGGGCATTCCCGCATTGCGCATCCACATGACGCATGGCGACAATGAGAAGGCCATGATGGAGGATGCCGCCAGTTCCGCCGCGGAGATGTTGGAAGCCGCCGGCGCGAGGAATATCAAGGTGAATGCGGATCTGGCGATGCCTGGGATGGCGATCCACGAGGTGGGCACGGCACGCATGGGCGCGGATCCGAAGAAGTTCGTGCTGGACCCTTATAACCAGGCACACGATGTGAAAAACCTGTTCGTGATGGACGGGGCGTGCTATCCATCGTCGGCGTGCCAGAATCCAACGCTGACGTTTATGGCGCTGACGGTGCGCGCGTGCGATCGTCTGATCGAGCGATTCAAGAAGAATGAAGTGTAGCGAGGGAATGCGGATGCGAGTGTTGAGCGTTTGCGTTTTGACGGTGTGGAGCGCGGGGGCCGCTGTGCCGCCCGTGATTCCCGGCGACTCGGACCGAGGCGCGAAACTCTTTGAGAACCAGCGCTGCGTTGAGTGTCACAGCGTGAATGGCAAGGGCGGAAAAATGGGGATGGATCTGAGCGCGCGCGTGGATCGCGGCTTCACCCCCGCGCTGCTTGCCAGCGCCATGTGGAACCATGCGCCGGTGATGTGGGCGGCCATGGAAGGAGCCGGAATCGAGCGGCCCAACCTGAGCCCGGCGGATGCCGCCGATCTGTTCGCGTACCTTTACTCGACGCGCTTCTTCGACAAACCGGGCGATGCCGCGCGCGGCAAGCAGGCGTTCACGGACAGGCACTGCGCGGAGTGTCACGGCATTACGGAATCGCGGGCGGAAGGCGCACCGCCGGTGGTCAAGTGGGAATCGCTGGGGCAGCCGATCGTCCTGGTGCAACAGATGTGGGACCATAGCAGCCGCATGCGGGAAGCGTTCGCGCGCAAGAAAATCGCGTGGCAGGAACTGACGGCACAGGATTTGAGCGACATCCTGGCCTATCTGCGAAATCTGCCGGAGACCCGCGCCATACCCGCGCGCTTCTCGTTTACGGCGGGCGATGGCGGGCAGGCCATATTCGAATCGAAGGGCTGCGTGAAATGCCACGTGGGTAAGTTGGCCCTGGAGGACCGCCTGCACAATCTGGATTTGACTGAGATCGCAGTGGACATGTGGAATCACGCGCCGAGGATGATCCAGCCGGTGCCGCAGCTTTCCGAGGACGAGATGCGGCAGTTACTCAGTTATTTGTGGATGCGGCAGTTCGTTTACGCCAAAGGCGATGCCGCGAAGGGTAAGCAGGTGTTTGCCGCGAAGCGTTGCGCCGAGTGCCACATGGGCGGGGAGCACGGCGCACCGCCGCTGTCTGGGCAAGGCCGCGCCTACTCGGAAATTACGATTATCTCGGCGCTGTGGAAGCACGGGCCGCAGATGTTCACACGCATGCGGCAGGCGAAGATGGTCTGGCCGCGGTTCAATAATCCGCAGCAGATGTCCGACCTGGTGGCGTATCTAAATACGGTGCAGTAGACTTGCGGAGCGGACGTGTGGGGCGCAGCCTCCCGCACACCAGTCACAAGCCGTCGCGAAAAATTTATGGGCCAGTTGGTTCTCCTGGCCATGCTGGACGCGGCCGTCACGCCAACGTGACTGGCCAAAGCTCTCACAAGTACGGATAGGGTGCCCGCCACCCTTACTAACCAATTCTCCACTAAAGACTTAGCCCACGGCCGGCGCGAAAGCGCGTTTCAGTTATTGCCGGAGGGTGGAACATCCTGGTGGTTAGTGGAGGTTCCCAACTCACACGCCGGCCGTCACCGCGAAGTCACTGTTGCGCTCCCGGCCTTCGCGGACGCGGCTGCTACATTGTGGGTGAAAAGGAGCGTTTTACGTGGCACAAATAATCCCCCTCGGTTTTGTTACCGCAAGCAGTGCGATTTTGACGGCGAATGTGCCGGCACCATCGGGATATCCCCTGCGCTGCAACAAGGTTCTCGTACAGGCCTTCAAGACCGCGAATGCAAGCGATTATGTCTTTGTCGGGTTAAATGGACTGAATAAGACCACCGGTGCGGGAGTCATAGCCGTGCTGCAGACCGGACAGTCGGTGGTGGTGGGAGACGAACGAGACTCAAACGTGCTTGACCCCACCACGTTGGCCATCGACAGCCTGTCAGGCGCGGCGGTGGTTACGGGCATGCTCTACCAGCGCTAGTCCGCCTTATCTAAAATCCAGGAGACTCGTTTCCGTATGAGAAGCATCGTTCTGTCAGGACTGTTGTGCGCATTCACCGCTATGGTTGCGCCGGCGCAAATCATTGTGCAAGGTGGAGGGGTGCCCACGGGCATCCCGGCCGGCGCCTCTATCTGGTATGGGCCCGTTGCGCCACCAGCGTCGGTTGGGGCAGATGGGGACTATTACGTCAATACCAGCAACTACTGCCTATATGGCCCGAAGGCTGCGGGCGCTTGGCCATCCTCTTGCGTATCGTCGATAACTCAATTCGGATACGTCGCGGAGAACGTGGGCACGAAGGGCGTGGCGGGCGGTTATGCACCGTTGGACGTGAACGCGCTAGTACCGGCCGCGAATTTGCCGGCTATTTCCACGGTAAATGGCACGACCGTACCTACTAACGTCGCATCCGACCAGACTGTAGTGACAACAGCCCCAGGGGTGGGCTCCTGGGCGAGCCTTCCCGCGTGCCCGGATGCCGGCGGCTTTCACCTGAATTACAGCGCGGTGACGCATGGGTTTCAGTGCGGAGATACCGGCGGCACCGTGGGCAGTGTCAATTTTGGCAGTGTGGAGGACGGCACCAACACCGCATCGCTGCTGGTCGGCGGGAGTTTGGGCTACACGGGCGGCGGGCTGGTCAATGCCAATCAATTGAGCGGCGTGCCTCTTTCCGGCTTGTCCACCGGGCTTCTAAAGATCACCAGTGGGACCGGGACCCCCGGCATCGCCACGTCTACGGATGTGGAAGCGACACTGGGATTCACGCCGGAAAACCCGGCGAATAAGGGCGCAGCTACCGGTTACGCACCATTGGACGCCTCCGCCAAAGTCCTGGTGACGAATCTTCCCCTTATTCCATACAGTCAAACCACCGGCGTACAGGCGGCGCTGGGTTTCTCACCGGAGAATGCGGCCAACAAGAACGCGGCAAATGGATACGCGCCGCTAGATGCGAACAAGCTTCTGCCCATTGCGAATCTGCCGGTGATCAGTACGCTAAGTGGTACGAGTGTCCCCAGTAACACCGCTTCCGACCAAACGGTCGTGACCACGGCCCCGTCAGTGGGAGCATGGACGGCGCTTCCGTCCTGTCCCGATACCGGCGGAAATCATCTGAACTACAGCCAGGCGACACACGGGTTCCTATGCGGAAGCACGGGCGGCACGGCTGGCAGCGTTGGATTCAGTGGCGTGGGGACTGGCACGAACGCCAACGCGCTTCTGATCGGCGGGAGTCTAGGTTACACTGGCGCGGGTCAGGTGAATGCCAACCAATTAAGCGGTGTGTCACTTCCCAGCCTGTCTACCGGCCTCCTAAAGATCACCACTGGAACGGGCACGCCTAGCATCGCAGGTTTATCGGACATAACATCCACGCTCGGCTTCACGCCCGAGAACGGGGCGAATAAGAACGCCGCCAACGGTTACGCACCGCTGGACGCCAACAAGCTTCTTCCCGCTGATAACCTGCCGGCCATCACCGCGGTGAGTGGCACGAGTGTTCCTAGTAGTAGCGCATCGGACCAAACCGTGGTTACCACGGCCGCGGCAGTGGGAGCATGGACGGCGCTTCCGTCGTGCCCCGATACGGGCGGAAACCATCTGAATTACAGCCAGGTGACACACGGGTTCCTATGCGGAAGCACGGCTGGCAGCGTTGGCTTCAATGGCGTCGGGACAGGAACGAACGCCAACGCCCTCTTGATCGCCGGCAGCCTGGGTTACACGGGCGGCGGTCAGGTGAATGCCAACCAAATAAGCGGTGTGTTACTGCCGAGCCTGAGTACGGGCCTGTTGAAGATCACCACTGGGACGGGCGCGCCTAGCATCGCCGCGGCATCGGATGTTACAGCCACACTCGGTTTCACGCCCGAGAACGGGGCGAATAAGAACGCCGCCAACGGTTATGCGCCGCTGGACGCGAACAAGCTTCTGCCCGTTGCTAACCTGCCGGCGATCACCTCGGTAAATGGCACGAGTGTTCCTAGTAACGGCGCATCCGACCAGACCGTGGTGACCACCGCGCCGGCAGTGGGAGCCTGGACGGCGCTTCCGTCGTGCCCCGATACCGGCGGAAACCATCTGAACTATAGCCAGGTGATGCACGGGTTCCTATGCGGAAACACGGGCGGCTCAGCCGGCAGCGTTGCTTTCAACGGCGTTGGGACAGGAACGAACGCCAACGCGCTCTTGATCAGCGGGAGCCTCGGTTACACCGGCGCCGGCCAAGTGAATGCGAACCAATTAAGCGGTGTTTCACTGCCCGGCCTCAATACCGGTCTCTTGAAGATTACAACCGGAACGGGCGCGCCTAGCATCGCGGCCGCATCGGACGTGACCGCTACACTCGGCTTCGCTCCGGAGAATACGGCGACCAAGAACGCCGCCAACGGTTACGCGCCGCTGGACGCGAACAAGCTTCTTCCCACGGCTAACCTGCCGGCCATTACCGCGGTAAATGGCACCAGTGTTCCCAGTAACGGCGCATCCGACCAGACGGTGGTCACCACAGCCCCGGCAGTGGGGGCCTGGACGGCGCTTCCGTCCTGCCCCGATACCGGCGGAAACCATCTGAACTACAGCCAGGTGACGCACGGGTTCCTATGCGGAAACACGGGCGGCTCGGCTGGCAGTGTTGGCTTCAACGGTGTCGGGACGGGAACGAACGCCAACGCGCTACTGATCAGCGGGAGCCTGGGTTACACCGGCGCCGGTCAGGTGAATGCGAACCAATTAAGCGGTGTGTCGCTGTCCGGCCTACCTACCGGTCTCTTGAAGGTTACCACCGGAACCGGCGCGCCTAGCATCGCGGCGCCATCGGACGTGACATCCTCACTCGGTTTCACGCCGGAAAGCGTCACCAACAAGAACGCCGCCAATGGCTACGCGCCGCTGGACGCAAACGCGCTGCTGCCCGCCGCGAACCTGCCCACGTCGGCGCTGACCTCGGCCACGATTGGTAATGGCACTCTCTCGGCCTCGTTCACCGGGCTTACTACGGCCAGCGATGTGGATGCAGGCGGCAATGTGAATGCCGCCGGGAGTATTTACGCGAATACGAGCAGCACCGTGGCAGGGTGTCTGCATCTGGCCGATACCAACGGTGTGCATGACATGGGCATTTGCGCTCCGACCTCCGGGTTCAACGGCCTTCTGAACCTGCCTTCAGCGGCGGGCGCGGCCGGCAAAGCGCTATTCAGCGATGGCATGGGAGGATCGCTGTGGTCGAATGCTTTGCCCACTCTTACGATCGGGACGGGATCCACGGCGGCGCTGTTAAGCGCGTACGCCGATCCCACGGCCGCCGGGTACAACGCGTTTTTCGGGGCCAACGCCGGCAATCAGACCATGGGTCCGGCTGGCGGCAGCTCCGGGCTGGCCAGTTTCAACGTCGGCATCGGATACTCGGCACTGGCCGCCAACACGACAGGCTTCCAAAACATCGCCATAGGCGAAGATGCGCTGACCGCTAACACCGCGGGCGGGCAAAACGTCGCTATCGGCAGCCTGGCCATGGCCGCCAATACTACCGGCAGTTACAACACCGCGGTCGGCGAGAACGCACTGGGCAATAACACCACGGGGTACGATAACTTTGCCTTCGGACTGCGCGCGCTGTATCAAAATACGACCGGTTATAACAACGCCGCATTTGGCATTGACTCGGTAGGCATTAATCAGACCGGATACCGCAACTCCGGCTTCGGCGTCGACAGTTGCGCCTGGATCGTGACCGGCTACGAAAACTCCTGCATGGGGATGAACACGGTATGGTCCGGCACGACCGGCTATGACAATACCGGCGCGGGGTTCAACGCGATGTTCGGAGTCACGTCGGGACACTACAACACGGGCTTGGGCGCGTATGCCGATTACTTCTACCCCAACACCATGAGCGGTGTAACACTCGCGTTGGCCGCGGGCACCAAGCTGAACGTGGGCTGGTACTGGTACAAGGTCAGCTTCGTGTTGAATGGGCAGGAAACCGCCCTATCGAATAACAGTTATCTGGGCATCCTGACTACTACCGGGAACCAGGAAGTTTCTATCTCCGGCATCCCGACTTACTCCGGGCCCTTCACGGCCACGGCGCGCAGAATTTATCGTACGGTGGGATGCCCCACCACGTTATGCACCGTCGTCACTGCAAACCAACTGCCGCGGCATTGGTGCTATGTGGCAACGATCGGCGACAACACGACGACGACCTACCTGGATACCACGCCTGACGCGAGCTTGGGGGCGGAGGAGTCCAGCACTCCGAGCCAGAGTATTGCGCTAGGCGCTTATGCGACGGTCTATAACTCAAACCAGATGGCTGTGGGCAGCGATCCATCGCCCATCTACCAGATCTGGCTGGGCAACGGAGTCACTACCGCGATGGCCCCCGCGGGCGTGCAGTTGGCCAGTTCGGGGGGCAGCGGCACGAATGTGGCGGGCGAGGATCTGATACTTGCCGGCGGCCCAGGCACGGGCAGCGCATCGGGCGGCAACGCTATTTTCAAATACGCGCCGGCGGGCGCATCCGGATCGGCCTGGAACAGCTTGGTGGAGTCGTTCCGCTTTACTGGAACGGGTGTTTTTCGGGCGGCATCGGGCGGCACTCTCGACATTTCTAGCGCGGCGCATAGCACGCCCGCCAAAGTCGGTGCCGGAGCCAGTAAACCCACCACGTGCGCGGTGGGCGAGCAGTACTTCGCCAGCGACGCCACCGCCGGGCAAAACATATTCGGGTGTACCGCGGCTAACACGTGGACGCTACAGGGTGGCAGCGGCTCCGGGGCGGTCGCCTCCGTTTTCGGACGCACGGGAGTTGTGGCAGCAGCCGCCGGCGACTATACAGCCGCGCAGGTGACCAACGCCGTGAGCACCTTGGGAAGTTACAGCAGCCCCGCGTGGCTCACCGCCGTGACGTTTGGCGGCACTACTCTTAGCTCCACCGGCGGCACGGTCTATAACAACGCTGGAACCGGCAACACACAGTTGGTTTTCAAAAATAGCTCGAGCCAGGCCACGAACGGAGCGGGTTCGCTGCTCTTTCAAAACAACGCCGGCTCGACCATGTCGTTCATCAATTGGGACGGGGGTTTCGCGGAAGGGGATGGTATCAACTACAAGATCAGCCTGGACACTGTTACGGCAGGTTTATCTTCTGACAGCATCATCGCCTGGCACAGCCAGAATAATGTCTTCGCCGGTTCCATCGATACAGGACTTGCGCGCGCCAGCGCGGGGGTACTAAACGTCACCAACGGATCTACCGGGTACGGCACCCTGAATGCCGGCGCCCTTCAGATACAGGGAACGCCGCTGGCAAAAGTAGCTACCAGCGGAAGCTACGGCGACCTCAGTAATCAGCCCGCGATTCCGGCTGCGCAGGTTAACTCCGACTGGAACGCTGCCAGTGGACCTGCCCAGATTTTGAATAAACCGGCATTAGCGGCGGTGGCGACTAGCGGTTCGGCTTCGGACCTTGGCACGGGCACGCTTCCAGCAGCGCAACTGCCCGCGCCTGGAGCGTCTACGTTGGGCGGCGTGCAATCGAAAGACTGCTCCGGTGGCGGCCAGTTTGTTCAAAAGATCAACACCGACGGCTCCGAGACTTGCGCTACTCCAGCGGGCGGCGGGACAGTGACTTCCGTATTTGGCCGTACCGGCGTGGTGGTCGCGGCCAGCGGCGACTATACCGCAGCGCAGGTTACCAATGCCGTGTCCACCGCGGGTAGCTATAGCAATCCGGCGTGGCTCACGTCCGTACAGTTCGGCGGCACCACGCTTAATTCGACTGGCGGCACGATTTACAACAATGCGGCGACCGGTTATACCCAATTGACGATGCAGGATTCATCCAGCCAGGCAGGCGCCGGGCAAGCGCAGATCCTGATGCAGAACCACGCCGGCGCGAACATGATGTTCATTGGTCCGAGTTCGGGTTTCGCGGTCGGGGACGGCACGAACTGGAAGAGCCTGTTTTCGGCATCGACGCAACTGGCCTCCAGCGATTTCAACTTCCAGTTCAAAAACGTGAACAACGTGTTTAGCGGGACCTCGGACGTAGGGTACGCCAGGGGGAGCGCGGGCGTGTTTAAAATCACGAACGGATCGAACGGGTACGGGACTCTGGACGCTTCTGGCTACAGCGCATCGGGGACGGCGGGGTTAACGATCGTCAAGACGGTGAAGGGCAGCGACGGAAACAACTGTACGATGACCTTCACCGCGGGACTGTTAACGGCCACCACCTGCCCGTAGGACCGCTTTGCCTTCCCGATATTCGCAATATCGTTTGAACCCCAGCCGCTCATACACACGGATCGCGGCGGCGTTGCTCTCCTCCACGTTCAACGCCACCGTCGGAATACCCATCCGCAGCAGTTCCGCGGCGACGGCGGACGTAACTTGCGAAGCCAATCCGCTTCCGCGGCGGTCGCGGCGCGTGTACACGTTGCCGATGCCTGCTACGCCTTCTTCCTCGGCCAGCACATGCGTACCGGCGGCGGCGACCATAGCGCCGCCTTCGCGGACCGCGTAATACACGCCGTGCCGCAGCATGCCGGCATCGAAAAACGGCGGAGCCTCGCCGGCCGCATCTCCATCCGCATATAAGCGCGCCAACGCTTCGGAATCGCCGGGCCCCAGCCGCACCGCACTATGATCGCGGGGCGCCCAACTCCGCGGATCCAGCAGCATGCGCCGCATCCGCCTTTCATCGGGAATGGCGTAGCCGCGGGCGCGCAGCAAAGCGCCAATCTCAGGACGGACGGAAAGGTAGAATTCCGGTTCGTCCGCGACTTCGGCCAGCAGCGGCGCGACGTCCGCAACCGCGCCGTGGGCGAATAACACGGGCAGCCGGAATGCACGATAAATCAACAGCAATGCCGGCCGGCCCTGTGGCGCAACATGCCACTCGGCGGGCGCGCTATATTCCGGCGCGAGGTCCGCCAGCGCGTAAACGGCCCAGACACGGTCCGTTTCCAGAATCGTGCGGACCGCCCGCGGATCAGCGGGTACCGGCATCCCGCAAGTAAGCGTCGTCGCCGCGAATCCAGTCCTCGCGCGGCGGCGAAAACAGGTCTACGGCCAGCGAATCCTCCAGGGCCTCCACCATGTGCGGCGCATCCGGCGGAATGACCAGAACATCGCCAGCGTGCAAGACGCGTTCCTCGCCCGCTATCACGAAGCGCACAGCGCCGCTCTCCAGCATGCTGATCTGCTCGTTGGGATGGCTGTGCATGGGGACTACCGCTCCCTTCCGCAGCCGGATGCGAGCCACGGTTACATGCCGCCCGTGGATCATTTTGCGGCCGAGCCGCGGATTGAGTGGCTCCTCCGCCAACAGGTTCCAATTGTAATACTGCATCGCGCGGTATTGTATCATGAGACCTTATGAAGGGTGTCGTTCTAGCGGGCGGCACGGGAAGCCGGCTCTTTCCGTTGACCAAGATCACCAACAAGCACTTGCTGCCCATCTACGAAAAGCCGATGATCTATTACCCGATCGAGACCATGGTGGATGCGGGCATTCGAGATATCCTGATTGTCACCGGCGGCAAGAATGCGGGAGATTTCCTGCGCCTGCTGGCCAATGGCAAGCAGTTCGGGCTCAGCCACATCGATTACACATACCAGGAGGGCGAAGGCGGAATCGCCGATGCGCTGGCCCTGGCAGAGCACTTCGCCGACGGTCAGAAGCTCTGTGTCATCCTGGGGGACAACATCATCGAAGGCTCTATCCGGAAGGCCGCCGACGATTTCCGCCAGCAGGCTCAGGGCGCCAAAATCCTGCTAAAGGAAGTTCCCGACGCCGAACGGTTCGGCGTGGCCGACATCGCCGGCGACCGCATCGTCAACATTGAAGAGAAGCCGCGGCATCCTAAATCCAATTACGCGGTCACCGGCATTTACATGTACGATGCCACCGTGTTCGATAAGGTCCGCACGCTGGTGCCCTCGAAGCGCGGCGAATTGGAAATCACCGACGTCAACAATGCTTATATCCAGGAAGGCTCCATGACGTTCGATTTTCTGGATGGCTGGTGGACCGACGCCGGCACCTTCGATTCGCTATTGCGCGCCGCGAACCTGGTGTCGCAATCGGTGACCGTGCGCCGGCAGGCGGAGGCGGAGAAGTTGGCCGCCGAAGGAGTCATCCGATGACGGGCGGTTCCGGGGTGCGGGAGCCGGAGCCAATCGTTTCATCCGGTTCTCTGGAACTGGCCTACCCCGAATGCACAAAAGGTATTGGCTCGTTGATCGTTTCGCCGGCGTCGGCTGACCTGATCGAGGGAGTACGCATCGAACCACTGACCCTGTGGCCCGACGATCGAGGCTACTTTCTGGAGGTGCAGCGCATGGGCCGGGGTCTGGCGGCGGACTTTCCCGCGGAGAGTACGCAGACCTCGACGGCATTCAATTATCCCGGCACGATAAAAGGGTTCCACTATCATCTGCACCAGACCGATTGCTGGACGCCGGCGATGGGAATGCTCCAGGTGGCCCTGGTGGATCTGCGGCTGGGTTCGCGGACGTTCGGGGCGCGCAACACCATCTACGCTGGAGCGCTCCGCCCCTGGCAGATTTTGATTCCGCCCGGAGTGGGACATGGCTACAAAGTGGTGGGCGATGGGCCGGCTATGTTGATCTACATGACCGACCGCTTCTACAATCCCAAGGACGAAGGGCGCATTCCGTACAACCATCCGGGCATCCACTACGATTGGGAGATGCAGTACAAATAGACGGGCGCATGCGTAAACTCCTCGTTACCGGAGGCGCCGGTTTTATCGGCTCGGCATTCATCCGCTTAACTCTGGCCAACGATCCCTCCGTCCGCATCGTCAATCTCGACAAGCTCACTTACGCGGGGAATCTCGAGAACCTGGAGACCATTGCGGAAGATCCGCGCTACCGGTTCGTACATGGCGATATCTGCGACGCACCGATGGTGGATAGCATTCTGGCCGACGAGAAGCCGGACGCCATTGTGCATTTCGCCGCGGAGTCGCACGTGGATCGCAGCATTCTGGCTCCCACCCCGGTGTTCGAGACCAACCTGCGCGGCACCTTTATTCTGTTGGACGCTGCCAAACGCCACCATACCGCCCGCTATCTGCAGGTTTCCACCGACGAGGTTTATGGCAGCCTGGCGCCGCCGCGCGAAGCCGACGAAGACTTCCCGCTAAATCCGGCCAGCCCGTATTCCGCTTCGAAGGCCGGCGCGGATCTGCTGGCGCGCTCGTATTTCCTCACTTACAAGCTGCCCGTGGTGGTCACGCGCGCATCCAACAATTACGGGTCATATCACTTTCCGGAGAAACTGATCCCCCTTATGATCTCGAATGCGCTGGAAGACCGGCCGCTGCCCGTCTATGGCGACGGCATGCAGGTGCGCGATTGGCTGTTTGTGGAAGATCACTGCCGCGGCATCCGCGCCGTTTTGGACCACGGCCGCGACGGGGAGATTTACAACATCGGCGGCAATTGCTCGCTACCGAATCTGGAGGTCGTGCGGCGGATCCTGCGGGCGACGGGCAAACCGGACAGCTTGATCGAGTATGTTACGGATCGTCCGGGGCATGACCGCCGGTACGCGCTTTCGAGCGAAAAGCTCATGCGCGAAACCGGCTGGGCGCCGCAAGTGGGTTTCGAAGAAGGCTTGGCGCGCACGGTGGATTGGTATCGCCGCAATACCGCCTGGGTGGCGCGCGTGCGGAGTGGCGAGTATCTTACCTATTACGCGCGCAACTACGAAAACCGGGACGAATTGCGCACGGTGATCGATGCGCGTGGCCATTGACGCTACCCCGCTGACATTGTCGAGCGGGGGGGTGCGCCGCTACACCCTGGAACTGAGCGTGGCGCTGGCGGAAAACTTTCCCCAAGACCAGTTTTTCCTGGTTTCAGACCAACCCTTCCGCATGCCGCACACTGTACCGCTCAACCTGCGGCGCGGGGGCGGGCCGCGCGATCCGGCCGAGCGTCGCTGGTGGCTTTGGGGTTTGGACCGCGAAATGCAACGACTGGACGCCGGATTGTTCCACGGTACGGACTTCGCGGTCCCTTATGTGCCGCGCCGGCCGAGTGTTTTGACATTACACGACCTTTCTCCGTGGATGGATGCAGTGTGGCATTCTGACGCGGGCCGGGTACGCCAGAGGACACCTCTGCTCATCGGATTAGGTCTGGCCACTATGATCGTGACTCCTAGCGAGGCGGTGCGGAAGCAAGCGATCGAGCGGTTCCGGCTTCATCCGGCGCGCATCCGCGCCGTGCCGCTTGCGGCCTCCGCCTGTTTCCGCCCGATGGCCGTCCCGCCCGCGCCACCGTATTTTTTATATGCGGGGACCTTGGAGCCGCGCAAGAATCTGCCCGGGCTGATCGCGGCCTGGCGCGAGGTGCGCCAACTGCATGCGGTGGATCTGGTACTGGCCGGGCGGCGCAGATCCGATTTCGCGCAACTTTCGCCCGAGCCTGGGTTGCAAATTATTGGTGAAGTGTCCGACGAGCGGCTGGTGGAATTACTGGCGGGAGCGGTGGCATTCGTCTACCCATCGTTCTATGAAGGGTTCGGGCTGCCGGTGCTGGAGGCCATGCAATGCGGGGCCTGCGTTATTACTTCACAGGATCCGGCCATTTCGGAAGTCGCGGCGGGCGCGGCCATTCAAGCCGGATCGCACGCGGAATTGGTACGGGCTATGGTGGATCTCGCGGCGCATCCCGAGTGGGCGGTTCCCTGGCGCGAGCGCGGGTTGCGGAGGGCGGCGGACTTCTCGTGGCGCCGTACCGCCCAACTCACGCATGAGGTATATGAACAAGCTTTTAAGAGGTAGACGTGGCGCAGGCACTCGTGCCTGCCGCGAGGGCACTTTTGCCCTCGCGCGCGGCCGGGTTTGCCGCGCTAGACCAAGGGTAGTCTTCAGGGCGGGTGACAAAGCCAGCTTTGACAGGGTTGTTCTCAATGTAGTCCACGATCTTCTGGAACTCCCGCGCGTCCCGAACCCAATGATCATACGACTCAGCCTGCCAGAAGGGCTGCCCTGTACGGCCCAACACGAGGTTGGCTTCACGGGCGGTGCAGCCTTTCAATGCGCCGAGCAGTTTTTCGGGCCGAATCTTCGGCAGCAAGAGCACATGAACATGATTGGCCATAATGACCCAGGCCCGCAGGTCGTAGTGGCCAAGATCGACGCCATGCTGCAAAGAATGCACCACGATGCGTGCAATGTCTTCCCTCAGCAGGTACATCGGACCAGTTCGGGCGGTATCCACGTAACGGTCCATCCAGACAAGAGCCTCACCCGCCCGCAACCCGGGCGGCGGATACCGATCGTGCGGCAAACTGCCATGCAAGTGCCACGTGACGAAGAGCCATTCGTTTTCCAGATAAATATGCGGGAGTCGGCGGTGGGTTTCGGACATACAACGAAGTGGTTTCCGTCGATTGAATTTCTCGAAAAGGATGTTTTGCGACGGCAAGAGTGCCGTCGCGGCAGGCACGAGTGCCTGCGCCACGTCATGCTATGAGTAGTGGGTCAAGCAACGCTGCGCTGTTTGTTAGTGCGGAAGCTCCTTATCCGCTGGCGGGCGGAGGCGCCCTGCGCAGCGCCTCGCTGCTTAACTTCCTGGCGCGCGACCACCAGGTGGATGTGATTACATTTCGCCAGCCGAGCGTCGCGGACCCGCGCGACCACCTGCCCCGAGGTCTGGCCCGCAACGTCCACGTCATTGACTTGCCCTTCCATGCGCACCACCCGTTGGCACGCACGGCGCGCAATGCCGGGCGTCTGGTGCGCCGGGTACCGCCACTGATGGATCGCTTCGAGGGCTTCGGCGAGCAGGTGGCCGCCGCCACGCGCGGGCAGCGTTACGACCTGGCGGTGATCGAACATTTCTGGTGCGCACCCTATTGGGAGCAGGTCGCGGCCGTGAGCGATACTACCATTCTCGACTTGCACAACATCGAATCGGTGCTGCACGAACGCTGCGCCCGCACCGCCAGCGGCGGGCAGGCCTTGGCCCACCGCGCCTTTCAAAAAATCTGCCGCGATCTGGAAGAAAAATGGCTGCCGCGATTCACTTATTCGCTGGCGGCCTCCGAACCAGACGCGGACCGCCTGCGTATGATTTCACCCGGTTCGAATGTACGCGTTTATCCGAATTCGATACCCTGGGCGCCGCTACCCCTCAGGATAGAGGAGGATGCGATCGTCTTTTCGGGCAATCTCGAATACCATCCCAACGTCTCCGCGGTGCGCTATTTTCGCCGGGAAATCTGGCCGGAGTTGCGCGAACGTTGGCCGGGATTGGTGTGGCGGCTGATCGGCAAGAACCCGCACGCCGTTGCAAAAATCGTCAGCGGAGATGCCCGCATCGAAATCGTCGGCCCGGTGGATGACGCGATCCAGGAACTGGCGCGCGCCAAAGTGGCTATAGTACCGTTGCTGGCCGGCAGTGGTACGCGGATCAAGATCCTCGAGGCTTGGGCCGCCGGAGTGCCGGTCGTTTCGACCCCGCTGGGCGCGGAGGGCCTGCCCGCGCGCGCGGGCGAACATTTATTGCTGGCGGCCGGCGCGCAAGCCTTTGGCGATGCCGTATCCAGCCTGTTGGCGAGCGAACCCCTAAGGTACCAAATCGGACGTGCGGGCCGGTACCTATTTGAGTGTGAATTTACTTGGGAAGCCGCCTGGAAGAGTTTGCATTTCTTATATCCTGCTACCATGGTAAGATCTGATGCGCTTCGCGATTGACGCTCACGCCATCGGCCGTCATCTCACCGGAAACGAAGTGTACGTTCGCAGCCTGCTGCGGAGTTTTGCAGCGCTGGACCACGAATCGGACTTCGTCACATATTTCTCCGCGGAGGATGCCCGGCAGTGGACTGCCGAACGGTTTCACGCTCGGCAAATCTCGCCGAACCCGTTCGTTCGGCTGGGGGTGGAGTTGGCCATGAAACTTCGCCAGGACCGCCCCGACCTGGTGCATGTGCAGTATACCGCTCCGCTGGGCTGCCCGGTGCCCGTGGTGGTCAGCGTACACGACGTAAGTTTCCTGGTGCACCCCGAATACTTCCCCAAGCTGCGCGCGTTGCAATTGCGCTGGACGGTGGCGCGCACCATTCGCAGCGCTACGCGGATTCTGACGGTCAGCGAGTTTTCCCGGGATTCCATAGTGGAAGCCTACGGCGAGGACTGTGCGCGGAAGATCGTGGTGATTCCGAATGGGGCGGGCAGCGGTTTTCGTCCGATTTCGCGGGAGGCCGCCATTGCCGCGGTGCGCACCCGTTTGCACGTTACCAAACCCTTTTTGTTTTCGGTGGGCGATCTGCAGCCGCGCAAAAACCAAATCGGGCTGATTCGCGCATTCGCCGCCCTGGTCCGCGCCCATCCCCAGTTCACGCATCAACTGGTGTTGGCCGGCAAAGATACCTGGTTCAGCCCCAAGGTGCGCGAGGCCGCCCGTCAATCGGGAGTAGCGGACCGTATTCAGTTCGTTGGTTTCGTCTCAGACGAAGATTTGTTACACCTGTATAACGCCTGCGACTTGTTCGTTTTTCCTTCGTTCTACGAGGGCTTCGGCTTGCCCGTGCTCGAAGCCATGGCTTGTGGCCGCGCGGTGACTTGTTCGCGCACTTCGTCCATGCCCGAGGTAGCCGATGGCGCGGGTATCATGTTCGACCCGAATTCTTCGAGTGAGATGGTCCGCGCCATGGCGGATCTGCTTCTGGATGCGGAACTGCGCGCCCGCATGGAGCGTCTGGGTTTGCAGCGGGCGGCGCGATTCAGTTGGCGTGCGACCGCGCAGCAGACCCTGGAAGTCTATCGGGAAGTCGCTGAGCACCGTCGCGCAACGGCCAGGGAATACGTGCACCGATGAGCCGGCGTGCGGCGTTTCTATGTGTCTCGCTGGGTTTGCTTTTGTGGCTGGCCGCGGCGGGCAGCCCCTGGCAGAAGCCGGCCGATACGCCGGCGGACCCAAGGGGTGTGGCAGCCGCCAGCGCCTCGACCAGCGGCGCCAAGGACGCCCCTCCCGCTAAGGATACCGCTCCGGCGAAACAAGCGGACGCTTCCAAACCAACCGGTTTCCCGAACACTGGCGAATCGCTCAATTACTCCTTGAACTGGCCCACGGGCGCGAGTCTTGGCGAGGCGCATCTGCGAGCCGCCAAGAGCGACGATGGCTGGCAGTTCGATTTCTCGATGGAGGCTAAGGTCCCCGGATTTGCCGTCTCCGATCATTACCATTCGAGCGCCGACCCGCAGATGTGCTCGCTGGAGTTGGAGAAGCAAACCACGCACGGCGCCCGTACCGCGCACGAGAAGACCGTTTTCGACTACCGCGCAGGCAATGCCACGCGCACGACCCTGGTGGAAGGCGGCGGCCACACCGATATCGGCATCGACAATTGCGCGCACGATGGCCTGGACTACGTCTTCTACGCGCGCCGCGAACTGGGTCAAGGCCATGGCGTCCCACCGCGGCAGGACGTGCTCTTCGGCGCGTCCTACTCGGTGCGTATGGAATTCGCCGGTGTGCAGGATGTGGTGGTAGGCGGCAAGCACCACCAGGCCGACCACGTGATGCTTTATCTGAAGGGACCCGTAGCCGACTCCCAACTGGAGATCTTCTTCGATCGCGATACCGCCCGGACGCCGTTAATCATCAAGGCGCCGCTCCCGATCGGCAAGTTGTCGATGGAGCTCGTGCGCTGAATGCGCGTGGCGTTTTTTTCTCCGCTGCCGCCTTCCCGCAGCGGCATCGCCGACTATTCCGAGACGCTGGCCGCGCATCTGAAACCCCTGGTGGAACTGGAACTCTTTGCGGATGGCGACCAGCCCTTCGACGCTTCGCGTTTTGATATCGCGCTCTACCACCTGGGCAACAATCCGTATCACGGTTTCGCCTACGAAGCCGCGCTGCGGCATCCGGGCGTGGTAGTGATGCACGAATCGAACCTGCATCACTTGATTGCCGAACTCACCATCCGGCGTAACGATTGGGACGGCTATTTGCGCGAATGCGAATATGCGGGCGGGGCGGCGGCGCTCGACTACGCGCATCGCGTTCGCGCGCTCGAAGTGGGGCCGGATTACGAAGGCGTGCCTATGACCCGGCGCGTGCTCGAATCCGCCCGCGGCGCGATCGTGCACAGCCAGTTCATGGTTGACGAAATGCGCGCCGCTCGTTATAACGGACCCATCGCGCGCATTCCGCATGGCGCCTGGATTCCGCAGGTCAGCCGCAACGCCTGGCGATACCGCCTGGGACTCGACGAATCGACGCCGCTGATCGGCATCTTCGGATTTCTGAAGCCGTACAAGCGGATCGCCGAATCGTTGCGCGCTTTTCGCCGCCTGCTGCGCGTGACGCCCGCGGCCAAGATGATTCTGGTGGGCGAGCAGCACCCCGAGTTCCCCTTGCAGTCGCTGATTCGTTCCTTGGGCCTTTCGGCCGCGGTGCGTGTGATGGGATTCACGCCCATCGAAGATTTCACCGGATATATGGCGGCATGCGACATCGTGCTTAACCTGCGCTTCCCGACCGTGGGCGAAAGTTCCGGAAGCTTGCTGCGTGCGCTGGGATTGGGGAAGGCCGTGCTGGTCTCCGATATCGGCGCATTCCGCGAGTTCCCCGATGACGTCTGCCTGAAAGTGCCGGTAGGCGCGGGCGAAGAAGATCTGATCTTCGAATACCTGAACCTGCTGACCGCGCGCCCGGACGTAGCCCGCGCCATGGGAGAAAAAGCCGCGCGTTATGTGAACGAAGAATGCAATTGGGATCGCGTGGCGCAACTCTATGCCGCGTTCCTGAAATCGGTAGTTGAAAACACCGAATGGCAGGAAACTAAACCCCGGCCCCCGGCCCCCGACCCCCAGCCCCCCGACATCCAAGACGCCCCCGCCACCGAAGAGTACGTGACGAGCTGGGCCGCCAACCGCGAGTCTCTCGGCTACCTGGACACGCACTTAACGCGCCTGGTCAAGACCCTCGAAATCACGCCCCTAGGCGGACCCGAGGACCGCATCCTGGAGATGGGAGCATATCTCCAGATCACCCCGGCGCTGCACTCGAAGCTGGGTTACGGCTGCGTGCGCGGCTGCTATTATGGGCCTGCGGGCCGCATCGAGCACCGCACGGTAGTCTCCCAGGAAGGCGAGACGTTCGATTGCGCCATCGATTTGTTCAACGCCGAGAAGGATCCGTTTCCGTACCCGGACGGCCACTTCGCGACCGTGCTCTGCTGTGAGTTGATCGAGCATTTGACGGAAGACCCCATGCACCTGATGAGCGAAGTCAATCGCATCGTGAAGCCGGGCGGGCATCTGGTGCTGACCACGCCGAACATCGCCAGCCTGCGGGGCATCGCGGCGGTGCTCGAAGGCTACCATCCAGGAATCTTCACCGCCTACATCCAGCCCCGAGACGATGGCGAATTGGAAGCGCGGCACAACCGCGAGTATGCGCCCAAGGAGATCCAACGGCTGATGGAGAACTCCGGCTTCACCGTCACGCTGATGGAAACCGGACCGTTCCGCCAGACGCCGCGCCCCGAGGAGGGTTGGGTACTGAACCTGTTGGAACAGTACGATTTACCGCGGGAACTGCGCGGCGACGACATTTACGTAGTGGGCCGCAAAACCGGCGGCGTTCGCGAGCGCTATCCGGACTGGTTGTACGCATGAGCGCCGCGCGCACCAGCGCGTCTTACGAGGCCGCCGATGTGCGGCTCTCCGGCGACTTGAACGTAGAAGCGCATTTCAACCTGCGGAACACATCCGGTGACGCCTGGCGTCCCGATGAGGGATTTGCGGCCGGCTTTCACATCTATGACGCCGAGACCGGAACATTGATCGTGGACGGGGAACGCCAGCCTCCGCAGGGTGAAATCGCACCAGGCGGGTCGCTGCCGGTGGATCTGCGATTCGCGCTGCCGCCCGAATCCGGCCGCTACGATGTTTTCATCTCGCCCATGCGCGAGAATGTGTGCTGGTTCTACATGCAGGGCTGGCCCTTTCTGCGCGTGGAAGCCATCGTCGAAGACGGGCACGCGCGTCTGCAGCGCGTGGGCGTGGTCACGCTGCGCACGGTACGCCGGCAGAACCTGTTGCGCGCCGCCGGCCGCGCGTTCACGCTGCCGCTAGCCACCATCGCGCGCAACCGCAGCCTGATCCGCACCATGGTCCGGCGCGACATTCTGGGACGCTATCGCGGCTCGTTTGGCGGCGCGTTCTGGACTATCCTCAACCCGCTGCTGCTGATGCTGACTTACTTTTTCGTCTTCGGCGTGGTGCTGCGGACGCGCTTCGGCTCGGACCCCAGCCGCGCCGGCTTCGCGCTGTATTTCCTGGCCGGAATGCTGCCGTGGCTGGCCTTCAGCGAGGCCGCCGGACGCTCGCCCAGCGTGATGCTGGAGCATCGCAACTTCGTCAAGAAACTGGTCTTCGCGGTGGAAACCCTGCCCCTCAACCTGGTGGTATCGGGGCTGGTCAGCGAGACATTCGCGCTGCTGCTTTTCCTGCTGGGGCTCTTCCTGGCGCGCGGATCGGTGCCCGCATCGGTTTTGTGGCTGCCCCTGCTGATCGTTCCGCAGGTGCTGTTCACCGCGGGCGTCTGCTGGTTTCTGGCGGCGCTGGGCGTCTTCGTGCGCGATCTGGGACAGGTGATCGGCTTCCTGTTGACGCTTTGGTTTTTCCTGACGCCCATCTGTTATCCGGAAGCCTCGCTGCCCGCGGCAGCGCTGCCGCTGCTCGCCAAGAACCCCATGTTCGTGCTGGTGAGCGGCTATCGCGCCGTGCTTCTCGATCACGGCGGCCATGCGCCCGCGTTCGGCCCGCTTTGGAAGCTGTGGATCGCTTCAGCGGCCGTCTTCATATTAGGCCACGCATGGTTCTACAAGCTGCGCCGCTCGTTCGCCGATATCGTTTGAGATCGACACATGTTGGCACATCTTACCGCCGCGCTGATCGAGTTTGGACCTTTAGGCATTTTGGTGCTGGCCTTCATCGATTCGGCGGGGATTCCGGTGGCCTCGGGTATGGACGCGCTGGTGATCGTGGTGGCCGCCAAGGCCCCATCCCGGGCGCTGCTGGCCGCCTCCATGGGAGTGCTGGGATCGCTGATAGGAAACCTGGTGCTGTTTCTGGGCGCCCGCACTGGCGCGCGGCGCTTCGTGCGCGAGGCCGAGCAGGCCGGTAAACAACAGCGCTTCCGCGAATGGTTCCAGCGCTACGGGTTGCTGACCATTTTCATTCCCGCGATGCTGCCCATTCCGCTGCCGTTGAAAGTGTTCGTTATCTCGGCCGCCGTGCTGCACACGCCGCTGCGAACATTTGTGCTGGTGATTGTTTTGGGCCGGTGTATCCGCTACTTCGGCGAAGCCTATCTGGGAGTGCTGCTGGGTGAGGGCGCGGGCCGATTCCTGCGCATGTACACGTGGCACCTGATTGCGGGCGCCGTGGCGCTGTTTGCGGTGTTGTATTTGCTGATGATGTGGACGGAGCGCCGGCGCTTGCGGGCGAAGGGCGCGGTCGCGCCTTAGTTTCCCACGCCATTTGGCGCTATAATCGACGACAGAATGGTAAGCGAACTTCAGGCTGTCTTCGAGGAGTTGGGCGGAGAGCCCGTTTTGGGCCACTCCCTTCGGACCGATACCGATCTCCAGGCCGCCATACGAAGGGGATTCCCGCAACCCGTCGTGCAAGAAGTAATGCAGGGCGCCGGCATCACTCTGAAGGAACTGGCTTCCAGCCTGGATCTGTCGCCGCGCAGCCTGCAGCGCAGGCGGCGCGAAGGCCGGCTGGCGCGATATGAATCGGACCGGCTCTATCGTCTCGCACGAATTGTGGTGCTCGCGAAGCGGCATATTGGCAGCGAAGAGACGGCTGTCCGGTGGCTCAAGCGGCCGAATCGGGCATTGGGAGGCAGCACCCCGCTCGAGTCGATCGATACGGAGCCCGGCGCGCGAACAGTAGAAAACATTCTGGGCCGCATCGCCTATGGCGGCGTGAGTTGACCAGAGTCCATCGAATTCTGCGCAGACCTTATTCGAAAAAGCCGCTTGACGGAGAGGGCGCCTACCGGTTCGGCGGACGCTGGTCCAGCGCAGGTGTCCGCGTTGCTTACACGGCCGAACATCTATCGCTCGCCATGATCGAATATTTCGTCCACATCGACGCGGACGATGCGCCGAAGGATCTGGTGGTAGTCACCGCGGATATTCCAAGCAGTGTTTCGCGGATCGCCGTCGCCGCAAAGCGCCTGCCCGTAAATTGGCGGCGGAGTCCCGCGCCGCCGGGTCTCACCGTATTCGGCGATAGATTTGTCCGCGACTGCCGCGCGGCCATTCTCATCGTGCCTTCGGTTCTCGCTCCGGCTGAATCGAACTGGCTCGTCAATCCCCAACACGCCGACTTCGCAAAGATCCGGGTGCATCCGCCTGAAACGATCCGTTATGACCCGCGATTCTTCGCCTGACTAGCGGAACCGCACCTTGACGTCCGGCTTGTTCTCCAGATGCACGGTATCGATGAAGCGCACGCGCGCGGGTGTGTGCGTCATCACGATGGATTGCGTGCGCGTGCCATCGCCGAAGAAGCGCACGCCTTGCAGCAGGTTGCCGTCGGTCACACCACACGCGGCGAAAACGATACTGCGCCCGGGCGCCAGTTCCTGGGTGGTGTAGATTTTTCCCGTATCGCGGATGCCCATGGACTGCATGCGCTCCTTCTGGGCGTCGTCCTTGACAACCAGCCGGCCCAGAATCTCGCCGTTCAGACAGCGCAGAGCGGCGGCCGTGAGCACGCCCTCGGGCGCGCCGCCCGATCCCATCACGGCGTGCACTCCGGTGCCTGAGACCGCGGCGGCAATTCCGGCGGACAGGTCGCCATCGCCAATCAGGCGGATGCGCGCGCCGGCTTCGCGAATATCGGCCATTAACTGCTGGTGCCGGGGACGGTCGAGCACCACCACCACCAGATCGTCCACGCCGCGCTGCAGGCGCCGGGCGATGGCCTTGAGGTTGTGCTTGACGGGCGCTTCCAGATCGACCGCACCCTTGGCGGCCGGACCCACTACGATTTTTTCCATGTAGCAATCCGGCGCGTGCAACAACCCGCCGCGTTCCGAAGCGGCCAGCACGGTGATGGCGCCGCCGGCTCCGGTGGCGCACAGATTGGTGCCCTCCAGCGGATCGACCGCGATATCCACCGAGAGCGCGCCCTGCTGATCTTTCGCGGAGCCCACCTTCTCCCCGATGAAGAGCATGGGAGCTTCGTCGCGCTCGCCTTCGCCGATGACGATGGTGCCATCGATGGCGATGG
>Ga0302325_10006400_pt1 | contig 26491 bp, 25 predicted proteins | sample Palsa_T0_2_FD_201948 | JGI IMG/M metagenome (GOLD analysis project Ga0302325, IMG submission 201948) | Peat permafrost microbial communities from Stordalen Mire near Abisko, Sweden - Palsa_T0_2 | ecosystem: Environmental > Terrestrial > Soil > Palsa > Peat permafrost | place: Sweden: Abisko... | reverse complement strand
CCGGGTTGCAAACAACTCGCGGGATCGGGCTGGTGCCACCGTAAGAGTCCCCTAATCATATCGTGTCCGGCGGTAAAAACATTACCCATATCGTGAAACAGAGCAATCCCGAAACCTTCTCCGAGGTAGGGCAGGGAGAGGGGAGGAAGGCGCAGTTCCACGCTGTTTACGAACAGCGCGGTGCCACCCACCGGAAAGCCAGAATCCGGATCACGGGGTCCGGCTTGATTTAGCCCAAAACCGCGGTGGGAGTTGCCACCGCCGGCAAAGAAATCCTCGGGAAGCGGGATAACGGAAATCCCCTGGTTGCAAGAGGTTGCCAGGTTGCTGAGCTGGCAAGCTCCGGGCGGCAAAACTCTGGTGCCGTGATAAACCTGCTCTAAGCCGAGGGTGGTCGAGCGAGCAAAGACAAACTTATGCCGACTGGGGCCGAAGGCGTAGTAGGTGGAATCCTGGGTGAGGGCGCGGGCAAAATCGGCTTGCGAACCAAAGTAGCTGGAGGCGGCGAAGCCGTCGAGGGTGAAGTACTGACCTTTCGTACTTTCGAGAGGATTATCGCGCTTATCGCGAATGTAGGTAAACCCGGGACCCCCGACGCGAGCGGGCAGCGACAACAAACTGAATTCGGCGGGTGAAAAATCGGTCGCGAAGTCACTGGCCTTGACCCGGCGGTAATCGAAGCGATAGGTCATCGAAGCGGAGTAATTGGCCTGCACCTTTCCGATCTGCTGGCGAAGATCGATCTTGCCTTCCAGTCGCTGGGAGGTGAAGGTAGAGACATCGAGGCTATTGTCGTAGAAGGCGGTGTAGAAGATCTTGAGGCGATCATTATTAAAGAGCTTGGGAATTTCATAACTGACGAGGCCGCGCTGCTGCAGGGTTCCAACGTGGGATTGGAAGGTTAAGGTCTGGTTGCGGCCACCGACGTTGAGACGGGTGACATCCAATTCGACGCGGGGACTGATGCCGGTGCCACCGGCGGGAGACTTGGCTCCGGCGGGCAGGCCGGTTTCAAATTCAAGACCGAGGCCATAGGTAAAGGTATAGCGCTTGGCCTCCTGCAGTTGAACCAGAACATGTTTCTGGGAGTCGGAGCCCTCGGGGTTTTGTACGGCGATGTCAACCTGGGTGAAGATACCGAGGTCGTAAAGTTTGCTTTGCGTATCGAGGAGATCCTGTTGGCTGAGAGGCTGGCCGGCGGAGACCAAGATTTCGCGCTGCACTACGAAGTCGCGGGTGTGGTCAAGACCGGCGACCATGACTTGATTCACGAAGAACTGCTCGCCTTCCTGGACGGTGAAAGTTACATCCTCGCGCTGGGGCTGGGAGGTCGAGGGTTTGGTGACGATGTCGAGGATGGCGTGGGAAAAGCCGCGATTGAAGTAACGGTTGAGTATCTTTTCGCGATCACTGGCAAGTTTTTGGTCGGAGTAAGGCTGGCCCGGTTCGGTTTCCAGATCGGGGAATTCCTGGCGCTTGATCGCGTGGTTGCCGGTGATCTGGAAGTCGCCCACGAGAGTCTGCGGGCCCTCGTCGATTTTGAGATACAACGCGAGGTGGTTGTCGGAACCATGAAAATTATCATCGACCTGGGTTTGGATTTTGGCGTCGCGGAATCCGTTGGATACGTACAGGGACTGCAGACTTGCCACATCGTCTTTGAGTAGCGCTCCGCTGTAGCGGCCATGGGAAAACCTGCTTGCCGCCTGAATCTGGAGGCGTGAACGGAGGGTTTTGCGGGAGAAATATTTATTGCCGGTGATATCGACGACCTCGAGTTTGTGAGTGGCGCCGGGATCGATGTGGTAGATGACGCGGAGAATGTCAGGTGCAGTTTCCTTTTTAAAGTCGACGGTGGCGTCGAACAAGCCGCGGGCCTGGAGATAGTCGAGGAGATTGCGTTTGCCCTCGTTGAGCAGGTCGTCGTCGATGGCGTTTTCTTCGTAGATGGGGATTTCTTTTTTCAGCACGCCGCGGCTGACGGGAAAGCCAACGGTGTAGAGCACGACGACGGGCCCGGGATCGATGACGAAGGTGTAATCCACGGAGTTGGATGCCGGGTTGTAGGTCTGCGCAGCGATGGAAACCTGGGCCAGAACGCGCTGCTGTTTCTGGAATTTCTTGCGCAGGTGTTGCAGAGAATTGGTGACGCGGGCCGCCGTAACGCGCTCCCCGGGATGCATGCGGGCAAGGTCGTGGAGTTGGGCCTCGGAGAGAAGCGAATGCCCGGCGAGTCGGACCTCGCCGATGTGGGCAGGTTCGGCGGGGCGGATGTGAAACAGGACACTCGCCTGTTGCGTAGCGGCGTTGGAGGTGCTTTCTGCGGTGACCCGGGCGCGATAGTAGCCGTTTTCCTGCATGAGCTGACGAATGTTATCCAGGGCGCGCTGGAGTTTTTCCTGAGTATAGAGCTCGCCGAGTTGAAACTTGGTGGCGTTTAGGATCTGGTTGGTGTTGGGATGGCTGGGTGCGCCTTCGACTTCGACGGCGCCGACAAAAAAATTAGGCGACGTGGTGAAGGTAAGCAGCACATCGGGCCCCGAGGGAGTGACTTCGGCCTGGATATCGGCAAAGCGTCCGGTAGCAAACAGTATGCGGATGCTTTCGCGGATCTGATCGCGGTCCAGCGGCTGGCCGGATTTTTGAGGCAGCATTTCGAGCAGGTGGTCGCGGTCGGGGACGCCGGGTAGGTCGATGGAGCCGACCATGCGTCCGGCGTAGGCCGACATGGAAGAAAGGGTGGAGAGTGATTGGCTGGTGGGCGAGGCGTTTTCGTTGCCGGGGGAGAACTGGCCGGCTTGGGCGGAGGCGGGCTGGGGCGACGCTGCGCAGGCGACTGCTCCCGGAAAAAGACCGGGGACTGCATCAAGCGAAGCAGCGATCAGCATGAGCAGCGACGCGTACCGTTTCAGCAAATAATATCCTTGGGCCGGTCGCATGAATTTAATGACGGGGGAAAAGCCCGCGTTGCATGCACCTGGCGGTTGAAGGAGTCCAGCCCCTTATAATAAAGGGTTTTCAAGGTCAGAACGGGTGACGTCCTTGAGGCGTGACGTGGAGAGGGGAAAAGTGGGGGCGAAATACGAACCAGGGTTCGAGGAAAGATACTCGCGGCAGGTTCTGTTTGACGGCATCGGGCTCGGGGGCCAGCGGCGTCTGGCGGCGGGGCGAGTGGCGATTGTCGGATGCGGAGCGACCGGTTCGGCCCTGGCGTCACTGCTGGCGCGAGCCGGGGTAGGGACCTTAAGGATCATCGATCGCGATTATGTGGAGGCGAGTAATCTGCAGCGGCAGTCGCTGTTTGAGGAACGGGATGCCGCCGATTCCTTACCCAAGGCGATTGCGGCGGCGCGCAGGATTGGGACTTTCAATTCGGAGATCGTGGTCGAGGCTCGGGTGGAGGACTTGGTTCCATCCAATATTGAAGTGCTGCTCGATGGGATGGATGTAATTCTTGATGGAAGCGACAATTTCGAAACTCGTTACCTGGTGAACGACTACGCGGTGAACCGTTCCCTGCCCTGGATTTATACAGCTGCCGTGGGCAGTTACGGGGTAACCCTGAATGTGCTGCCGGGAGAAACGGCGTGTCTGGCATGCATTTTTCCCGACACCCCGCGGGGCTTGGTAGAGACTTGTGAGAGCTCAGGGATATTAAACGCCGCGGTGAACCTGGTGGCCTCGATGGCAGCGACCGAGGCGATGAAGCTGCTGGTGGGCGGCGAGGCGGTGAGGAAGTTGCGCAAGACTCTGTGGTCCTACGATGTCTGGACGAACCAGCAGGCGGAGATTACGGCGGCGAAGCCGCGGGCACAGTGCCGGACATGCGGCGAGCGGAGCTTTGTGCATCTGGCGGGCGAGGGGCGGCCACACATCACCATGTGTGGCCGGAACTCGGTGCAGATTCACGAACGGGCTCGGCCCATTGATTTTGCGGAGATCGAGCGGCGGCTGGAAGCGCTCGGGGTAGTGCGGCGCAATGAATTTGTGTTGAAGTTCTGGCGAGAGCCCTACGAGATGACGCTGTTTCCCGATGGACGAGCCATCATCAAGGGGACCAGGGATACGGCAGTAGCGCGGAGTTTGTACGCCCGGTACGTGGGAAGCTGAGAAGCGCGGCGGAAGTTCTGGGTGAGCGAGCCTTCTCCGGGGCCGCCAGCCCAATCAGTTCAACAAGCGAAGCTGGCACCGGATCTCAGCCACGATCGCAGCAGGCGACTGATCGCCATCCACCGCCAGAGCACGCTCCGGTTCTTCGAGAGCCGCCAGTTGGCTTTGCAGCATTCGTTCGGTCATGAAGTGTCCGTGGCGCGCGCGCAAGCGCTCGGCCAAGATTTGAGCGGTTACCCTCAGATACACGAGCTGTACAGCCGGAGTGACTTCGAGGATTTCTCGGTACGATTGCTTTAGCGCCGAACACGCCAACACTGCATTCTTTCCCGCAGCAATCCATCCAGAAATCAGGGTGCGCAGATTCTCGAGCCATGGGGCTCGGTCGGCATCGGTGAGCGGAATGCCGTTCTGCATCTTCCGCACATTTGCGGCCGAATGGTAGTCGTCGGCGTCCGCGAATTCCCAAGCAAGGTCTGACGCCAGCCGCTTCCCGACGGTGGTCTTGCCGGCCCCGGATACACCCATCAGAAGGATGACCATGCTTCCTCCACGATCAAGCTTCCTCCCTCTTTCATTTTGCCAACCAGCCGATGCGGGCTCGCAGTCAAGCTACGACATTTTACTTTTTCCCCGGAACCATGCCTGCGAACCATGTCTGCGAGCTATGCCTGGGTTGAAGTTGGGCGGATTCAGTTTCAGCCAATGGTTGCCAAAAATTGACTACGGCACACCAAGCTGTGCACCCGGGGTAAACTCAAAGCATGCTCAGCATCGGAGGAACCATGGAACGAGACAACATATCGGTGGGGATAGCTTTAGCATTCGTTCTCATCGCCGGGTTAGGGGTTAGCGGGTTAGGGGTTCGCGCGGCGGCCGCACAGCCCGCCGATCAGACAACCATTGTCGGAGTGTGGGAAGGGACGCTCGATCCGGGAGGACAGCCGAAGAAGCGGGTTGTGGTTCATGTTGCCATATCGCAAGAGGGAATCTTGGGCGGAACGGTGGACTTCCCTGACCAGGACGTTTCCGAAATTCCGATGACGGCGATAACGTTTAAAAACGGACTCCTACACTTCGAGACCAGCGCGGGTTTGTATGATGGGACAATGAATAAGACCAATTCGGAGCTGGCGGGAACCTGGAAGCCGATGGGAAGTCCGCTCAGTCTGAACCTGAAGCGAACACAGTAGCGAAAAATGACGGCCGAAGGACTGGACTTGGCTGCCCCCCAGGGATTCGAACCCCGATAACCTGCTCCAGAGGCAGGTGTCCTAGCCGTTGAACGAGGGGGCAGTGTGCAGTGCGGACCGAACCGGGCGCTTAAGGCAAGCCCACTTCATTCTAAGGTTGAGGGCGGAGGGCGGTCAACCGTTCTGGGGTCGGCGGGGTTCGAACCTCTACCTCTTTCACCGATGCAGAGGGTTCTTGCGGCGGATAGAAGTCGGGAGTGGATGGCCAATATAAGGAGGGATGAATGTCAATCGGCTTCGAAAAGATTTCCGCCGCCGCTGCCGATCACGCGGCCAGCGCGCGGCAAACACTGGAAGCAGAGCGCTGCGCGCTGCTGGTGGTGGATATTCAGGAGAAACTTCTGCCCCCGATCGTTCACCGCGAGCAGTTGGTGCGCAACTCGCAACTGCTGATCCGCGCCGCCGGTGTGCTCAAAATTCCTTCCATTGTAAGCACGCAATATGCGAAGGGACTGGGCAGCACCGCGCCCGAGGTTGCTGCTTTGCTGCCGGAGACCGAAGCCATCGACAAGGATCAGTTCTCGTGCTTCGGGAGCGAGGCATTTTGTGCATTGCTGAAGCGCCTGCCGGGGCAGCGCAATACTCTCTTGCTGTGCGGGATGGAGAGCCACATCTGCGTGATGCAGACGGCGCTGGGCGCGCTGCGCCAAGGATACATCGTGCACGTGGCATCCGATGCAGTGAGTTCGCGCACCGAGTGGAACTGGAAGATCGGCCTCGATCGAATGCGCGCGGCGGGGGCGGTGATCTCGTCCACCGAGATGATGATCTATGAGTTGATGCGGTCGTCTGCGACCGGCGCGTTCAAGGAGATGTTGCCGTATTTGAAGGGGTGAGTTGAGCAGCGGGCGCATGCAAGGCAGGATCGAAGTCGGGACCAGGGCGAGTCGAGCTGCGCTCGAGCGGACAGCCGGAGCGGCTCTCGCCCCATGGATTGTCTTGGTTTGTCTGAGGTTCCGCGGCGTTTCTAATTTGCTTCGGACTCTTTCTTTTTGACGCGGACCACGGTGATTTTCGCGAAGCCTTCCTCGAAGGCCGGCGGCTTGAGTTTCGCGGCCATCCGGCGCATTGCGTCTTCCGGAACTACGCGATCGCGGCGCTGGTGGCGTTCCAGGCAGACTTCGAGCGGAACGTCGAAGAAGATGGCGTGCACTTCGTACTGATAATCCTTGGCCAGCTTGATCCAGTGCTGACGCTCCTGCGGAGTCAGGTTGGTTGCGTCCACATAGTTCATGGGACGTTTCGCGATGAGGCGGGCTTTCAGCATGGAGCGCAGGTTGGAAAAGACAAGATCCTGAAAACGCTGCTCGCGCACGTCGTCGAAAAGCAACGACCGAACCATGTCACTGGAGAGCGGCACAACACTGTGGCGCTTGAACCAGGAACTCTTGCCCGAGCCAGGCAGCCCAATCGCGAGTATGACGACGCCTTTGGGAGGACGGGGAAGCGCCGCGGGGACTTCGGCAGCTCTGGGTCTTGAAAGCCCTGGCGCGGGGGTTGAGGCTCGAGCCGAAGCTGGGTCAGGAAATTCGTTCTCTGCACCCACGCCTGCTTCCTGCGTGATCTCGTCTTCCGCCGGTAGCGAGGGCACGACCGGGGTGGATCCTTTTACGGCTGCTGGGGTGAAGGCTTGTGCGACGGCCTGTTCGCGGCCACGGCCACCTCGTCCTCGGCCTCCGCGACGGCGGCGACCGCGACCGGTGGATGAGCTACTCGCCGATCGCGAGGCGGGACGGGCGGCCTGAGGCTCTGCAGGCTGAACTCCGAACGATTCGTCCTCGGAGGGCTGGCTGTGCGTGGAGCGGTCCTCGGATTCCCCGTCGGATTCCCCCTCGGATGCTTGCCGCGCTGGTTGCTGGGAGGGGCTGAAGCGCGGCCTGCGCGCGGGCCGAGGCTCAGACGAAGGTTCAGCGGTGGTCGGGTGTTCAGATTTGCCGGCGGATACGCTGGTGGCTGCCTGGGGCGAGGCTTCGGCGGTTTGCTCGGCATCGAAATATGCCGGCTGCAACGGAGGAGGAGCGGGCTGGCCGGAGGCTTCGGCGGGGGATTTCTTGCGGCGCTGCATGCGCTCGCGCATCCATTTTCGCATAAGGGCTTTTAACACAGAAGAGAGGGCGGGAGCAATCGGGAGCAATCGACGGGACGCGATCAGGAACCCCACCTGCCAGCCGAGGCAAGCAATTATAATGAGCGCATGGCTCGAACCGTTCCCTCTGCGATTCGCGGTCAGAACTACATTTCTCTGGTCACGTTTCGCAAGACTGGGGCTGCCATTCGGACTCCGGTGTGGTTCGGAGAAGATGGCGACCGGCTTTATGTGATGACGCGAAGCGATATGGGAAAGAGCAAGCGCATTCGCAACAATCCGCGGGTTCGGATTGCTCCTTCCACCATACGGGGGAAGGTGACGGGGGCGGAGTTCGAGGCGAGGGCGCGTATCCTGCCGCCGGACGAGCATGCTCGCGCGCGGGAAACCATCAATCGCAAATATTGGGCGGCGCGGCTCCCGCTGATCTGGCGCAAGACGGATACCTATATCGAACTGACCTTTCTGTAGCGGCTGTCCATGATGACCCGAGCGTTGCTGTGCGATCCGTTCTGCGCCGGGAACATAAAGTTTTTCCAATTGAGGGGCGAACATTTACGCGAGTTCTGTCTCCTGCTAACATCATCTGTTCGTATCCCGGCTGAGCGCGAATTCTGTTGTGTCATTCATAAATATAGGGGGAAGTATGGCAATCAAAGTTGGCATCAACGGCTTCGGACGCATCGGACGCAATGTGCTGCGGACCTCGCTCCACGATCCCGAACTGGAGTTCGTTGCGGTTAACGATCTCACCGATCCAAAGACGCTCGCTCATCTGCTGAAATACGATTCGATTCTGGGCAATCTGCCGAACAAGATCTCGGCGGGCGCGGACAGCATCACCATCGACAACAAAACCATCAAGGTGTTCAAGGAGAGGGATCCGGGCGCGCTGCCCTGGGATTCTGTGGGAGCGCAGGTGGTGATTGAATCCACCGGGCACTTCACCGACGCTGCCGATGCCAAGAAGCACCTTCGCGGGCCGGTGAAGAAGGTAATCATTTCGGCTCCTGCCAAGGACGAGGACATCACGGTGGTGCTGGGCGTGAACCATGAGAAATATGAGGCGGCGAAACACCATATTATTTCCAATGCATCGTGCACGACAAATTGTCTGGCGCCGATCGCCAAGGTGATCAACGACGAGTTCAAGATCGTCAGCGGGACCATGACCACGATTCACTCCTACACCAACGATCAGGTGATCCTCGACTTTCCCCACAAGGATCTGCGGCGGGCACGAGCGGCCGCGCTTTCGATGATTCCGACAACCACGGGCGCGGCCAAGGCGCTGAAGCTGGTTCTTCCTGAGCTAGGCGGTAAGCTCGACGGATTCTCCATGCGCGTGCCCACGCCGAATGTTTCGGTCGTCGACCTGGTGGTGTGGGTGGAAAAAAAGACGACGAAGGAAGAGGTAAATGCGGCGCTGAAGAAGGCTTCCGAGAGCGGTCCGCTGAAGGGTTATCTCGGGTATGAGGAGAATCCCCTTGTATCGTCCGATTTCAAGGGCGATCCGCGGTCATCGATCGTGGATGCCGGGATGACTTTGGTGGTGGGCGGCAACTGCGTAAAAGTGATCTCCTGGTATGACAACGAATGGGGATACTCGTGTCGCGTGCGGGACTTGATCCACTATCTCGTGAGCAAAGGTTTGTAGGCTGGAGGCGTCGGCATTGGCTTCGACTTCGGGACAGGCTTGGCCGACGCCAATTCATCGCGACGCGAGCCGAGAATGGCGGCGCTGCGAACGCCATCGTAAGGACACCAAAATAACAAGGACGATCCGCTCATGTCCAAGCTATCGATTCGTGACCTGCCGCTCAACGGAAATCGCGTTCTGATGCGCGTGGACTTCAACGTCCCGCTGGAAGACGGGCGGGTGATGGACGACACGCGCATTCGCGAGACCCTGCCCTCCATCGAGTACGCCTTGCGGCACGGAGCGCGGCTGATTCTGGCTTCGCATCTGGGCCGGCCGAAGGGCAGACCCAACCCCAAGATGAGCCTGAAGCCGGTGGCGGAGCGGCTTCGCATGGTGCTCGACAAGGAACTGGCGCGGGGAGAAAACGTGGGCTTCTGCCCCGACTGCGTTGGACCAGAGGCCGAAGAAGTTGCCACGCAACTGGAAAAAGGTCAAACGCTACTGCTGGAGAATTTGCGTTTTCACGCCGAGGAGGAAGCCAACGACGAGAAATTCTCAAAGCAGCTGGCAAATCTGGCGGATTTCTACGTCAACGACGCATTCGGCACGGCGCACCGGGCGCACGCATCGACCGTAGGTATCACGAAGTTTGTGTCGAAGTCGGCGGCCGGTCTACTGATGGAGAAGGAGCTGCAGTACCTGGGCAAAGCGCTGGAGCATCCGGAGGAGCCGTTTGTGGCGATTCTGGGCGGTGCAAAGGTCAGCGACAAGATCGAAGTGATTCGGAATCTCATGAACAAGGTGGAGACTCTGATCATCGGCGGCGGCATGGCCTACACCTTCTTAAAGGCGCAGGGCCAGGAGATCGGCAAGTCGCTGCTGGAAGCCGACAAAGTTGAATTGGCGCGGCAACTGCTCGAGGAAGCAAAGAAGAAAAATGTGAAGTTTTTGTTGCCGATCGATCACGTGGTAGCGATCAAGCCGGAGAGCAGCGCCGTGGTGCAGCAGATTGGGCAGGGCCAGCCGATACCAGCGGACCGCATGGCGCTCGATATTGGACCGAAGACGATCGAATTGTTTTCCGAGGAAATTTCGCGGGCGCGGACGATCGTCTGGAACGGTCCGATGGGAGTGTTTGAAATTCCGGGATTTTCCCGGGGGACGTTCAAGATCGCGCACGCCGTGGCGGAAAATGTGGGCGCCACATCGATTGTTGGTGGCGGAGATTCGGTGGCTGCGGTGAAGGCCGCCGGGGTGGCGGACAAGATCACCCACATCTCGACCGGGGGCGGAGCTTCGCTGGAGTTTCTGGAAGGAAAGAAGCTGCCGGGAGTAGAAGCGCTGACGGATAAAAAGTGACCGGGCGGGAAACGGGCGTCGAGGATTTCACAATCCGACTGGTGCTCGAGGGCGGCAAGGCGATCGAATTCCATGGCCCGGGAGACATCACCCGGGAGACGACCGATGCGATCGTCAACGCCGCGAACTCGTCCCTGTTGGGCGGGGGTGGAGTGGATGGCGCCATTCACGACGCTGGCGGACCCGCCATACTGGCCGAATGCCGGGAGATTGCGAGCAGAATTGGCAGGCTACCTGCCGGGAAGGCAGTCATCACGACCGGTGGACGGCTGACGGCGAAGTACGTGATCCACACTGTAGGGCCTATGTATCGCGGTGGCGAAGACGGAGAAGGGGAAGAGCTGGCAGGTTGCCATCGCGAGTCGATTCGACTGGCGGATCAGCACGGTCTTCGGTCGGTGACATTCCCCGCGATTTCGACGGGCGCGTTCGGCTATCCGGTTTCGCAAGCCGCACCCATTGCAGTTTCTTCCGCCATCGAGGGATTGGCTTCCGCACAACACCTCACCAAGGTTCGTTTCGTTCTGTTTGACGCCGCCACTTTGCGGGCGTTCACGAACGCCGCCGAAACCTTCAGCTCACCCAACTCAGTCTCTTCTTTTCGAATCGAAAAGGTTCCTTCATGAGAAAAAAGCTGATCGCCGCCAACTGGAAGATGTACAAAACACCGGAGCAGGCGCGGGAATTCTTCCGCGAGTTTTTGCCGCTGGTCTCCGGGCACACGCGTGACCAGATCGTAGTCTGCCCGCCGGATATCGACCTGGCGGTTGCAGTCGAAGAGGCGAGGGGATCGAACGTTGCGATTGGAGGCCAGAATGTGCATTGGAAGCCGGAAGGGGCGTTCACGGGGGAGACTTCGGCGGGAATGCTGCTCGCCCTGGGCGTGACCCATGTGATCATCGGGCACTCGGAACGACGACAGTACTTTGGCGAAAGCGACGACACCGTGAACCTGCGGCTGAAAGCGGCCTTGGAAGCCGGTCTCACGCCGATCTGTTGCGTTGGCGAGGTGCTCGAAGAACGCGAGGCTGGACTCACGGACGACGTTCTACGGCGGCAGTGCGTGCGGGCATTCCATGCGATTTCGGCCAAAAAGGCCGCGAACATGGTGGTCGCCTACGAGCCGGTTTGGGCGATTGGCACCGGCAAGACGGCGACGCCGGAGCTTGCCGCCGAGGCCCATGCCGTGATTCGCCGGGAAGCCACCGAGGTGTTCGGCGAGGACTTCGCCGTGAAGCTGCGCATTCTCTATGGAGGATCGGTGAAACCGGAAAACGCTTCCTCGCTGATGGCGCAAGAGGAGATCGATGGCGCGCTGGTGGGCGGGGCGTCGCTCGATGCGAAGTCGTTTGCAGCGATTGTGAAGTACTGACAGCTTTCAGCAGGCAACCGTCGGGAGCCTGCCCTGCGGAGTCCAGGGCGGCTTTCCACACCCGAAGAGTCTGCCGATCTTCACTGCTGATCTTCACGGCTCGCGATCCCTCGAAGTTCCATCGGTCACAAGATAGAAAGCGTGGATGACGGAAGCGCTGCGTCCTGAGCCTTGCGGGCTGCATGGGCGGCCGGGTGCGCCCGGACTGACGTTCGGCTACCAATTTACGAAGATTTGCGACTCTTTGATTCGGGCCGGGTTCAGCTTATTGGATAGGTGTGCGCGCTCAAGCCTCGGGATGCAAAGACCTTTCTGCGGCTTGCGGAGCTGAAACTGAGGACGGGCAACCCATCCAAAGATCGGTAGAAAAACTCTGGTATTCTGGAACTGCAGGGCCCGTTAGTAACCGGTAAGCGACGCGCAAACGATACAACACAAACTACTTAAGCCGCATCCCAGAGAGTGCGGCCGGGAAAAGACGATTTTGACCGAGCCCCGACAGGAAAAGAGCGCCGAACTAAGCGAAGCCGAGGCCATTGAACGGGCCAAGCTGGGGGACGCAGAAGCGTTCCAGGTGCTCTATGACAAACACAAGAGGCGGGTATATTCGCTGTGTCTCAGGATGACGGCGAATACGGCCGAGGCTGAGGACCTGGCGCAGGAAGCGTTCCTGCAGCTGTACCGTAAGATAGCGACGTTTCGCGGAGAGTCGGCGTTTTCGACGTGGTTGCACCGGTTGTCGGTGAATGTCGTGCTGATGCATCTGCGGAAGAAGAGTCTTCCGGTGGTTTCCTTGGAGGAGACGACGCAGACGGGCGAGGAAGATGCTCCGAGGAAGGATTTTGGAGCGGACGATGTGGCGTTGGCCGGATCGATCGACCGGTTGCAGTTGCAAAGGGCAGTGAAAGATCTCCCCCCCGGCTACCGGACGATTTTTGTGCTGCACGATATCGAGGGTTACGAACATAATGAAATCGCCGGCCTGGTGGGATGCTCGATCGGAAACAGCAAGTCGCAGTTGCACAAAGCGCGCATGAAACTACGCGATCTGCTCAAGCTGAGCCGGGCGGAAAAGGCGGGAAGGTCCAGAGCGGGATAGATCGAACGGGTTGCACGAACGGGATAGAGATACGGGATAGAGATACGGGATAGAGATACGGGATAGAGATGCGGCATAGAGATACGGGATAGAGATAACGTCGGGCGGAGCTGGCAGGCGAGACCGGCAGTTCGACCGGCGGCTTCGGCTAGAGCGCAGTACACTGGGGAAGAGGTTGGTATGAATTGCGTTGAGCTACAGCGGAGCTTGGCGGATGTAGAAGACGGAAGTGATGCGGAACAGAGAACCCACCTGAGGACGTGCCCGGAGTGCTCGGCGCTGCTCGAAGAATTGAAGCGCATCGTAGCGGCGGCCGGCGAACTGCAGGCCTCGGATGAACCCAGTCCGCGGGTTTGGAACTCGATTGCCATCGCCTTGAGGCAGGAGGGACTGGTTCGTCCGCAGAGGCCGCTGGTGTCCTCGTTCAGCGCGCGCTGGGGGCGGGCTCGCTGGCTGGTTCCGGCCGCGGCGGCGTTGCTGCTGGTTCTGGGAATCTACCTGCGGCAGGAATCGTTGCCCGATCAGTTGGCCAAACATGCTTCCCTGGTGACGCCTGTGGCCAATACCTCGGGCCTGGATGACGAAGACCTGATGCAGGAGGTGGGCAACAACGCCCCTGCGATGAGGCCGGAGTTCGAAGAGAACCTGCGTCGCGTGAATGAATCGATACGCGACGCGCAGAGCATGGTGGATGACACTCCGAACGATCCGGACGCGCGGCGTGCACTGATGGATGCATACCAGCAGAAATCCATGCTTTTTGAGATGGCGATGGACCGTTCTCTGCCATAATGGTGTGGTTTTTTTCTGGTTTCAGGACAGCGGAACAGCGAGCTTGGGGGAGTCGAGCATGGTGAGCCGACGCACGGCAAAACTGATTGTAATCGGCGTGCTGATCGCGGGCGCGCTGGTAGCCGAAAGCAAGAAAGAGTACCACTTCACGGTGGGGCCAAAGGCCGGCGTTTCGGTGATGAATCCGTATGGATCGATTTCGGTGCGGCCCTCGACGAACAACACCGTGGTGGTGAATGCGGTTCTGCACTCCGATCGGGTTGAGGTCGATAACAACCAGAACGGAAACCGCGTGGATATACAGTCGCACCTGCTGGCGGGCGCCGACTCGGATTCTGGACGGGTGGATTATGAAGTGTTGGTTCCAGCCGACGCCAGCATCACTCTGCATTCGAGCACTGGTTCCCTGCACGCCGAGAAACTTCATGGCGACGTAAGCCTGGAGGGTCCGGGTGCGAGCGTTGATGTTCGCGACATCTCGGACGCGCACGTCCATGTGAAGACGATGAACGGGGCGGTAAATCTGAACAACATCCAGAACGGGCACGTGGAAGTGGACTCGCTGAGCGGAGAAGTTACCTTGACCGGAGTGAATGGTCCGCTGGTGCAGGTGGTTTCGACCAGCGGAAAAATCAATTACATTGGCGACTTCGGGAACAGCGGCGAATACCGGTTAACCAGCCACAGCGGCGATATCGAAGCCACCATTCCAGAGTGGACGTCGGCCGACGTGAGCGCTCGCTCGGTGCGCGGTGAAGTGCACGACGATATTCCTCTCGCACCCAAAACCCACAACTGGTTTCCCGTCGACAAAGGCCGTGCCTTTGCAGGTACCATGGGCCGGGTGGCGGTGTCATCCACCGTGGTGCTGCGAACCTTCAGTGGTAAAATTCACCTCAGAAAACGTTCCGAAAAACAATAACAAAAGCGAAGAGCAAACCGGATCGGCGGAAACGGCGTCCTAAAAGGCCGGCGCGAACTGCTGGCCGGCGAGCGATGCGTGGCGTAGTCCTGGTCGGATTCATGGGCGCCGGCAAGAGCAGTGTGGGCCAAGCTCTGGGCAAGCTGCTGGGCTGGAGCTTCGAGGATCTTGACGAGCGCATTGAACTCCGTGAATTGCGGAAGGTGGCCGAGATCTTTCGCGATTCCGGAGAGGCGGAGTTTCGGCGGGCCGAGCATGCGGCTCTGAAGCAAGTGCTCGAAGGGTTGCGGGTCGGTAGAGAGAAGGTGCTGGCATTGGGCGGCGGGGCTTTCGCAGCAGCTCGCAATGCGGCGCTGATCGAGGCGAGAGGTGTTCCAACCGTGTTTCTGGACGGCAGTGTCGAGGAGTTGTGGCGGCGCTGCCGCCAACAGGCCGAGCAGCAGCAGGTGGAACGTCCGTTGCTGAGCAGCCTGGACGAGTTTCGCGACCTCTATGAGGCGCGGCGTCCGCATTACATGCAGGCATCGCACCGGCAGGAAACCGGGGGGAAGGCCATCCGAGCAATCGCGGCGGAGGTGGTCGAAGCCCTGGGGCTGGGTCGAAGTCGCAGAAGTCGAGGAGAAAAGCAGTGACCCCGAAGGCGCAAATTCCATGGGCGGCGGTGGCGGTTCTGGCGTGCACGGTCGCGCTGCAGGCCGGCGACAAGAAAGACAAACCGAAGCCAGTGAGGGCCCAGGAAGTGGATTCGGGATCCTTTGGCGTCTTCGTCAAAGGGCAGCGCGTGGTCACCGAGAGTTTCAGCGTGCAACAGGAGAATGGCGTCAGCGTCGTAAAATCGCGACTGCAGGAGACTGGGGCTTCGCCCTCGGCTGGCCAGCAGTCGGACCTGGAGATGACAACCAGCGGGGCGCTGGTGCGCTACGAATGGAACGATTCCGGCGGTTCGCTGGTGGTAACCCCGAATAATGAATTCCTGATCGAAAGGATCACGACGGCAGCATCCGCCAAGCCGGCCGAGCAACCTTTTCTGATGCCGAACACCTCGGCGATTCTGGACAACAATTTTTTTATTCACCGCGAGGTGCTGGCCTGGCGATATCTGGCAACGAACTGTCGGAGCGAGGGCGGCACGCAGAAATGCCAGAAGGAGTCTGCGGATTTTGGGGTGCTGGTGCCGCAAGACCGGACGTCGATGCGGGTGCGAATGGAGTTGGTGGGAAGAGAAAAGATCACAATCCGCGGAGGAGAGCGTGAGTTATTGCGGCTGAACCTGAAGGGCGAGTCGTTCTCCTGGGCCCTGTGGGTGGATGATCAAGATCAGTTCAAGCTCATGCGAGTCCTGATTGCGGACGAGAACACGGAAGTGGTGCGGGATTAGCCGGGCGGTGAGTTCGACTTCGAGCCGGCAGGGGTAGAGATTTGCCGTTGGCAGATGGACGTACGGCGCGAGTTCTGATCACGGTGCTGCTGTTTGCGCTGGGGATGGGGTTTCTTTACGTCGCCCGGCAAACCTTGATGGCCTTCCTGTTTGCAATTTTTTTCGCCTATCTGATGAGCCCCGTGGTGTCGCACCTGGAAAAACTTGTGCGCGGGCGGGTGCTGGCCATCGCGATCATCTATCTGTTGATGCTGGGCCTGGTGGTATTGTTTTTCGTCTCCATGGGACCAAGAATTGGCCGCGAAAGCGCGCGCCTCGGGCAATCTTTGCCCGCCCTGGCTCAGTTGAGTTCGGGGCAGATCGCCGAACAACTGGGACAGCAGCACGGCTGGAACTCCCGCCTGGTGGACCTCCTGCGAGACTACCTCGCCAGTCACAGCAACGAGATTGCGCAGGTGGCGAAGAACGTTGGGCTGCACCTGGCCGATGTAGCCAAACAGGCATGGCTGCTGGTGGTGGTGCCGCTGCTGTCGATCTTCTTTCTGAAGGACGGGCGGGCTTTCAGCGAGGTCTTGCTGGCTTTGGTGCAATCGCGGCCGCAACGCGAATTGTTGCAGGGCGTGCTCAGCGATCTGAACCAGATGCTGGCGCATTTCATCCGTGCGCAACTAAGTTTGGCGGCGCTTACCTTCCTGGTGTATTCGGCGGTGTTGGCCCTGCTGCGGGTACCTTATGCGCTGGTGCTGGGGACGCTGGGCGGCTTGCTCGAATTCGTTCCGGTGGTGGGACCGCTGGCGGCCGGCGTGGTCATCATCGGAGTGGCTGTGCTGATGGGCTACAAGCACTGGCTGGCGCTGCTGGTATTTCTCGGCCTCTGGCGGCTGATCCAGGACTACGTCAATTCCCCGCGCATCATGGGTCAGAGTATGGAACTCCATCCCCTGGCGGCTATTTTTGGGGTGATGGCGGGAGGCGAAGTGGCGGGCATTCTGGGGATTTTTCTTTCCATACCAGTCATGGCGAGTCTGAGAATTGTGTTCCGGCGCTGGCGGCTCTATGCGGAAAAACGAAAATTCGGTCCGTTGAATGAGTACGTGCTGGGAAACCAGGTTGGACGTCCCAAGTAGGGGCAGACTCTGCCCGCTCTTCCTTCACCAACCCTTCAGTGTGCTTGGCTGGTGCCTCGCGGCGACCCTGGCGGTCGCGATTCTTGCCCGGTCTCGATGATTGGCTTCTGTTCGCATGCCCCAACTCGCTGCCCCAGGAAACGACGCTCCATCGGGTTGCGCGCCAAGGCGAGGGCCGCCTGGAAGTGCTTGCGCGCGGGCTCGTAGCTCCGGCGGCGAAACTCTAACTCACCCAGAGCCGCCGAGTAAAACGGATATCTGGCCAGACGATCGACATTCGGGATCGAGAAAATCTCTTCGAGCCCACGCTCTGGACCCTCGGTCTGCGCGACCGCGATGGCGCGATTGAGCGCCACCACCGGGGAGGGACGGATCCTCATCAAAGTGTCGTAGAGAGAAACGATGGCGTTCCAGTCCGTGTCCTCCGCAAGTTGGGCGCGGGCGTGCACCGAGGCGATCGCGGCTTCAACGTGATACTCGGTGAGTTCGGAGCCGGTGGCGGAAAGGTCCAGAAATCTCAGTCCTTCGGCTACGAGCCGCTGATCCCAACGCGATCGATCCTGATCGAAAAGCGCATTCAGGTTGCCCGAGGCATCGACCCGCGAAGGCAGACGAGCCGTGCTCAGACACATGAGCGCGGTGAGAGCGTAGGTCGCAGGGGTCGCTCCCAGCGGGTGCTCCCGAAGTATCGCCGTCAGCCGCATCGCCTCATGGCAGAGTTCGGCGCGGACCGTGAACTCGGCGGAGGCTCCGTGGTAACCCTCGTTCAACAGCAGGTAGAGCGCCCGGTGGACGGCCGGAAGCCGAGCCGAAAAATCAGCCGGCGCAGTGATATCGAACAGACGCTTCGATGCCGCAAGCATTTTTTTGGCCCGCGAGATCTTCTTCTCCATGGCGGCGTGGGTGCTGACAAACGCGCTCGCGACTTCTCCCACGCTGAACCCGCACAGGATGTGGAGTACGAGTGCAACCTGGGCCTCCTCAGGCAAGCGGGGCTGGCAGCAGGAGAACATCATGCGGAGCAGGTCGTCCTTGATGGCGTTGACGGCAAAAAGTTCTTCGACCGTGGGGGCAAGGGTCCATTCGCTTTGCAACAGCCGGCTTAGCTCGGGCTCGAAGGTGCGGGCCGTGCGCTCGCGACGCAGGATATCGAGTGCGCGATTCTTCGCAGTCGCCATCAGCCACGCTGCGGGATTTTCGGGCACGCCGCGGAACTTCCAGACCTCGAGCGCGCGGCAGAAGGCGTCCTGTACCACGTCTTCTGCCAGCGCGAGGTTGTGAACGCCGAAAATGTGAGTCAGCGCGGCGACCATGCGTCCCGCCTCGTGCCGGAAAAGATGATCGCTGGGCTCCATCACATGCTCATTTTCATGACCGGGCGCACTTCCACCATCCCGTCGCCATCAAAGATGGGGCAGCCCTTGGATAGCTCTGCGGCTTGCTCCAGGTCACGCGCCTCGATGAGGGTGTAGCCGCCAATGACGTCCTTGGTTTCGGCAAAGGGCCCGTCGGTCACGATCTTTTTCCTGCCTTTTACCACCTTGCCAGAAGGTTCGAGGGGCTGGCCCTGATCTTTGATGTGACCCTTGGCGCCCAGGTCCTTCAGCCAGGTCATCCACTTTTGCATCGTCTGTTGCATTGTCTCAGGAGATCCCCCGCTCTCGCCACCACGATAAAGATACAGAAACTCGCTCATTGTGATTCCTCCATTTTGATGGTTACTTCTAGACTGTAGACGTTTGAATCAGAGCGTAGCGGACAATTATTTTTGGACGACGGAGCCACCCGCGCGTCGCTCGATGGGGCTGAACTCGCGCACCCGGCACCAAGGTGGCTGGCGTTTTGGCATTTTGTGTGAATCGATTTCCTATGGGATTCTGACGTGTGGTCGGTCTCGCGAACCATCTTGAAATGAGCGCTGTTGTAAAATCCAGATATTCTTCATTCTTGGCAGGCAAGCGTATGAGCCGCGAATCATGAGCGAAAAGCTTCCAATCGGAATCCTAGGTGCGACGGGTGTGGTGGGGCAGAGGTTTATCCAGCTGTTGGAGAGCCATCCCTGGTTCGAAGTGGCCTGGCTGGCGGCTTCTGACCGGTCTGAGGGCAAGGTGTATGGAGAAGCTGCGCGCTGGCGGCTGAAGACGCCGATTCCGGCAAAGGTGGCCAAAATGAAGATTTCCCCGGCCACACCGGAAGGCGCGCCGAAGATCATCTTCGCCGCGCTGGATGCCTCGATTGCCGCCGAGATGGAGCCGCGCTTTGCCGAGGCTGGGTGCGCCGTGGTCTCAAATTCCAGCGCGTTGCGCATGCAGTCGGATGTGCCGCTGGTGATTCCGGAGGTCAATCCGACACACATCAAGCTGATTGATGGTCAGGCCTGGCGAAAGCGCTCCGGCGGCTATGTGGTGACCAATTCCAATTGCTCGGCCATGGGGTTGGTTCTGGCACTGGCGCCCCTCTACCAGCGCTTCGGCCTGGAAGCGGTCATGGTTGTGACCATGCAGGCGGTCAGTGGGGCGGGGTATCCCGGGGTCGCGTCGCTCGACATCCTGGGCAACGTGATTCCCTACATCCGCAATGAAGAAGAGAAGATGGAAGAGGAAACGCTCAAGCTGCTGGGACAACTGAACGGAAAGACGATTGTGCCAGCGTCATTCGGCATGAGCGCACAATGCAACCGGGTTGCGGTCGAGGACGGCCATACGGAATCGGTTTCCGTGCGGTTGAAAACCAAGGCCGGGCCGGAGGAAATCATCGCCGCGTGGAACGAATACAGTGGCGTCGCACAGGAATTGAAGCTGCCGAGCGCGCCGGAGCGTCCGGTGGTTTACATGGAGGCGAACGACCGTCCGCAGCCGCGCTTCGACGTAGATATGGGGGCGGGAATGACGACTGCGGTGGGACGGCTGCGTCCCTGCGGCGTTCTGGACTGGAAGTTTACCGTGCTTTCGCACAACACGATCCGCGGCGCCGCCGGGGCCGCGGTATTGAACGCGGAGTTGCTCAAAACCAAGGGCTACTTCGGATGAATTCCGATCCCGCCGAGTCCATCGCCGACACCAGCAATCTTTACGGGAAGTCACGCCGATGATCGTGATGAAATTTGGCGGCACATCGGTGGAAGATGCCCGCGCGATTGAGCGCGTGGCGGCCATCGTAAAAGACCACATCCCGCAGCGGCCGGTGGTGGTGGTCAGCGCCATGGCCAAAGTCACCGACACTCTGCTGACCATGGCGCGCGCGGCCGGAGCCGGCGAACGCAAGGCCGCGCTCAAGCTCTGCCGCTCCCTGCAGGAAAGACACTACCATACGGCGAGCGAGTTGCTCGGCACGGCGCTGTTTACAGACTTTCACGGGGAGCTGGGATCTGACTTTGAAGCGCTCGATGAATTGCTGCGCGGCATTTCCGCCGTGGGCGAGGTGACACCGCGGACCACGGATCATGTCGCGGCTTTCGGCGAGATGCTCTCCAGCAAAATTGTAGCGGCCGCGTTTTCAGCGCTGGGATTGAATGGCGTACACGTGGATTCGCGCGACGTTCTGGTTACCGATAGCAGCTACATGGAGGCGGTACCCCAGCAGGAAGAAACCAACCAGCGGCTGCAAAGCAAAGTTAAGCCTTTGCTCGAAGCCGGAAAGGTTCCGGTGATGGGGGGCTTTATCGGGGCGAACCGCGCGGGCGTGACGACGACGATCGGACGAGGCGGCTCCGACTTTTCGGCTGCGATTGTGGGCGCAGGGCTGGGCGCAGAGCGAATTGAAATCTGGACCGACGTCGATGGAATCTTGACCACCGATCCCCGGATTTGTCCGGAGGCGCGGCGCATCAAAGTGATCAGTTTTGACGAAGCGGCGGAGCTGGCCTACTTTGGCGCCAAGGTGCTGCATCCGGCGACGGTGCTGCCGGCCATCCAGAAAAATATTCCCGTGTTTGTGCTGAATTCACGGAATCCCTCCTGCGAAGGGACGAAAATTATCACTCGCGCCCGGCAGGGCAAGAACATCTTCAAGGCCATCGCAGTGAAAAAACGCATCACCATTGTGGACGTGGCCGCGCCGCGAATGCTTCTGGCTCATGGCTTCCTGCGCGCCATCTTCGAGGCCTTTGACCGGCACAAGGTTGCGGTGGACGTGGTCTCCACATCGGAGGTGAGCGTTTCGCTCACCGTGGATTCGAACCATGCGATCCCGGCATTGGCCGCTGATCTGGCCAAGATGGCCGACGTGAAGTACGAGGGCCGTAAGGCAATCGTCTGCCTGGTGGGCGAAAGCCTGCGGGATAAGCCGGGCGTGGCCGCGCTCGTGTTTGGCGAGTTGAAAGACAAAAAGATCCGCATGATCTCGCAGGGCGCCTCGGAGATTAACCTGACGTTCGTGATCGAAGAAGACGAAGTGCCGGAGGTCATCCGGCGGCTGCACAGCACTTTTTTTTCGGATCTGGATCCGGAAGTCTTTGCTTAAGAGCATCTCCGATCCCTGGGTGAAATGGGTTCCATGAACATCCTTCTTCTTGGCCGCGGAAAAACCGGAGCGCTGGTGGAGGAGATAGCGCGGCAGCGCAGACATCAGGTTCATGTCGCGGGCGCGGCGGAGAATGCCGGGAGTGCGGCAGTCGCTCGAGAGAAGCTGAGCGGAATCGACATGGTGATCGATTTCACGTCTCCCGCCTGCATCGTCGACAATATCGAAGCCTGTGTCAACGCGGGCAAGTGCATGGTCGTCGGCACCACGGGCTGGCATTCGGACCTCGATCGGGTGAGGAAGCTGGTTGAAAGCCGTGGCACCGGACTGGTGTACGCCGCAAACTTCTCCATCGGGGTGAATCTATTTCTCGACGTTGTCCGTGCAGCCGCAGCCGCTTTGGGTCAGCAATACACGGGCCAGATATTCGAGCGGCACCACGTGGAGAAAAAGGATGCGCCGTCTGGAACGGCCCTGGCGATCCAGCGAGTAATCCGCGACGCCAGCGGTGAGGGCGCGGACAAAGCTCTCGAAATCACTTCTTTTCGCGAAGGCGATGTGGTGGGCATGCACGAGGTTGTGTTGGAATCCCCTGCCGACAGGATTTACCTCTGTCACGACGCCAAGTCTCGCCGGGGCTTCGCCGAAGGCGCGGTGCGCGCCGCGGAATGGCTTCTCGGCAAGAGCGGGTTTTACGATTTCAAAGATGTTTGGCGCGAGTTGTGATCGACTGAGTTGAAAGTGCAAACTCGGTCGCACGAGGCCAAGTTTTCTCTTCGCCGCCATTCGCGTTATCTTAATAGCATGCAAGTCCGTGGCTGCGGTACCGCGCTCGTCACTCCGTTTCATCAGGATGGTTCGATCGACGACGTTGCCCTGCGCAATCTGGTCGCCTGGCAGGTCGAGTCCGGCATAGATTTTCTCGTCCCCTGCGGAACCACCGGCGAGACCCCGACTCTCACCCACGACGAGTGGCTGTACGTGATCGATACGACCATCGAAGTGGCAGCCGGGCGCGTGCCGATCGTGGCAGGTGCCACCTCGAATTCCACGCTTGATGCGGTAGAGAAGGCAAAAGAAGTTGCGGCGCGTGCCGGAGTCGACGGCATTCTTACCGCTTCCCCGTACTACAACAAGCCGACGCAGGAGGGACAGTACCGGCATTTCAAGGCGATCGCCGAGGCCGTTGGCGACAAGCCGGTGATTCTTTACAACGTTCCCGGACGCACCGGAACCAACCTGGAACCGGCGACGCTGGCGCGACTCGCTGAGGTTCCGAACATTGTAGGGGTGAAGGAAGCCAGCGGGAATATGCCGCAAATTGCCGAGGCGATCCACGCGGTGCCCGAAGGTTTTCTGGTTTTTTCCGGGGACGATGCGGTTACTCTGCCCGTGATTTCGCTCGGCGGTGTCGGAGTGGTTTCGGTCGCCGCCAATGAAATTCCCCGGGAGATGGCAAGCATGACGCGGGCAGCGCTGAGCAATGACTGGACCACGGCGCGCAGCATTCATCGCAAATATCTGCCGCTGATGCAAGCGAACTTCATCGAATCCAGCCCTTTGCCGGTAAAGGCGGTGCTGGCGATGATGGGCAAGATCGAAGAAAATTATCGGTTGCCGCTTCTGCCCATGCGTCGGGATACGCGCTCAAAGCTGCAGAAAATTGTGGCCGAGGTTGGACTGATCGCGAGACTGGCCGTGCCCGCGCCTGAGTCAGCGGAGTTCTACCTCTACGAGAATTGGGCCGCTGGTCCGCATAAGCTCGTGCTCCACCGCGGATCGTGCGGGCAATGCAATCAGGGCAAAGGCCGCCCCGCGGGGCACGATGCCAACCACGCGCGATGGCACGGACCTTACGCGACCGTGGCCGAGGGGCGCGAGGTGGCGCACGGCATGACGGGAGTGCTGATTCGCAGCGAGTGCAAGTGCGTGTAGCTGGCGCCATCGCGGACCCGAGACCCGGCACCTCAGACCTTCCTCAGACCTGGCACCTCAGAGCTTGGGCTCTTGCACTCTGCTATCCTCTTCCACTGGATCTGAGAGATTCACATCCGGCGTCTGAGATCTGAGGTCAGACTTCCCATGTCCTCCCTGAAAACTTCCATCGAGCGTCTCGCCGCGCTGGGCGAAGTCGAGCACAACCCCGACGCCCGACGGTTGTTTCTCGAATTCCGCGACCAGCTTACGCGGGGCAACATTCGCTCCGCCGAGAAAATCGACGGCCGTTGGGTGGCGAACGCTTGGGTCAAACACGGTATTCTGCTGGGATTTCGCCTGGGAGAACTGACGGAAAGCAACTGTGGCGCTTTGACGTTTGTGGATAAGGACACTTTCCCCCCGCGGCAGTTCTCACGGACGGACCGCGTGCGCATGGTTCCTGGCGGCTCGTCGGTGCGTCTCGGAGCCTATGTTGCAGCGTCGGTAATCTGCATGCCTCCCATGTTCATTAACGTAGGCGCTTATGTAGACGAGGGCACCATGGTCGATTCGCACGCGCTGGTGGGATCGTGCGCGCAAGTTGGCAAGAGGGTCCATCTGAGCGCGGGGGCGCAGATTGGCGGCGTGCTCGAGCCCGTCCATGCCGCGCCCGTGATCATCGAAGACGACGTTTTGGTCGGCGGCAACTGCGGAATCTATGAAGGCACGCTGGTGCGCGCGCGGGCGGTGCTGGGAGCGGGAACGATTCTGACGCGATCGACCCCGCTGTACGATCTGGTGCGTGGCGAAGTTCATCGCGCCGGGCCTGAGACGCCTCTCGAAGTTCCCGAAGGCGCGGTGGTCGTGCCGGGTTCGCGCGCGGTGAAAAAAGGCGTGGCCGCGGAGCTCGGAATCTCTCTGTACACTCCGGTGATCGTGAAGTACCGCGATGAGAAGACGGACCGCGGAATCGAGCTGGAAGATTGGCTCCGCTAATGCAGAGTGCTCAGCAATCATCCGATCCGTCGAGGCGTACCGTCAGCGCCCGAGCTTGATCGAACAACACCTGCACCTGCGTGAGCTTGGCTGCCACCGCATCCGCCTCGCCAAGCTCGGATGCCCGATAAGTGCTGGTCAATCCGATCACCTTCATGCCGGCGGCGTGCGCGGCGCGGATCCCGGCGGGTGCGTCTTCGATCACCAAGCATTTTTGCGGATCGAAGCCTAACGACTTTGCGCCCTTCAAATACGGCTCGGGGTGCGGCTTCCCGTTGGCGACGTCGTCGGCAGTAATCATGACCTTCGGAGCCGGTATGCCGGCCAGGCGCAGCCGCGCGCTCGCCAGATGGCGACTGCCGGAAGTCACGACACACCACCGGCCTTCGGGAATTGAGGCGACAAGAGCCGCGGCACCGGGCATCACCGAGACGCCGTCGTGATCCGCAGCCTCGCGCTTCTCGAGGATGCGAACCTCAGCGTCGGCGTCGAGATGCGGAGCGAGGGTCCGAATCACTTCGAGAGCGCGAACGCCATGGGCGATGGCCATGACTTTCTGTTCCTCAATTCCGCGCTCCCGGGCCCAGATGCGCCACTGCCGGCCAACGGAGCCGGTGGAGTCGACCAGAACTCCATCGAGATCGAAGAGAATGGCGGAGCAGTGAAAGGTGGGCATCCTCTTTTTTATCACATCGAGTGACGGGCTATCGGTTGGATGCGGGCAGAATATGAGGAACCGGTTGAACCAAGGCTTCCTCGTGAGCGCGCTGCCTAAGTTGCGCGTGACGCTCGCGGAAGTGAGCTTTGGCGCGCCCGCCCCAGGCGCGCACGAACCAGTAGTTCAAAGCGGCACCGATCGCGGAACTGGCCAGAGGAATCACGCGCCCGGCCCACTTCTCGACGACTTCGGTGCTGGCGCGGGCGGCGATGCGCTGGATCACGCGCGGAACAAACTTGTTCACCACTTCTTTCTCCAGCAGTTCGCGGCTGATGTCAACACCCGCGGCGCTGGCTGCGGCGATCCAAAGTTCGGCGATCTCGTGGTCGGTATTGAACTGAAAGCCGTACACCAGACTCAGCTTCTGAATGGTGCGCATGGTGATGGCGGAAAGAATGCCGAGATCGGGGAAGATGGTAATCAAACCTCCGAGGCCGAAGCCGGCGCCCTCCAGCGCAGCCAACTTCATGCCGCTGCGAATGATCTCGTCGGCCACGACGTCGAGTTCGCCGATATCGAGCGAATACACTCCGTGATAGCCGCTGATGGGCATTCGGTACGCGGTGCGAAGCTGCAGCAGAAATTTTTCCGGATCGACTTGCACCGTCGAGTAAGCGCGCGTGAGCCCCTGGACCAGCGTCTTCTCTACACGGCCGCGAAGCCACGACTTGGGTTGAGCGTCGGCCACGGACTTAACATTAACTCAGAGTGCGGGAGAACGCCATCGGGCGGCGAGGGTTCGCGCGATTCCGTGTGCTAGCATTGCTACTACAAAAATAATGCCAACTGGAAAATTGCAAGTCATCCCCCTGGGCGGCCTCGGCGAGTTCGGTATGAACTGTATGGCTGTGCGTTGGGGCGATGACATTATCGTGGTCGACGCCGGCCTGATGTTTCCCGAGGCTGAATTGCTCGGCGTGGACATCGTGGTTCCCGACATTTCCTACCTTACCGAGAACCGCGAGCGGGTTCGCGGAATCATTCTCACCCACGGCCACGAGGATCACATCGGTGCGCTGCCCTGGATTCTCTCCGAGCTCAACGTCCCGGTCTGGGGCACGGAGTTCACGCTGGCTTACGTCGAAGACAAACTTGACGAGCACGGATTGCTCGACGGTGCCGACCTGCGCGAGATTCACGCGGGCGAGCGTTTCAAGGCGGGAGTATTCACCATTCATCCCATTCGGGTGACGCACAGCCTGGTGGATTGTGTCGCGCTGGCGATTCACACGCCGCTCGGCGTGGTGATTCATACCGGC